>Ga0307374_10002465_pt1 | contig 32839 bp, 28 predicted proteins | sample OX3MG_FD_202532 | JGI IMG/M metagenome (GOLD analysis project Ga0307374, IMG submission 202532) | Soil microbial communities from Risofladan, Vaasa, Finland - OX-3 | ecosystem: Environmental > Terrestrial > Soil > Coastal area > Acid sulfate soil | place: Finland: Risofladan, Vaasa | collected... | reverse complement strand
GCGAGGACCCGCGGCGCGGCGAGCGCTTCGCGGTCGAGGCCGCGGGGCTTTACCTCGACTATTCCAAGCATCGCATCACCGCCGAGACGATGCGTTTGCTGCTGGCGCTGGCCGAGGAGGTGGGCCTGCGCGGTCGTATCGACGCGATGTTCGCGGGCGAGAAGATCAATGTCACCGAGGGGCGCGCCGTGTTGCACGTGGCACTGCGCGCGCCGCGCGGCGCGTCAATCATGACCGACGGCAAAAACGTGGTGCCCGAAGTTCACGCGGTGCTCGAGCGGATGGCGGCGTTCAGCCGCGGCGTGCGCGACGGCTCATGGAAGGGCCACACCGGCAAGCGCATCCGCAACGTCATCAACGTCGGCATCGGCGGCTCGGACCTGGGTCCGGTGATGGCCTACGAGGCGCTGCGCCACTACAGCGATCGCAATCTCACCGTGCGCTTCGTCTCCAACGTCGACGGCACCGACTTCGTCGAAGCGACCCGCGACCTCGACCCGGCCGAGACGCTGTTCATCATTTCGTCGAAGACCTTCACCACGCTCGAGACCATGACCAACGCGCAGAGCGCGCGCAAGTGGAGCCTCGAGGGACTCGGGGACGAGAAGGCGATCGCAAAACATTTCGTCGCGGTCTCGACCAACGCCGCCGAGGTGGGCAAGTTCGGCATCGACACGCGCAACATGTTCGGTTTCTGGGACTGGGTGGGCGGACGCTACTCGATGGATTCGGCGATCGGACTTTCAACCATGATCGCCGTTGGGCCCGAGCACTTTCGCGCGATGCTCGACGGCTTCCACGCGATCGACGAGCACTTCCGCACCGCGCCGTTCGAAAGCAATCTGCCGGTGATCATGGGATTGCTCTCAATCTGGTACAACGATTTCTTCGGTGCACAGACAGTGGGGGTTTTTCCATACGAACAATATCTGAAGCGTTTTCCGGCCTACCTCCAGCAGCTCACGATGGAGTCCAACGGCAAGCATGTCACGCTCGACGGTACGACGGTCGACTATCAGACCGGGCCGATCTTCTGGGGCGAGCCGGGAACCAACGGACAGCATTCTTTCTACCAGTTGATTCATCAGGGCACGAAGCTTATCCCCTGCGACTTCATCGCGTTTCATCGCTCGCTCAATCCGCTCGGCCGCCATCACGATATGTTGCTGGCCAACGTCTTCGCCCAGGGCGAGGCGCTGGCGTTCGGCAAAACTCCCGAGCAGGTCAAGGCCGAGGGCACGCCCGACGCCCTGGTGCCGCATCGCGTGTTCGAGGGCAATCGCCCGTCGACCACGATTCTCGCCGAGCAGTTGACGCCCGAGACGCTGGGCAAGCTGGTGGCGCTCTATGAACACAGCGTGTTTACCCAGGGCGCGATCTGGGGCATCGACTCCTTCGATCAGTGGGGCGTCGAGCTGGGCAAGGTGCTGGCGCAGCGAATCATCCCCGAGCTGGAAAGCGCCGGCGAGCCTCAACTCAAACACGACAGCTCGACCAATGCGCTGATCGCGCGCTACCGGGAGCATCGACAAAAGAACGGATGAAACTGCCCCGCAGTTTCTACGCACGTTCGGTGCTGGTGGTCGCGCGCGAATGTGTCGGCAAGCTGCTGGTGCATCGCACGCCCGAGGGTGAAGCTGCGGGCCGAATAGTTGAAGCCGAGGCATATCGCGGTCCGCTGGACCTCGCCGCGCACAGCGCGCGTGGGCTCACGAAACGGACTGCCGTGATGTTCGGGCCGCCCGGCTATGCCTACGTCTATCTCATTTACGGAACGAGTTGGGCGATGAACATCATAGTGGCCTCGGAGGGCGAACCGCACGGCGTTTTGCTTCGCGCGCTCGAGCCGGTGTGCGGATTGGATCTGATGATGCGCAGGCGCGGCGGTATAGCCGCCGATGCGCGCGAGCTGACCAACGGGCCGGGCAAACTGACGCAGGCGCTCGGAATCACGGGCGAGGATTACGGACGCGATCTGTGTGGCGAGGGTGTGTTTCTCGAGGAACCCGGCGGCGCGACGATAGCGGCCGCGAAAGTCGGGCGGTCGGCGCGAATCAACGTGGATTATGCCGGAGCGTGGGCGACCAAGCGGTGGCGATTTTACGAGCGCGGCAACCGCTACGTATCGGTGCGCCCGCGCGACTGACGCATCGGCGCCGCGGTTCAGCGAAGCGCGGTTGCAAGCACCGCCGCCAAAGACGCCAGCGTCACCGGCTTGGCGACATAATCGTCCATCCCGGACTCCAGGCAGCGTTCGCGCGCACCTTCAAGGACATGGCCGGTCAATGCGATTATGGTTGTATGCCGCCGGCCGCTCTCGCGCCGCCGGATTTCAACGGTGGTGACGTAGCCGTCCATATCCGGCATTTCACAGTCGAGGAGCACGACCGAATAGGATGCGCGGGACATCGCCGCCAGGGCCGACTTGCCGCCGTCCACGGCGTCAGCCGTATAGCCCAGCCGCTCGAGCTGCTTTTGCGCCACCTGCCGATTTACCAGATTGTCATCGACGATCAGGATTCGCGTCGGCTTGGGAGCGGTCCCGTTGCGCCAAACTGGCGTCGCCGACGTAACCGGCGACGCGTTTTCATGGTCCGGCTTTTGGCGGATCGGCGGCTTCGACGGCAGCAAGGCGCAGAGCGTTGCGTGAAGGTGTGACGGCTTGATCGGTTTGCTCAACCAGTGGTCGAAATCATCGCTGTCTCGGATTGCCGAGGCCGCGGAGTTCTTCTTCAAGACGCCCATCAGAATTATGGGCGTTTTCGCGAAGCTCGGATCGGACTTGATTGTGCGCGCAAGGGTGGGGCCATCCATGCCGGGCATTTGGGTATCCACCATGATCACCTCGAAAGGCTGCGTGCCGGCGAATCCGCGCCGCATCGCGGCCAGCGCCTCGTCGCCGCTGCCGACGGCGTCGACGATCATCTCCCACGAACGCATCGTGTCTGTAAGCGCCGCGCGACTGGTCGTGTTGTCATCGACGACTAAGGCGTAGCGGCCGGCGAGCGGCAGCGGCTTTGGTGCTTCCGCGGAGGGCGCGGTCGGCGTACCGAAGACCGCTGTGAGACAAAATGCCGATCCCTCGCCCGATACGCTTTCGAAATCGATCTTTCCCTGCATGCCCTCGGCCAGCTTCGCCGAGATCGTCAGGCCGAGACCGGTCCCACCGTATTTGCGCGTAGTTGACGCGTCGGCCTGAGAGAAAGGGCTGAAGAGCGCGGCCCGCCGGGTTAGTGGAATACCGATTCCGGTGTCGCGGACGGTAAATCCAAGTGTTACCTCGTCGCTGGTCCGCGCCCGCACCACGACCCGCACCGCGACCTCGCCGCGTTCGGTAAATTTCAGGGCATTTCCGATCAGGTTGTTCAACACCTGGCGCAGCCGATTGGGGTCGCCGCAAACGATCGTGGGCACGTCGGCCGACACCGCCAGGATCAGTTCGAGGCCCTTGCTGTTGGCCTTTTCGGCGAACGAATCGAGCGTACTTTCGAGCGTTTTGGGCAGGTCGAAATCGATTCGTTCGAATACCACCTTGCCTTCGACCAATTTGGAGAAGTCGAGGATGTCGTCCACGATCGTCATCAGCAGGCCGCCGCATTCCGAGGCCGTCTTCGCCAATTCCAACTGCTCGGCGTTCAGGCCGGAATCGAGCAGCAGTTCGTTCATCCCGATAATGCCGTTGAGCGGCGTGCGAATCTCGTGGCTCATGTTACTCATGAACTCGGATTTGGCGCGCGTGCCTTCCAGCGCCGCGTCGCGCGCGCGGCTCAATTCCAGCTCGGCCTGCTTGCGCTCCGTGATGTCCACCGAGACCCCTTCGTAGTGGTCGATTTTGTCGGCGGTATCGTACACCACGTGAGCGTTTACGACGCACCATACGGCTTTTCCGTCGGCGTGTTGGAACTCCACCTCGTAGTTTTCGACGAGGCCTTCGTGTGCGATGAGAGCAGCCAGCCGTGGACGTTTGTCGGGATGCTTCCATAGATCGGCGATGTTGACGTGCTTCAGGCTCTCCTCGTTCTCGAATCCGAGCATTGCGACGAATCTGGGATTGGCCTCCATCACTTTTCCCTCGGGGGTGGTGATGAAGACGCCGACCGGGACACTATTGAACAGGTCGCGATAGCGCGAGGCCGCCCGTTTGCGTTCGCGTCGTAATTCGGCGTCGCGCAATTCGCGCTGCACCGCCGGCGCAAGCCGCGCAAGATTGCCCTTCAAAATGTAGTCATTCGCGCCGGCCTTCATCGCTTCCACCGCGACGTCCTCCCCGACGCTGCCGGAGATCAGGATGAAAGGCAGATCGGGTTCCGTATCCTGCAACAGCTTGAGCGCGGCGAGTCCGCTGAAGTGCGGCATCGAGTAGTCTGAAATGACCAAGTTCCAGGATTCTCGGGCGAGCGCCGCCTGCATCGCCTCAGACGTTTCCACGCGCTCGTAGGTCGGGTTGACGCCGGCCCGCCGCAGCGCTTGCACCATCAGCTCGGCGTCGTCCGCGGAGTCCTCGACGATCAGGAGGTGCAGTTCGGTCATGGACTGTTCGCCGCGCCTTTGGGCGGTTTCTCGTTCAAGACCAACCAGTAGAGGCCCAGTTCCCGTACCGCTTCGACGAACTGTTCGAACTCAACCGGCTTGCGCACATAGCTGTTGGCGCCGAGGCCGTAGCCACGCACTATATCCTGCTGCTCCTTGGAAGACGTGAGGATGACCACCGGGAGAAGCTTGGTCCGCTCGTCCGCGCGCAGTTTCGTCAGCACCTCGAAACCGTCCAGCTTAGGCAGCTTCAGATCGAGGAGAACGACTTGCGGCAGGTCGTTGGGGTCGCGCCCCTCGTGCGATCCCGTCCCGAAGAGGTAATCGATTGCTTCGACACCGTCGCGCGCTACGACGATCTCGTTCTTGATCTTGTTCTTGCGCAGAGCGCGCAGCGTCAACGCCTCGTCGTCAGGATTGTCTTCCACCAAGAGGATTATTTCCTGTTCATGCACTCGTCCGTCCTCCTTCATGTTCGGCAAGGGTAAACGAGAAGGTCGCGCCCTTGCCCACGGCGCCCTCGGCCCAGGTGCGGCCTCCGTGGCGATGGATAATCCGGCGTACCGAGGCCAGACCGATCCCGGTGCCGGGGAACTCGCTTGCGGCATGCAACCGCTGGAAGGTGCCGAACAGTTTGTCGACGTAGGTCATGTCGAAGCCGGAGCCATCGTCGCGGACGAAATAGACCGCCGCTCCATCCTGCTGCGCAACGCCCAGTTCGATCCTTGCCTGCGGTTTGTTCATCGTGAACTTCCACGCGTTGCCGAGCAGATTCTCGAGCACCACCCGCAGCAGATGCGGATCGCCGTGGCCGATGGCGCCCTCGCCGACGATGCATTCGACGCGGCGCTCCGGGTCCTCGCTTTGGAGTTCCGCCAGGACTTCTTTCGCCATTGCGCTGAGGTCGACGACCTCGTAACGCATTTCGCTGCGTGTGACCCGCGCCAGATTCAGAAGATCGTCGATCAGCAGCGCCATGCGTTTGGTTGCCGCCCGGATCCGATCGAGAAGCGCTTTCGCCGCCGCGTCGAGTTGCCCGGCATGGTCCTCGATCAGAGCAAGGCCGAAACCGTCGATGCTGCGCAGCGGCGCGCGCAGGTCGTGCGAGACCGAATACGAAAAAGCCTCCAGCTCCTTGTTGGCGGCCTCGAGTTGCGCGGCGTGCCGGTGTTCCAATTCGTTCAGCAGTCGCATTTCCTCCGCGATCCGCTTGCGCTCGCTGATATCGCGGATCGCCCGGGCAACCAGCGTGCCATCCTCGGTCTCGATCAGGCTAAGGGTGATCTCGATGGGAATTTCGGTGCCGTCCTTGCGCAGACCGGACAGTTCCACGGCGGTACCCGTGGCGCGGGCCTCGGGATCGGCGCGCTGGCGGCTGTGCTGCGGCGCATGCCGGCCACGAAAGCGCGACGGCACCAGCATCTCGATCGGGTTGCCCAGCAACTCGGCGCGGGCGTATCCAAAGAGCTTTTCGGTCCGCGTGTTGACCAGCACGATCCGCCGGTCCTCGCTGACGATCACCATTGAGTCCGGTGCCGATTCGAGCAGCGCGCGAAACCGCTCCTCGGCCTTCTTGCGCTCCGCGACGCGGGCCAACTGTTCCTGGTTGATCATCAGAGCCTGGGTTGCTTGTTTCAAGCGCTGGGTCGTCAGACCGGTATAGCCGCCCACCAGCAGCAGCCAGACGAAGATGACGCTTCCGCCCAGTCCCATCACGATTGCACTTTCTCGCGAGGTCGTGCGCGCTTTCGCCGTACGATCGATCAGCAACTGCTGTTCCGCCGCGGACATGGGGACGAATTGCGCGCGGAGTTGTTCAAGCGTGGCGCTCAAATCGGCCAAAATCGGCGCCTTGATGACATCCTCACGGCTCATGGTGGGAGCTATCTGAGTGACGTTGTGTGCGAGCGATGCCAGCCGCCGTCCGGTCCGGTCGATCCGATCGAGCCGGCGCTGCTCGGACGCGTTATCCAGGGTCAGGACGCGGAGCGCGGCGCAGGAGCGCTGGAGCTCGGCAATGCCAACCGCAAAGTCGTTCAAGTTTTTCCGATCTCCGGTCTCGAAATAAGTTTGCAGCGCGGCGACCGAAGCGAATGAATCTTCCCGGGCCGCGTTCAACGTTTCCAGAACCGTCCCGGTATGCGTTATCCAGGCGATCCACTCGCCGTTACGGCTGATGTCGTTGTAGGCGGTCAATCCCACCGCCGCCGCGGCAACGATCGCGATCGCAAAGCCAACCCAAAGGTAACGGCCTTCATAAGTCTGCAATGAACGCTTGCTTCGACTCATAAATTGCGATTAGCGAGGGCCTCGATGCTCACGACTCAAGAGTCGTGCCGCGCGCAACGCTTACTTTGGCCTCCTACGATTTGCTGTGACGGATCACACCCGGCAGGTCGCCAATGGGACGACATCGGCGGCATCAATTTGCCGCGGCGCGAATCAATCTGGAATAACTGGAGCCTGGCCGCCAAAGCGACAGCGCCCTTACGGGCGCGGCAATCGCGGCGTCGCGGAGCGCCCGTGCGCGACCGACTCAGCGGCCCCGCGTGTCTTAGGGCCTCGCCGCAAGCGTAGGGGGTGCCGAAAACGATCGTCGAACGGGCACAGTGGCGAACTCGAACTCGGCCGAGGCCCGCGGCGCGACGCTCAAGTTCCGGACACGGTCGGTCATGCTTTCGACCACGTTATTGCGCTGATAGAGCAAGGCGGCGAGAATTTTGCTGCCGTTGCGCTGGAAGTTTCCGAACTGGCCGACTCGATGGTAGTGGGTCTGGATCCAGCGATAGATCCGGCGGTCGTAGTCGAGCCCAAAGTACGGCATCCCATATTCACTGGTATTGCGGTTGGTCAGTATTATGTAATCCGGAACATTGCGGCCGAGATCGGCGATATAATCATTCTCCTCCGCTGGTGATAGTATTCCGGGAGTGAGTATGTACCATCGGCTGGGCGCGGAGGTTCCGGTCAACGCATACATTATCGGCAGCTCGGGAACTACGACGACTCGCCGGCCGCGTTCCTTCTGCGCCGACATAAATGCCAGGATCCGGCGTGCGGAACGGGCGACTTCCGGTTGCACATAAATCCCGCCCCAATTGGTCCTGAAAAGAACCGTGCGCGAGCTTCCGATCGGCACAAACATAACAACGAAGCCGAGAATTGCCGCCGATAGAACCGAATTAACCACCGCCCGCCGCTCCTGGTCGTCGAGCGCGGGCATTGCGACTCTGATACAACTGACTATCGCGACGATGAAGGACAGGAACAAGGGCGTGGTGTAGAAGATGTCGTAGCCGAACGGTACGACCTGGGCCAGGACGCGAACCGAAAGAACCAGGGCAAAAAGCCCGAACGCCGCTTGGGCCAGACAGCGGCGGTCGCCGCTCGTCTTCCATACTTCATGCAGCGCATATGCGAAGAAACCGCAAACGATGAAATACATCCCCCTTGGGAACATAAACAAATCGCGAAGCAGCTCGGTCGCATTTCTGACACGCACGTCATAAACACCGAAACAGCGAAGACCCGCCAGTGCGACGACGCATAGAAGCACCGCAACGGCGAACCGCGCGCCTCCGGAATGTCTGCGCCCTTTGGCTACCCAGAGCCACAGGCCAAGACTGCAAGTGCCATCCAAAACCAGAAACAGCAGCTCGGAGGGAACAAAGCGCAGACCGAGGCGAGCGTTCCACCGGGGGCCAACTGTTCGCTCGGCGTAGCTACCGGGGAATTCCGTCCAGTTATGGAGCAGAATGAAACTGGGCGTGAGCCTCCAGAAAAACCATCCATACACCAGCGCCGCGAGGGCAACCCCCGGAGCGCATGCGGCGGCGCCGCGAAGCGGTCCTTCGAATGATTGTTCGCGGACGGCCTCGATTGCCAGTACCAGGACGAGCATCACGTAGCAGGTTGCGCCCATCTCCTGCTTACACAGCAGGGCGAGGCCGGCCATCACTCCCGCGAGCATCAAGTTGTGTCCGTGCCGAGCGAGAACGTATCGGGTTGCGAGCAGGGCACATAATAAGGTTAGCAGCAGGCCCAGAGTAGCCGCGTAGCCATATGGAAATACGTAGTTGAAAAAGACCGGTCGAACTCCCTGCAGGAGAAGCACGATGGCCGCGGTCAAGCCCACCATTGGCCCCTCAAGGAGTGCTCCAAGCTCGTACATCACCAGCGCGCAAGCCACCGCCATCGTAAGCCCGAACAAGTAGAGAACGAGGAGACGCAATCCGAAGAGATCCAACAGCAATGCTTCGACGTACGGCGCCAGCGGACCAAACGGGTACCAGAGATCGCGATAGAGCAGTTTGCCGCGCAGGATTTGGGCCGGAACGTACAACTCCCGCCCGCAATCCATCTGAATGCCTCCCCATCGCGCCCAACTCAGCCAGGCAAGGACCAGGGCAACCGCGAAGATGGCCGCATACGCGAGCGCGCGGGGCGAGCTGTTCGCCGCGTCACTCAGCGCTGAACGCAACCAGCCTTGGAGGCCTTGGTTGGTGTCCGTTGGCGGTCTAAAACTGCTAACCGGGGGTTCGCCCTGTGAAGAATTAAAGGCGGTAATCATCGGCTCGATGAGCTGTCCTTGAAACGAATTACCGCCCGCGATCGCATGTCAACGTCAGTTTCATGGCGTTGCCTTCAACTTACGCACAGTATAGATAAAGATGAGTCGCCGCTACCGGCTGTGCCGAAGCCCGTCCGGTGCGAGCCCTTCGTTCTCGAGCCCGGGGCAATTCGCGGCTTTGGCGGCGCGGCGGCGGGGGGATGACGCGTTTGAGCGAGTTCGAAAGCCGAATCACCGTGGCGATGATCACCAGGAATGAGGAGCGGGCCGTAGCCAAGGTGATCGGCGATATTCGCCGCGCCCTTCCCGTCGTCGAGGTACTTATCGTCGATAGCAGTTCCGACCGCACCGCCGAGATTGCCGAAGCGGCCGGCGCACGCGTGATTCGGCAACTCCCACCGCGCGGCTATGGCCCGGCGATGGACGCGGCGCTGCACGCCAGCCGGCGCGAGGTCATCGTCACCCTCGACTGTGACGACACCTATCCGGTCGAATTCATCGAACCGATGGCCCGGATGGTGCTCGAGGAGGGCTACGATCTGGTCGACGGCTCGCGTTTGGCCGGCAAGCCGGCGGCGATGCCGTGGGTCAACTATTTTGCCAACTGGGGTTTCGCGCTGCTGGCCTCGCTGCTTTTCCTCCATCGCGTGCGCGATCTGCATAGTGGGATGCGCGCGTATCGCCGAAGCCTGCTGGATCGTCTGCGCTATGACGCCCGTGGCGCCGCCCTTCCGGTCGAGCTGTTACTCAGGCCGATTCGCGAAGGCTACAGGGTAAAAACGGTCACTATTCCATATCGGCCGCGGATCGGCGAAAGCACGATGCTTCCGCTGCAAAGCGCCTGGTGGACGCTCAGACGGATCTGTTGCAGCCGCTTCGCCTGACGCGAAGACGCCGCCCTTCGAACCAACGGCGATTGGCATTGGAATCCCCTTCATGATCGATCGAGCGCAGCGCCCCGACCCGGGCAACCGCTACATCATAGTCGGTGGCGCCGGCTTTATCGGCAGTCATTTCACCGACAGTCTGTTGGCCGACCCGGCGGTCGAGGCCGTGACCCTGTATGATAATTTTTCTTCGGGGCGCGAATGGCACTATGAGCGGCACGCCGGCGACTCCCGTCTGCGCGTGGTGCGGGCCGACGCCGGCGATATGGAACGTCTCGCCGCCGCGATGGCGGGCCACGACGTCGTCATCCATCTTGCCTCCAACCCGGACATCGCGCGGGCCGCGCGGGAGCCCCAGATCGACTTCTATCAGGGCACGCTGCTGACCAACAACGTGGTCGAGGCGATGCGGCGAACCGGTGCGCGCCGCATCCTCTACGCGTCAGGCAGTGGAGTCTATGGCGACCTCGGCGAGTTGGAAGTGCCTGAGGATCACGGGCCGCTGCTGCCGGGTTCGACTTACGGCGCGAGCAAGCTGGCGGGCGAAGCGCTCATCGGCGCCTATTGCGCGATGTTCGATCTGAGCGGCTGCGTCTTTCGTTTCGGCAATGTGGTCGGGCCGCGCCAGACCCACGGCGTCGGTTTCGATTTCGTCCGCCGGCTGGTCGCCGATCCATCCCGCCTTTTCATTCTCGGCGACGGCAGACAGAGTAAATCCTATATCCACGTCGCCGACGTGGTCGCCGCCGTGCTGCTTGCCAACCGCTGCTGCACGCGGCAATTCGAAGCATTCAACGTCGCCACCGGCGATTACATCACGGTGACCGAAATTGCCGAGCTCGCGGTGGAATGCCTCGGGCTGCGGCCGCATCCGCGTTTCGAATATGCGGGCGGATCACGCGGCTGGAAGGGCGACGTGCCGATTGTCCGGCTCGACACCGCGCGCATCCGCGCCCTTGGATGGAGCTGCCGCCGCGGCAGCCGCGAAGCTCTGCGCGCGGCGTTGCTCGCGCTTATCGCCGATGAGCGCATCACCCGCGGTTGAGCCGATGCCGCCGCTGGCGCTGTTGGCCGGGGGACTGGCGTCGCGGCTGATGCCGATTACCGCGGCGATTCCGAAATCGATGGTGGAGGTCGCCGGCGAGCCGTTCATTGCGCACCAGCTTCGGCTGCTCGCGCGCGAGGCCATTACCGAGGTCGTCCTGTGCGTCGGACACCTGGGCGAACGCATCGAGTCCTTCGTCGGCGACGGCGCCAGGTTCGGTTGTCACGTGCGATACTCGCACGATGGCGTCCGGCCGCTGGGCACCGGCGGCGCGCTGCGCCGTGCGCTGCCGCTGCTCGGCGAACGCTTCTTCGTAATGTACGGCGACAGCTACCTCGATACGCGGTTTCGCTCCGTCCACGAGGCCTTCCGCCGCCGCGGCCTGCCGGCTCTCATGACCGTCTATCGCAACGCGGGCCGCTGGGACACCAGCAACGTCGAATTCGCCGACGGCCTGATTGTGCGCTACGACAAGGCCCGCCGAACGCCCGCGATGCTCTACATCGACTATGGTCTCGGTTTGCTCGACGCCGGCGTGGTCCGGGCGTGGCCGGCCGACACCGCTTTCGACCTGGCGGATCTGTACTGCGGCCTCGCCGCGCGGCGGCTGCTCGGCGGCTGCGAGGTGCGCGAGCGCTTCTACGAAATCGGCTCGCCGGCGGGTCTGGCCGAGACCGACGCGTTTTTGCGCGCCGCCGCCGCCGCCGCCGGTGGGTCCGGGAAATAGCCGCGCCGCGGGGAATTGAGGAGGGGAGGCCATGATCATCACCAGAACACCGCTGCGTATTTCGCTTGGCGGAGGCGGCACCGACCTCCCATCCTACTACCGCAAGTTCGGCGGCTTCGTAATCTCGGCCGCGATCAACAAGTACGTCTACATCACCATCAACCAGACTTTTTTTCCGGGATACCTTTTGAAGTACTCGGAGCTGGAGTTGGCCGAATCATCCGAAGTGGTCCGCCATCCGCTGATCCGCGAAGCGCTCCGCCTGCACAACATGCCGCGCCGCCTCGAGATCGTCAGCATCGCCGACGCGCCTGGCGGCACCGGCCTCGGTTCGTCGGGCAGCTTCCTGGTCGGCTTGCTGCACGCGATGCACGCCTACAAGCGTCAACCAGTCACCGCAGAAACCCTGGCACGGGAAGCGGCCGACATCGAAATCAATCGGCTGGGCCAACCGATCGGCATGCAGGACCATTACATCGCCGCGTATGGGGGCTTGCTCTGCCAGGAGTATCGAGCCGACGACAGCACGGGCATCGCTCCGTTAGGCATCAGTGAAATCGCCACTCGGGAGTTGCGCGACTCGCTGATGCTGTTCTTTATCGGCTACACGCGCAGCGCTCCCGAGCAACTGGACGAGCAGAAGAGGAAATCCGAGCAGGGAGACGCGCAGATGCTCGAAAATCTGCACTTCGTCAAACAGCTCGGCTTCGAGATCAAAACTCTGCTCGAGGCCGGCAGCGTTTGTCACCTGGGCGAAGTGATGCATGAGCATTGGATGCGCAAGCGCGAGCGTACGGTCGGGATGACCAACGGCCGCATCGATGAACTCTATGCACTGGGCCGCGGCCGCGGCGGGGCCTCGGGCGGCAAGCTGGTGGGGGCCGGCGGAAGCGGTTTCCTGCTGTTCCAAACCACGGACCGGCGGCGCTTGCGTAGCGCGATGCTCGAGGCGGGTCTGACCGAAATGGATTTCAGCTTTGACTTCGATGGTTCGACGGTTCTTCTGCGCAATCTGTGACTCGCGCCAGGATCACGGCGCGAAAGGCGAGCAACCCGGGAGCGAGACCGCAGAACCTATGCTCGACGGGCAAAAGGTATCGTGCGTAGAAGCGGTAGACCGGTGAGTCGAGGATTGCTCGCGGACCGCCTTTGCGGCTCAAGAGCGGCTTCAGAGTCGGCAAAAACGCGCGCGCTATTCCCGATTCCCAAGTCGTGCGAAGCGGGGTAAATCCCGCCGCGCCAACGAGTTCTCGGGCCGTGCGGAAAGTAAAGAAGCGCAGATGGGTCCGATCCATTACACCGCTGTCGCTATAGTCGAAGCGTCCGAAGAGCAACCGCAAGCGATTATCCCATACCACCACATTGGGAAGCGAGAGAATGAGCCGTCCATTGGGTTTGAGAAAGCTCCGGTAGAACGTTAATACTCTGGCTGGGTCGGGCGAGTGCTCCAGGACGTCCGCGGCCATTAGCCAATCGAAGTGGCGGCCCTTCAACGCTGTCGCAACCGGCCCCCAATCTGCCAGGTCTAGTTCGATCACCTCGCTTATGCGCGTGCGTGCGGTGGCGCAGGCCACCTTGTTGCTATCTATGCCGGTGACTTTGTATCCCAAGCGCTCGATTTCTAGTCCCAAGCGGGCGCGCCCACAGCCCAGATCGAGCACTTCTTCCGAGGCTCCATACTTCTCCCGCGCCGTGCGGAACAGGCGAATCACGGCGTTGTTGATGTCCTCGAACTGATAGTACGTTTCCAAGTCTCGGTTTGCTTTGGTCAGCATTGATGAGAATCCAGCCGGGCCGCTATCTCCAGGCCGCGGCGCACCGCCTCGTCCATGTTGATATATTCAAATTCCGCGTTGCGTCCGACACTGGTGATGCCTAGGCCGTTCAGATACTCCAGAGCCTGCGTCAGCTTCTCGTGATAATCGAAGGTGCGGACGACGTAGGCGTGCTTCGTGCGATGCACCTTCATAAAGCGGATGTCGCGCCCGCGTAGGATTTGCATCGTCTCGAGACCCCCGATCACGCGGCGCCCGATCTCGTCGTCGTCGAGCTCGTGGATGCCGTCGCCGGGATTGGTGGTGATTTCGGCCGTCACCGCGAAGTGGCCAGGCGGCGCTCCCTCGTCGGTGAAGCTCAGCGGAAACGACAGCCGATGAAACGGAAACGCCGGGTCGGGCACGTAGAGCGCGGTGAAGGGCGGGGAGGCGCCCCGCGCGCCGATCATGACGACCACCAGCGAGTTGTAGCGCAACCCGTGGACCCCGCGGCGCACCGCCTCCGGCACGGCCGGCAGGGCGTCCACCAGCTCCTGGATCGGGATGGTGGAGACCAGGGCGTCGTAGGTCCTGGTGACGCGCCCGCTGCCGACATGCCAATGTCTGCCGTCGCGCCAGACCTTGTCGACCCGAAAGCCGGTGGTGAGGTTGGCGCAGTCTTTGGCGAACGAGCGCGGGAGCGCCTCGATTCCGCCGCTTTTGGGATAGCCGAAATGGAGCTGGTGGGTGTAGCCCTCGGTCTCGACGCCGACGGCCGCCTTTATCACGTCTTCCACCGGAGGACGGGGAACGCGGCCGTCGACCCAGTCGATCGCCATGCTCTCGGCCGGCACGTTCCAGATCTTTTCGTTATACGGAAGCATGTATTTTTCGGCGATGCCCTTGCCGAAGACGTGATAGATCCACTGCTTGAAATTGGCCGGCGCCGGATAGTCGTTGTTCAGATAATGGTACAGGCACTCGAAGCGGTCCTGCGGGGCAAGGTCGAACAGCCCGTTCTCGAAGGGATACTTGACTAGGCGGCCCTCGTACCAGATGCGATTGTTGCGGCGGCGCTGGGCCAGATTGTCGCCGAGTTGCGCATACAGGTACGCCAGAATCTCCTGGTTGCGCGAGAACAGGATGTGCGGGCCGCCGAGATCGAAGGTGTAGCCGTCCTCGACCAGGCTGCGGCAATGGCCGCCGGCCACCCCGTCGAGTTCGAGGACCTCGCACTCATGGCGCCGGCAGCGGCTCGCCACCACCAGCCCGACCAGTCCTCCGCCAAGTATCCCAATCTTCAAGCGCCGCTCCCCTCGCCACGCGTTCGCGACCTGCCCGGCCGCTCGCAGGCGCGCCGGCGGCCCGCGCGCCGCGTCACTCCCCGTCGTTCCAACGCTTGAAGTCGTCGAGAAACTGATTCACCGCTTCATCGGTCTTGGGATGGCTGACCATCTGCTGGAAGAACTTCGGCGGCACCGTGACGATATCGGCGCCGGCCAGAAACGCCTCGTTGATATCGTGGATGTGCCGGATGCTGCCGACGATGATTTGCGCCGCGACCGAGCCTTCCTTGAAGAGCCGATGCACGTTTGCGACCACCGAGCTCGCGTCATAGCCGATGTCGCGGATGCGGCCGTAGAAGAGGCTGACGAAGTCGGCCCCCGCCGCCGCGCCCATCAGCGCCTGGTTGACCGACATGCAGCAGGTGCAATTCACCCGGATGCCGCGATTCTTCAGCTCGCTGATGACCGTCAGCTCGTTCCAGCCGATTGGGACCTTGATGTTGAGGCCCGGATAGTCGCCGAACTCGGAGGCGAATTCCTTGGCCTGCCTGACCATCTCCTTGGGATTGGAGCTGAAGACCTCGATGCTGAGGGGGATCTTAACATCGTAGCGGCCGAGCAACTTGACGATGCGCCGGATATGATCGCGGAAGTCGGTGCGCTCCTCCTTCGACATCAGCGAAGGGTTGGTGGTGATACCGGCCGCGAAGCCGCGCCGGAGCGACTCCTCGATCTCGCCCGGATTTGCCGAGTCGACGAAGATTTTCATCAGAACCGTCCTCCCCGAGTCGTCCGCGGTGCGCCGCGCTAGCGGGTCGACTCCCACTTCATCTGGTTAACGGCGAGCGCGGGATGCGAAACGATGAGATGCCAGATCACGGCCTGGAATGCCTCCGTGTGGGGAGTTATCGTTGCGGGATTGACGGTCGGCACGATCACGCAGCCGTCGGCAACCTGGGCGGTATAGCCGCCGTCGCGGCCGACGATTCCATAGATCCTGGCGCCCTGTTGCCGGGCGAATCGAAGAGCCTCCAGAAGATTGACGCTGATACCCCGCTGCGCGTCCCCGCCGCCGACGGAAAGCACGAAAACCGCGTCGCGCGCGCTCAAGTTACTGACCCGTAACCAGTTCGCGTAACAAAGATCCCAGCCGTCGTCGTTGATCCGCGCGGTCAGTTCGGCAACGTTATCCGTGGGCGTATAACTCTCGATGCAGGCGATCTTTCTGAAATCGTTGACGGCGTGCGAGGCATTCGCGGCGCTGCCGCCCACCCCAAGGAAGAAAAGCCTGCCGCGCTCCTGGCGCAGCCGAACCAGGCCCTCGACAATCCGCCCTATTTCAGGTCTCGACAGTTGCGAGCAGATCGTTTGCGCCTCGCGAAGGTAGCGCTCCACATGCTCGGCAAGCTGGTCGTTCATTGTGGGCGCCCACCGAGAATGAGCGCCACAGCCTGGTTCAGATCCGGGACTCGGTGGTCGGCAGGATCGTCGCGGTTGTAGCAGCGGTCAAGAATGATCGACGTGCATCCGGCCGCTTTGCCGGCCAGGGTGTCCTTCCACGAATCGCCGATGATGTACGACTCGGACAGCGCGACGTCGTGCTCGCGCGCCAGTTCGACCAGCATCGCCGAACCGGGCTTGCGACAATTGCAAGCGTCTCGATCGTCGTGCGGACAGATTCTGATCGCGTCCACAGCCAGCTTGGCCATGATGGTATCGGTCATCACCCGCAGTGATGTGGCTGCCATCAGGCCACGGGCCAGATCTGGCTGATTCGTCACCACGAACAGCTTGAATCCGGCAGCACGCAGCCATCGTAATGCTTGTTCAACGTCGGGCTCAATTTCGAACTCAGCGATCTGCCTCGGCGCGGTCGGTTTTCCGTGACGAAACACCACTTTGTTGATGACACCATCCCGATCCAGAAAGACTGCTCGTGCCTGCACAGGAAGTCCGATTATTTCGACAGGTTCTACAGCCCATTTTCACGCTTAATTTTGCGTGGGAACCTGCTACAACACAGTATATATAGCGGCTGAGTCTCAGCCAAGGCCTCGGCAATCGGCCTGAAGCTCACGGTTTCTTGGCCGCGTAAGCCTCTTATAATTAATTCAGACGATTTTAAGCGAACGATGGGTGTTCCGCGCCTGGAGTTTCGGCGGGTTCTGCTCGGCAGCCTTCACGGCATGATGGCTGGGGTTTCAAGCGAAGCTGGCCAAGAAGGGCGCGGGTTGGGTAGTCGCCGCCTAAAACACACCGCCGTGCTTGCCGCAACGAGCGAAACCCGTCCAGCCAGAAACCAACTCGCCCATTATCGCGATAACAACGAGCAGACTGATCAATCAAACCCCTTGCTCAACAGCCTGCTAGTGCCAGGTAAGCTGATTTTTCACTGCCACAACGCCCTGCGCACTGCCAGCTATATTTCCGGCACGCTTTGCATCCTCAGCCGACTTCATTACCCCGGTCAACAGGATCGTGCCGTGATCGCAATCGACAATAATCGGTGAACCATCAGCGACTCCATCATCAGCCAGCGCGCTCTTCACCTCGGTTATCAGAAGGGCATCGTTCGCTCGGTCAGCCGCTGACTGGTAATGGTGATGGGCATCGAGGGTCACACTGTCGTTTCCTGTGGTGACAGAGCTCGACTCCACCGATTTGCCCTCTTGAGCCCGGACCCAACCCGCAGGCGTTTGGATCCCTCCCCAAAGGGCGGCCACGGCCAGTATAAAGACAGGTCTTCCATACTTTGCGGATGAACGCAGGCTAAACATTTATCCCTATTTCTGCGAAATGCCGAGCCTGCCTAATGCCTAGTTGCTCGGAGTTACTGTCGTGGACTCGCTGTGATGGCTGCTGCTGGTGTCTTCCGTTCCCGCACCCGTATCGGAATTCGTCGAATAGCTCGTGCGGTCACTAGAAGTACTGGAACTGGTGGTTGGCGCCGGAGGGGGGGGGGCTTGTGGCGGAGCCTGCACCTCAACCTGAACCGGCGGTGCCGGCACATAAGTGGTGGTGGTTTCTTTGCTGCTGTGAGTGGTCCCGCAGGCGCAAACGAAACCAATAAACGCAACACTCATTACACTGATTGCGAAACGCTGAACGCATTTCATCTCTTCCATATCTCCCTGCGAGCTGGATACCCGCGCTGTCGATTGGATGAAAGCTATACCCCATACTCTGCGAGTATACTTGTAAACCTTTAATCCTGAGTCCCGGCTGCTAGTAGTTACTGGTTTTTACCGTTGTGCTCTTTGTCGTGCCCACCGGCACATTCTGGCTGGTAGTGGTCGTTGTTTGCGTTTGCTCCGACGGTGGCGGTGCTACGGAATCCGCGGGCACCCAGATTGCACATCCAGCAGCACTCAGACTGCCAAGCACGACAGCCAGCGCCACATACACCGACGTGCTTTTTCTTTTGTTCTTCATAAGCATCAACTTAGCATGGCAGCTTCCACACTACGTACTGCGACAAACACCATTGTGGTTATCTGCGGCACTGAAAGAGCTAAAAGCCAATTGCAGCATGGCTGACCCGTGCAAATAGACGCCAGCGAAGCAGATTCTACCTTCGAGGCTCCGCCGATCGACGATCTTCGTTATCGGTATGACGAAATGAGGGTATATTCGGGTGGCTTTCGGCCCTGCAGCTAATGTAGTCTGGTTAGGTCGGACGCAACGTAGAAAGTTGGGCCGAATTCGATCCAATCGAACTGTGACGCCTTGCACTCGCCCTTGACGGCTTTTGGTGGAGCCAACTCAGAGGCTCGCGAGCGAGGCGTGACGTGAGTACGCACGTATCTCCCATTTCTATGGGAAGCAGGGTGAGGCAATGAAAGTGGCAATTGATAATGATACGGGAACTACCATGGTAAAAGGCCGAATAAAGCTTGTTCTCATGGCAGAGCTAACATGGGCCAAGCTATACACAAAAGCAATGCGCAAGGATCTAGGCGCGATTTCCACGGCTGTCGGTAAGAAGGGATCGACCACTGCCAGGCTGGAAATGACGAAAAGTGCGGAGAAACTGCACGATCAGCTGCAAAGCGCGAATCGCACCGTAGGCGAACTCAGTGATTGTGCCGGTATTAGGCCCGTGGCAATAGTAAATAAGTGAACACGCGGGAATATCACACCGCTCCTTGAGTAGAGTCGAGATTGCAGAGATAGTCCGATTGTATAGTGTTTAGGACGCCACGCCCGAAAGCACCTTATCATCAGCTTGGCGCGCATATGAGTCTCTCGCACGGAAGCCGGTTTCCGAAGCGGTCTGGCACAAAAGAAGCTCATGGTGCTACAGCTTGAGCGTCTCGAGACCGGACGCCAATTGCTCTGAGCGCTGTCCAGCAAGCTCTTGGGAGCGTCCGGGCGGCCTGGATAGAGAGGCTTGCAGATGACAAGCGGTGAGGCGCGCAAGCCGATCGACACCACAGGCCCTGTGTCAGGCGGCAGCCAGGCGCTTTGAATTCCCAAGTTCAGCGGTACGTATAACCAGTTGGCGCCCCTGGCGAAATATCATTTTATCGCGTTCCAATTGGGCAAGATGCTCAGTAACTCTGGGGCGTGACGCGCCCACCAGGCTGGCGATATCTTGATGGCTGAAGGCGATTCTTAGCAGCGTGCCCCGCGATTCTTCAATTCCAAAGTCCTGACACAATTCAAGCAGCGCCATCTCGAGGCGCTCATGAAGGCTCAGGTTCAGAAAAGTGGAACCACGCAAGAGCAACCGATACCAAAGCCGCAGGTTGCTCTGATGGAACTCTCTGAACGCGGATGGCGGAGCACTTACCGCGATAGCGTTGAAATGGTCCCAGGTTAGAGTGCCGAATCTGCAATTGCTGTACGCGTTGCACTCAAAGCGCCAACGGCTTGGTAGTTGCGACGGAAACTCAGGAATCGGACCGGGGGGCACCAGCGCCACGATCACCCGCTCGCGTCTGGCGTTCAGACAAGTGATCTTCGCAACCCCGGTCAGAAGGATATGAGCTTCCGATATCAGACCGTTTTCACCCAGCATAACTTCATTGCGTCGGAAATTAATTGTGGCGAGTCCGGTCGCCAGGGCGCCTAGTTCCAGATTTGAGAGCCAGGCCAAACCCTTCAGCCGTTTCAACAAAATAAGATCGGGATCGCGGCCATTTTGTTCTCGATTAAACATCGCGCTTTTCCTCGGTACCCTCAATGTACTCCGAAAGTGCGCGCGGTCATAACGAAGCGTAACCTGGGGAAACAAAATCGCGTCCCGTAAAGAACCCGAGATGTGGCGCGAAGAGCGTCTGGCGGACTAAAATGTTGGGTGAAGGCAGCTAACGTGGAAGCAGCTCTGCGTCTGACGCCCAGCTATCTTCTTTTAGGCCTTCTTTTAGGCCGGGACGTGACCCAGTGAGAAAGTTCTCCAGCCGGTCGCGCTTCACAATCAGTTGCCTGCCCCGTCGTAGTATGAAGCGCTTTTCCTCAAACTCGATCAAATGTTCGCTTACCCGTGGTCGCGAGGCGCCGGCCATTTCAGCCAGTTCCTTGTGCCGCGCCGGTACTGATAATCGTGTGCCCTCGTCATCGCGAATGCCGAACGTTTGGCTCAACTCGAGCAGAATCAGGGCCAGGCGTTCCGCCAGTGTGCAGCTCATGAAGTTTAAGCACCGCAGCTGTACGAGGTCCCACCGCCCACAATAATCGGCCGCCAAACGCTTGAAATCCGCCGATCCCACTCCCAGACAAATGTCGACCAACACGTCCCAGTCTATAGTGCCGACTTGGCAGTTGGTGACTGCCTCACAACGGAAGTGATAGCTGATTCCCGTCACCGGTAATGGAAAACTCGGGATCATACCGGGGGCCAGCATAATCACGGCAACGCGACGTCCTTTGCGATTTAGGCAGGTGATTCGCGCCACTCCAGAAAGCAATATGTGGCACCAAGCCGGGCTGTCTTCCTCACCGAAAATCTGAGCGTGCTTCTCCGTTACGCCCACCGCAAGCGCGCCGGCAAGTCTATTCAACTGGCGAGTCGTGAGCCAGGAGATATTCTTGAGCGCCTTCAACTGGCGCACTTCAGATGTTCGAGTAACAGTCATGATGGGAAGGACAACGATATTAGCGCTCCACGCCTGCGATATCGTTACTGCAGAGCAGACCAGACATCTGAACGAACACGAGATAGCTCCTCACAGACGATCACGGCGTCCGTTCGCGCATCCCAATGGGAACGATATCACGCGAGGCGCCGCTTGCGTGACTGCGGCGGCGCCTTCAAAGCGGGCGTTTCGACGGGATCGGTTCCCTTCAGCACGCCAAGGTCCGAAATGCAGTCAGTGTTTTGCGTCGAGCGAGCCCTTCACACGAAACGACGCAAGGACGAAGATCCAACCCTGGCCGTTAAAACTATGGTTGCGGTATTGTTGGGAGTCAAAAGGCTCGGCCATCAAGCGCGCCGTCAAGAGGGCCCTCTAGCCACCGGATCGGTACCGCGAAACAGGGTATCGGCACGGATCTCGCTCGGGATCTCCTTTGCGGCCCGTACGCAAGTGGAAGAGAGCCCTGCCGTCTCCTGTGTCGAGCCCATGAGGCTATGTCCATTCGTCTTTGTTCGAACAGCCATCATGGCAGGCGCCCTTTCGAATCAGGCCATTGTGTCACTCACATAACCGATCGCAGCGTGCCGCTTTCACATCAGTCATTATATTAACAGTAGCGCGATGATATATTGCTAGTGGCGCGTCGACTGGAGTTGGCTGGCATCATCGGGGCACTTCGTGGAGTACATATCCCTGCCCTGCGATGAACGACGCGGCAAATACGCGTCCTTGATGCATGGTCTAACGCCTGAGAGCGTATGCGGCGATCGTGCCGCAAGCCATCGCCAATGGCAGAAAGCGCCAGTGCGCCGGTCGTCAATGCGGCGGAAGCGGATCAATCCAACTGTAAGATGGAGGCAACAAAAATGACACTCGACGATGGCACCGCAGGTTCGACGATGCGTCAGGCGGCGGAACAGGGTCGCGTAGCTGCGGCAAAAGCCGGCCAGACGGTAAGAGAAGGCTACGAGGCCGTACAGCAGTACGCGGCCGACAAGAATCTTGATTTTGACCTTCAAGGATTCGTGCAACGCGAACCGTGGTTGGCGCTCGCCGCGGCATTTGCGGTCGGCTACACGGTTGCGCAGATCATGAGACGTGTATTCTAAGGGACGCTCAGTGGACCGCTCGGATAAACCAGCGCAGCAGCGCCGGCCACGGCGAAGAAGCCGCCACTGGGCTGAGTTCGTTAAAGACGAGCCGCTCACCGTACTGGCGGTCGCGGCCACGGCCGGATTTGTGATCGGTGGAGGCGCAAACACGCACGCCGGACGGAGTATGCTTTTGTTGATTGGCCGAATCTTAGCTCCCGGGGCGCTTCTCAATCTCGCGGCCAACATGGCAACGGGCAATCATGACAGAACAAGAAGAGCGGAATTTCAAAATTGAGAGCGAGCTGAACGACGCGTGTCGCGATCTGCGTGATACCATGACCGCGGTCAACGCCAAGGTTGAGCAAACCGAGGATGGGTTCCGTGCCGATCGTCTGATAGAGAAATATCCTGTTGGCGCGTCGTGCGTGGCGGGTGCGATTGGCTTTCTCATAGGCGCGAATACTAACAATCGGATCGTGGGGCCGGCACTGATTGCGGCCCTATTTGGCTACGCGATATCAAGGGGTGTCTCAAAGGATTGGAGTAGAGAGGATGACGGAGAGACACGGTCTGACGATTAAAGAACCGTCCGATACCCACGAGGATTGGTCCACATTGATCGCGCGGGCCGCGGACAACGTCTCGCGTATCGTTCAGTCTGAGATCTATCTTTTCGAAAACAGGTTCCGGTCGGCTCTGGAAGGACAGATCTATTATGCCCTTGCGGGCCTTGCGATGGTTGCGGTAATGATCTGCGGCGTATTATGCGCGCTCGCTGCGTTGGTAGTATACGCGCATCAATGGGTGCAGTGGTGGGAGGCTTTTGCGATCGGCGCATTCATCATGTTGGCTGTCGCCGGCGTGATGGGCGTGACCGTTTGCGCGGCTCCGTCGAAAATGCCGAGGACTTCGGGGCCTGAGTCAGAGACAGCCGGATTCGGGCAGTCAACCACTAGCGAGCTGGGCAAACCGCGGTAAGTGAGTTCCGGCGGCCTACCCAGGCTCGCAGCAGATAGAAATCCAGTAGGGGATGTTCAGACCCTTTGCTGGAGATGAAGTCTATTCGTTTCCTCCTAGAGCGCACTCCGGGCAGAGAATCGGCATCTGTGCCGTGCATTCTAAGCCTAAGCGCGCAGTTCGATCACTTAACGCGGCTAGATTGGCTTGTGGAAAGCGGCAACACGGCCATCGGCGGATGAGCTGACTACTGGCGCGTGAAGGTCGATGGAGGAATCGGAAGAAGCTCTAGCGGCTATACCGTGAGGAGAAGTTGATGGTGCGCCGGCGTGGCGGCCGAAAGCGGGCATTGGATACGCGGGCACCGATGGCGCTTTCAACCAGCGCTGGTCGCTCGACTTCGTTTCGGACACCCCGAGCGATGGCCGGCGTTTTCGCATCCTGTGCGTGGTCGACGACTTCAGCCGGCCGTGAGTGCCCGCCCCACGGTGGTCGATACTTCACTCGATGTACCGTGCCGGGCGCTGAAGCACACCCGGCGTCTCGGAAGGGACGAAAGTCGTGCACAGAATGCCCAACCTATTCCCAACTCGACCGACTCGACGGGAAATTGGTCCCAGCGGCAGCTTCAAAGGCGGCAACAAATCCGCTAAATTATTGAGGAATTTGGACATGCGCGCCCGTAGCTCAACTGGACAGAGCATCGGACTTCGGATCCGAGGGTTGGGGGTTCAAATCCCTCCGGGCGCGCCAATAAATCCCTTGATTTAAGCGAACTGTTCTCCGGTGACCAGGCACTCTAGCCGCGCGGCAGGGGGCGAAGGACTTTCGGGGTGTTGGCGGCGAACGGGAGTTCCCGTCGCCCCCTTTGCGCGTGGGGCGCTGGTAGGTCCAATCACCACAGCGCCCGCGCGCAGCCTGCTGGTCGGCATTGGCCCGGCGCAATGAAAATCGTCGCATCGTATATCGAGCGCATACCTTTGCGCGAACCCACAAAAGAATCTCGCACGCGCAGTGTGGGAAATCGCGTCCGACCCTGAGATAGGCGATTTCCGGGTCGTGTAATTCGCGGTCCCGGTGCTCTAGGAAGGCGATGAAAATCCGGTCGATCACATCGACACGGACATGGCGCTGCTCTATTCGAGGAAGCGACGCATCGGTAAGATAGCCACAAAGAGTGTCCATGAAGACCGATCAGCACACTTACGACGAAGTTATGCTCGATTGGGCCATCGCAGAATTATTGAGCCCAACATGGATGGAATTTTGGAATAGCCCCCTTTGCGAAGAGCTCAGAACCAAGCTGAAAAATGAAGGAATCGATTCTCTCAGCGTCTATGAGCGAACTTGGCTCATCGCAAGGCTAGTGAACTTTCGCTACGTGATCATTCTAGAATATGGGCCTTCCCACTATTGGAGCTTCAAAAAACGGACGTTTTCATGCGAGGCTCTCTCAGGCTTCTCGATCATTCATCAGTTCAATTACCCCCCGTCTTTTTCATTCGGCCAGCTCTCAAAGAAAATCAGAGAGCATCCAGCCCGGGGTCCTATCGTCGATGAACCGGCCATGCGCGAGCGTGCGCGGAAGATGTTAGACCTAAGCAGCAGAGGGCAAGAGCCATTCGGATTTCCGATAGCGATCGAACGACCGGCACCAATGCCGCCGGTCCTCATCGAAGGGTACAAGCGCTCGATGGTCGCGCTTTGGGCTGGATGTCCCTCGATGGAAATATATCTATGCACACCCCCGACTGCGACAGTGCCTTGAAACCCCGCCACGCAGACGCGCTCGTCTTGCCTTGGCAATGACGCTTCTCCGTGACGCCACCTCACTAGATTCCTTCCGATCTGTGCAACGGAAAAAATGAAATCAAGGGTTGCCCCCAAGGTGTCCGCGCTCCGCCGCCTGGCACCGTGCACGAGGCGATGGGGCGTGGCGGCCCCGCGGCGACATCGATCTACGCCAGCTTGACCGCAGCTGACTTAGCGGAATTGGTCCTTTCAGACGTCCGTACGTTCTGCTGAAACTGGTTGGCGTTCCTTCAGGTTGAATCGATTGTCGTAAATCGGCATCCCGCCGGTCGTCGGACCTGGATACTGCACCAGCAACATCAGGCCGCCGCTCTCGGTCTTGAGCGCGGGCTCGAAATGGGGGTCGGGATAGAACAACATCGTACCTGGTCCGTAAAGCTGCCCATCGATATCGAACCGTCCCTCCAGTATGTACCAGACCTGCGCGAAGTCGTGTCGATGGAGTGGATGGTACGAACCGGGTTCGTAGCGCACCAGGCCGGCGTTCGGCTCGGTTGGATGGCCGTCGCGCGGATGGAACAGCATCTTGCTCCACTGCCCCGGCCAACGGAGTGTTTCCCATTGGCGCTCGTCGATATGTACAGCGACAGGCGGTTGATGCTCCTGCGACATTTTGTTTTCCATCTTAATGCTCCTCGTCCAGCCGGAATTTCCGCCTTCACGATCAGGATACCCCATAACCCGACTCCGGTCTGTAGCGCAATTACGCCAAAATGCGGCACGCGGCCCAACCGAGCAATCTGGTGGCAAAGATGGGCAGCCGGCTCCAGACTCCCGCTAGAACTTTGTACGCACCGGTTAATACCTCCGGGCTCACCTGGCGAGGAGCCAGGGGAAAAAACGAATAGGGCAGCGGAGTTGCGACTGCTCCAAGTTCTCGCTTGAACCGCATGAGCCCAGTGTTGCGAAAGTCGGTCCGGCCGAGGTCGAGCACTCGCGCGCGCGAGGCAAATTTTTCGATCGCGCTCCACAGCAGCAGGTGATTGGCGTTCGAGCGTGGGTCAGGCCGGCGCGCGCCCCACTTGAAATGCACGGTGTCGCCGTCGCGCACAAAAATCGCCGCCGCAACGTCCTTTCCACCCTCGCTCGCCAGCCAGATATCGAGATCTTTTGGCGCGAACAGCTCATGCGCAAGCTGGAAGAATCGCCACGGTTGCGGAGGCAGGCCGAAGCGGCGGCGGCTATCGAGCTGGATCGCGTAAAAGCGTTTGAGCAGGGCGATTTCGGTGCCATGTTCGACCTTGGTGTCTCGTTGTGCGCGGCGCAGATTGCGACGGAAATTGCTTGCCAGTCCGCGCTCGATGGTGGCCGGCGGGCGCTCGAGGTCGAGTCTCCAGTTCACGAAGCAGTCGGCGGCCTTCCAGGGCGCACCGGCTTCGATGCCGCGAATCTCGTATGTGGTGCCGGGCGCCATCTGAGTCACCAGGGCCTCGAGGAGGTCGCGCGCGGCTTCGCCGGAGAGCGCCAGGGGCGGACAACTATCCGAAAAAGGGAACGACACGAAGCGCCTCGCAAAGGGGTTGTGCGAGCGCGCGAAAACGCCGCCGGCCACAACTCTCCCGTCGCGCACGAGCGTTGCCAACCACATCGAAAGACGGTAGGCCCTTCGCAGAAGCGCGATCCACGCTTCGCTGTGATAGAGCGTCGCCCCGGGGAAGGTCCTGAGCATGTTTTGCCAGATGGCCTGGCCTTGGCTCAGTGGACGCAGAACCAGATGACCTGAATCGTTCGGGCTCGGGTACTGGTCGTGTGGCCAGGTCTTCATGAACAACCCCGCGGCCAAGGCCGTTCAGATGGTCTCGTGCCGCGAACTCGCGGCCGTCGCCCCGGGTCATCCCGATGCAGGACTGCGCGGGTGGTTACGCCCGTCAGATGCAATGAGGGAGCCACCCGTCAGGCTCGCCAAGCGCTGCTTTAGCGTGTGTGGTCAGCGATGAGGGCGCTGCGGACGGGAAACAATTACCACTTCGTTCGGTACGATTTACAAGCCGCACGCGCTAACTCAATCCGATTCAGCGCGAACGGAAGGCGACCGCCCGCCCGTTTTCATCGCGCGCATCATGGCACAACTATTGCGCAACCATTTGCAACTCACGGAGGGATCATGGAAACGCGCCAACCGCCTCTGTCCCTGGTTCAAATGGCTCGCGCATCGCGGTGGTGATAGTGGCAGATTTCGACGCTACCGCATTTTCTTCACCGGCGTCCGACCGCCGTGACTCGCGCGCGACACGGCTAACCGTTGCCGTGGCCGCGGCGTTAGCCCTTGTTTGCGGTTTGCAGGCCGGCGACGTGAAACTGCTACTGGCTATCGGCGGCGTTGGTGGGTTGCTTGCCGTGTTCTACTGTCTGCCGTATGTCATGCAGCACCGCGACTGGCTGGTTTGCCCTCTCATTCTGATCTTTCTGATCAACGGAGTTTCGTTTTTCACCCCGGCCGCACGCGCCGGCTTCCACTACGGCATGCTCGCGCTATTTTGCCTCCCGGTAGCCGCGAGCGCGTTGCGTTCCGATATTTTCCGGAGCGGCGGATTCAGGCTGTACACGATCTACTTTCTATGGGCGGCTGCAACGATTATCTATTCGCTGGCGCCGGAATATTCTCTGGCCCGGCTCGGCGAAGGCTTCCTGATTCTGCTTGCGCTTACGGCAATCGCACTTGACGTGCGCGACGCCGACGACGTCATGCGCTTGCTGGCCCATTTCCTTGTGGGTGGCGGCGTGGTTCTCGCCCTGGTTGCGGCCTCCGCCGTAGTGTTGCCGCACAGCCTTACCTGGCTAAGCCCCCTCGAAAGCTTCACGTTGGAGGAAATACGTCAAGCGCAAAAACTGGGACTCACGGTGTATGGGGTGGACCGTTTTCGAGGACTGCTTGGCGGGCCCAATGACATTGGCGAGTTGATGCTCATACTCGTGGGGCCGGCAATGGTGTGCTGGCGAACAGCCGCTCGCGGCCGGCGCGCGCTCCTGGCCGCACTGATTATTGTGGCGGTGTCGTTGGCGGCGCTGGCGGATTCACGGTCTCCATTCGTAGCGCTGACGGTGGGCGGCATGCTGTACTCGGCATGGAGGTGGCGTGCGCGAGGAATCGCGCTGCTGGCGACTGCGGCAACGGCCGGAGTGCTGATCGCCTACATTCACGGGGGGCTGGGCGCTTACGTGGCGCGCGGCAACGTAAGCACTTTGACCGGCCGTACCGAGATCTGGGCCTTCGCGGTACGGGAGATCGAGCGGCGGCCAATTCTCGGTTACGGATATGAAGTCTCGGGCGCGATCTTCGAAAGCCGATATTTTCCAATTTGGTGGGGCCCCTGGGATCTCGGACCGCATAGCTCATTGCACGATGGCTATCTCGACCACGCCGTTGGAGTAGGGGTCCCAGCCACGCTCCTGTGGCTGTATATCATCCTGCGGCCATGGGTGTTCGTGCTCCGACAGCCGGATGATCCTTGGAATCTCAAACCAATTTTCCTCCTTATAGTGATTCCGATTCTGGTCAATAACCTGACCGAGGAATTGCTGGGCGATTTCATCGGCAGCGTGGGGGTGCTTTTTGGCCTGACCTGGGTGCTTGCCGAGCGCTACCGTCTGTTCGTCTTGCAGCGCGCCAAGGCCGAGCGGGCGGAGGCGCTGGCGAAGCTGCCGGGGGGACGAATGGCGCTGGCGGAAGTGCGCGGGTCACTGGCAATCGCCGCCGCCGTGGCGAACCGCATGTGAGTCGATATGGGGCACCCGGGTCATAGAGCAGCGTCGCCCGCGCGTGGGCGGGCCATCCATTTCCTTGCAACGGTCGTCGCTTTATTTTGTGCGGCCACTGTCCCTTGCGGCGATGGCGCAAGCGCCGCCGGCCCGGACGTTTACTTCGGCACGCTGGGGCCGCACGCCGCGTTGCCTTCGGAACACGACTGCGCGATTGCGATAGCCCCGACTGCGGAAACCATACCGACAAACATTCCCTTCAACCACACCAGCCCCACGCCGTCGCAACTCGACGAGTTCCACAGCCATCCGGTGTTTGGAGCCAACCCTCCGGCCGCGGACTTCTTCCGCGTCGATGGGCGGTATGCCGGGTCGACCGACATGATCCTGCGTTGGGCCGCCTGCAAATGGGGCATAGACGAGAATGTGATGCGCGCGCAGGCCTGGACCGAGAGCAAATGGCGGCAAGGCGGACCTCGGCCCGGCGATGGGGGCGGCGACAAGAAATTCTCGCCGAGCCTATGCGTACAGGGTGGCTTTACCGCGCTCTGGAATTTTGGCTGCCCGAATTGTTGCTATCAGTCCTGGGGAATTTTACAGACCAAGGTTTATTACGAATGGGGCACGTGGCCGATGATTAAGGACTCCACAGCCTTCAACGCCGACTATCGTGGCGCCGATCAGCGCGCCTGCATGAATGGGGATTACGCGGGGTACTTAGCAAGTGCCGCGCAACAGCCGAATACATACGCGACCGACATCGCCAGCGGGAACATCGATCGAATCCTATGGGGTTGCATCGGAATGCACTTTTCCGGCAGATGGTACGGCGCGCGTTCGTCAAACTATATCAGTGAAGTCAAGGGTTATCGCGCGACGAGACCCTGGCTCCGGCTGAATGGATAGATGCGTTCAGCCGCAATTCTTCTGTCGTTAATGTGGCGATGGCTTGCGCGTCATGGCGGTTCGTACCTGGCTGATATGCAATAGACGCTGAGCTGAGGTCTGCAAAAGGAAGTGCGTCGTTAACCGGCGCTAGGGCGTGTGACGTCTGCGCACCCAGTGAATCGCGGCTGGAAGCTCCTCCATCAGGAGCTTCAGGAGCAGCCTGCGAAACCGCATACCGCGGCTGTTCAGGCGTTCGAAGATCTCCAGCACGTCTTTGTGCTCGTGCTGAACCAGGGTCGCGACCAGCTCGCGCTGCCGAATCATGCTGACCCGACTTAGCCGCCGATAAAGCTCCGATGCATCCGCGTTTGGACCGCATCCTGAAGCCTCGAGTTCCGTGGCGAGCCGCCGCAGCTCACGCTGGCCACCCGGATCGAACGGATCGATAGCCATAAGCCTGTCGACTGGCACCAGGCGCGGATCGTGCGGCTTGGCGTCGGCGTTCGCGACCAGGAACCTTGGCGGGCCGTCGCCCCCGATATCGAAGCGGATGGCGAATCGTTGAAGCAGCAAGGCGCGAGAGCGGGCGGGCTTGCGCCTGAGCCACGCCGGTTCGCGGCCGCACAAAAGGCATAGAGAGGTAAGTCGTTGCTGACCGTCCGCAATCCACCATCGCGATTGCCGCGAGTCGCCGCCGCCCTTTGCATCACGCCACAAAAGCAACGCGCCGATTGGATAGCCGCGCCACAGCGAGTCGGCGAGGGCGCATACCTGCGAGGGCCGCCACACGAACTCTCGCTGAAACTCCGGGACGTCCCATTCGCCCGAGACGGCGCGCTCGACCGCTTCGGCCACGCTCACGACGCCGTAGGCGTAACCGGCTTCGTGCTCCGGAGCTGGGCCGCGGGCGGGTTCGATTGCGAGGGCGCGACTGACGCCAACTATGCCGTACCGGTCGCAGGCGGCCATTTACGACTTCTCCCCGACGTTCGCGCCGCTTACCTTTGCCGGGCCGTCATCGAGCATGACTCACCTGTCGAGGGCCTCATGTTCGTCCAATGATCGTCGGCAGGCTGAATTTCTCTGACCTCGGCTGCTATGTCTTCGGTCGAGCGCGAGGGCAGTCCCTTGGCCGCCGCGAACTTCAGGACCTGGTCGAAGTGCGAGGGATCGCCGCCGCGGTCCCAAAAGCGCGAGAAGCGGCGCAAGCCAACGTCCTCGGGATGCGCGAAGGCAACGATGGGCAGGCCGATCGCCGCCATCGCAAGCATGCGGTCGTGCGTCAGCGAAGCCGCGGGATATCGATGCAGAACGCTGAAGCCGCAGCCCGGATCGAGGTGCGCAGGTTGTGCGTGCGCGAGGTATCCGGGCATCGGAATATCGCAGCGGGGCGGATGGCGCGGCTGCTCCACACTGGCCACGAACCCCGCTTGCGCGAGCAGCGGGAATTGCCCAGGCGCGGACCGTTCAAACGGGAAAACCATTATCGGCTGCAAGCGGATACCGAAACGCCGCTGGATTCGTCCGACCAGGCGCCAGCCTTGCGCCAGCTCGGCGGCGGGATCGGCGATTGCGCGATGATCGACGTGCCGCCACAGGCCATGCCATACGAAACCGGTCCGAAATTCCTTCATCGCGTCGAGGTAGCTGCGGCAGGGACTGGAGTGGGAGGGAGTCCAGGCGAAATCCGTATGCGATCGGGGATAGAGACGATCTATATGGTGAAGAAGGGCAAGCACGGCCGGGGAGTTGAAGTGATCGAAATTAACCGGGCGGTCGTCGACCATCAGGTTGAACGGCGGCAGCTGCTCCGGCTTTCTTGCGGCCGCGCGATCGGCCGCGATGAGCGCGCCCACGTCCTGCTGACGCACCTCGCGACGGGCCAGGCGGGCCACGATTGGAGCTTCGGCGCCATCCTCAACCTCCGGATGCAGATCGCAAACCACGCAGCCGGCACCGTATCGGAGGGCGAAAATCACGACGCGCTCGACGCCGTCAACGTGTCGCGCCATCAGCAATTTTTCCGCGGGCGGATCGAGACGCTCCAACCCGGCCACGTCGTGGACGCCGCCTACTACTTCCTCGCCCGCGAGCACAGCTGGAAGCATCCGGCTCGCCGTAAAGCGATAACCGACCGCGCGGCGCTCCGGCGCGATCGCCAATTCAACCGCCGCGAACGGCCTGAAGTCGATCGTGGCGCAGCCCCTGGCAACGCCGCGGACGTATAGCGTCGCGCCTGCGCCGACCAGGTGGGCAAGATGTTGTCTGTGGCGGCCGGAAAGTTGCCGCATTTGTGATGCGTCGATCGCGATCATCGACCGCCGCGGAAGATGGCCGGGCAACGCGTCGGGATCTCCACGACGCACGCAACGCGCTCCGCGCAGCCGAGCAAAGCGGAGCGCCGTGCAGTCGCCGTTTCCGGCGGCGCTATCTATGAGCAAGCATGTGGCGACCACGGTTGAGTGACCCCTGTTTGGCGGAGTTGCGCTTGCGGCCTTCGGGTTTGCGCGGCGTCACCTCGCGAGCGCGCAGCGAATTCGATTCGAGGATCGCGTCGAGCAGCGGTGAGTCGGCAATCTTGCGCAGCAGTTGGATGTTGGGGATGACGCAGTGGCCGCCGATGACTCCCGGAAAATAGCGGGTCCGCGGCAGAAACTCGACTTCTTCGAAAAAACCGATCGCTTGCTCGTAGTCGGCGTCGATGCGGCGGGCGTAGCGGTCGAGTTCCTGGGCGAACGCGATTTGCACGCCGAAATAAGTCGTCTCGGCAAGCTTGGCGAGCTCCAGGGTCTCCGGTTTGCCGATTCGCCGGGTCTTCATTCCGGCATCTTCGAAGTGGCGTTGCGCGAGGGCTGCGACCTGGTCGTCGACGGCCGCCACGTACTTGACGTAGCGCAGCAGGTCTCGCGCCATGTGCGCATGCTTGCCGCGGACCGGGCTGTAGGCGACGGGTTTGCCGGTGCGTCGCGCGATCGCGCTGGTGGTTCCGGGCAACACCGTGCTGTTGACGATGGTCAGCGCGGGAGAAAAACGTTCGACATAGCCGGCTACCGCATCTTCGAATTGTGCGCCGGAAACGAACGGAATGCAGATGTGCATCACACCGATCGGCGCGTCGAACTGGCGCGGCTCGAGATCATGACGCAGGACCGGCCGGCGACGTTCGATGACTTCCGCCAGCGGTGCGCCGACTTCGCCGAGACCGATAATGAGCGTCTCTCCGTGCTCCACTTGGGTTCTTTCCTCCTCAGTTGTTTGCATTGCTTTGCACGCCACGCTCCGGATCGCGGCAAGGCCCGGGCTGTGCTTGCGCAAGCAGCGAGTCGATCGCGTGGTAGTACTCGATTCGTTGAATGGGCCAGGCGATGCGCCCCAGCGCCCGGCGAGCGTTGCGCGCCAGTGCGGCGCGGCGCTCCCGATCGGAGTGGAGTTCTTCGATTGCGGCCGCCAACCCGCGCGCATCGCCCGGTTCGAAGAATCTCACCGAATCTTCGTCGAAATAGTGCTCGATGG
>Ga0307374_10002460_pt1 | contig 32874 bp, 32 predicted proteins | sample OX3MG_FD_202532 | JGI IMG/M metagenome (GOLD analysis project Ga0307374, IMG submission 202532) | Soil microbial communities from Risofladan, Vaasa, Finland - OX-3 | ecosystem: Environmental > Terrestrial > Soil > Coastal area > Acid sulfate soil | place: Finland: Risofladan, Vaasa | collected... | reverse complement strand
CCCCCTCGGCGTACAGGGCGTGCGTGTGGCTGATGTTGGCGATCCAGGCCCCGCCGGCCACCGCGCTGATCACCCCGGCCCGGCGGGACAGCCCACGGCCGGCCGCGATCGTCAGATCGGCGTCGGGTCCCCGGCCGAAGACCAGCCTGCCGCCCTCAGCGATGCCGACCACCAGCCCGGACGGCGTGGCAACCCGCGCCGCCACGGAGGTGGTGGGCTGATGGTCCATGGCCTTCCTGCCTGCGGGTGAGCGGTGCCCGGCCGGAGAGCCGGCGAGCGGTGCACGCGGATGTGGGCGGATAACGGCACGCGGGTCCGGTAGCCAGAGTGTAGGCCGGGCGGTCATGGGCGGCTGATCCCGGAATCCGGGGATGGCCCGGCGCCGGTTCGCGCGGTTGGGTGGGGGATGTCCGGGGCGGGGTGCCGACCCGGCCCGCTGGTACCTGCCGTCCACTCGGCAGGGGGTCCACACCGGGCCGCAGGGCCCGGGTGGGCAGGAGCGCGAGCTCCGGTTCGCTCCGGCCGCGCCCTGGGGGACCGGCGGGCCGCGCTGCACCCCGCTCCGGGCGCGGGCGTCACAGCCAGGTAACACCTCGGGCGCGCGCTCGTACACTCACCTCGTGGGCACTGTGCTGGCCGGCCGCGCGCTGTGCTGGCCCGGACCGGGCCAGGGCGGTGAGCCGGGATGAGCCCGGCCCAGCACGCCGGTCCGTTCTCCGCGCTCGGCCTGCCCGCCCGGCCGGGGATCACCGACGACGAGGTGCGCGCGGCGTGGCGGCGCGTCGCCGCCGCCACCCATCCGGACCGGGCCGACGGCGGCGATCCGGCCCGGTTCGCCGCGGCGGCCGCCGCCTACACGGCACTGCGGACCCGGTACGGCCGCGGCGAGGCGCTCGCGGGGCCGGGCCAGCCCGCCGTCCCCGCCCCGGCCCGGCGGGGGTGGGTGAACGCCAGCCCGGCCCGGTTACTTGCCCGGGCACGGCATGGCCGCCCGGCCCGGCTGGCGCTGCGGCTGGCGGCCGTGGCGGCGGTAAGCGCCGCGGCCCTTCTTGTCGCGGCCGGCGCGCCCGCCACCCCCGCACTGATCATCGGGGCTTTCACCTGGCTGATGCTCACCGCCGGCCAGGACCTTGCTCCGCCATCGTGACCGGGTGCGATGACTGCGCCGCGCTGTGCCCGGCGCCGGCCATGCCCGTGCCGCCGTGTCCTGCCTGCGCCTGCCCGAGCGGGAGCAGGACCCGGAAGGTTGTGCCCCGGCCGGGCTCGCTGTGCACCGAGATGCCCCCGTTGTGGGCGTCCACGATCGCCTTCACGATGGTCAGGCCGAGCCCCAGCCCCTGGATCGCGCGGTCGGTGGCGAACTCGGCCCGGAAGAACCGCTCGAAGATGTGCTCCTGCTCGTCCGCGGACATGCCGATGCCGGTGTCGCTGACGGTCAGCACGACGCTGCGCCCCTCGACCCCGACGGTCACCGAGACCTGCCCGTCCTCGTGGGTGAACTTCAGGGCGTTGGAGATCAGGTTGTCGAGCAGCTGGGCGAGCCTGCCCGCGTCGCCGGGAACTGCGGGCACATGCCCGGACGCGCAGGTCATCTTGATGTGCTTGGCCTCGGCGGACGACCTGGCGGTGTCGACGGCGGACCGGGCGAGCTCGCACATGTCCGCCTCGCCGTGCTCGATGGCCAGCTCACCGGTCTGCAGCCCGGCCAGGAAGAGCAGGTCGCCCACCAGGCGCAGCAGCCGGTCGGCGTTGCGGTGCATGATCGCTGTGAAGCTGCGCTGCTGGTCACTGAGCCCGGGCGTGTCCGGGTCGTCCAGTAGTTCCAGGTATCCGATGATCGAGGTCAGGGGCGTCCGCAGCTCGTGCGAGACGACGGCGATGAACTCGTCCTTCATCCGGTCCAGCTCGCGCAGCTGCTCGTTCTGCTCGGTGAGCAGATCCTGCTGTGCGCGGGATTCGGCGTACAGCTCAGCGCTCGCGATCGCGCTGCCGGCGTTGGCGGCGAGCAGTTGCGCCAGCGTCTCATCCTCCTGCTCGAACCCGCCCTCCTTGCCGGTCAGGCAGAGCACGCCGCGGGCGGAGTCGACCGGCACCGGGACGCCCAGGAAGTTGTCCAGCGGCGGGTGCAGGCCGGGCAGCGCCGCCGCCACCGGGTGCTCGCGGAGATTGCTGATCCGGACCGGGGCGCCCGGCCCGACCAGGGTCGTGAGCAGCTCCGGCACCGCCGGCAGCGCCGCCATCTGGGACCGGGCCGCCTCGCTCATGCCGGAGGTGAACAGGCGGGCGAACCGCTCGCCCTCCCCGCCTCCGAGCCCGAATGCCGCGTACCGGGCACCCAGCAGCTCCCGGGCGGTGTCACAGACCGCCTGCAGCAGCTCGTCGACCAGCAGGCTCCGCAGCCGGGAGGTGATGTCGGCGAGCAGGCGCAGCCGGTTCTCGTTCCGGCGCGCCAGCATCGCGGCCGTCTCCGCCCGCTCCTGCGACCGGACCAGTGCCCGCAGCAGCCGGACGTCCTCCCGGCGCATGAGGTAGACGCGGACGAACAGGGTCACCGCGGAGGCGAGCAGGAACGCCTGGAGCAGGAAGCGGTCCCGGGGCGGGACGACGGGCAGCAGGATGATGAGGCCGAGCACCGCCGCTGCCGGCGGCAGCGCGTGCGGGCCGCTTTCCCTTTCGGCCGTGGGCAGCACCAGCGCACCGGCCGGCCGGAAAGTGCGGAACAGCCCGGCCGCCCCGATCCCGATGAGGCCGAGCGTCCACAGCCCATCGGTCAGATGACCCTGCACCACCCCGCTGCGCAGCACGACCGGCGTCCAGACCAGGGCGGCCAGCCCCATCAGGCAGAATCCGGCGGTGAAGAACCAGACCGACGCGGGAATGCGGCGCAGATCGCGGTGAACGCCGGTCATCTGGATGGCGTTGGCCGCACAGAGCCCGAACAGCGCCGGGTAGAGGTTGAGCAGCAGGTAGTAGATCACCGGCCGGGCGGGCGGGGTCGGCTCCACGAGCCGCACGATGGCCACGATGAGCAGGACCACGGGCAGCGCGTCGAGCAGGAAGATGCCGTAAATGAGCGGGCGCGGCAGACGACGGGCGAACGAGGCCATGCTCAGCAGCGCGAACACGAGCCACAAGATCGCGGCCGGAAAGCTCACCGCCCCCAGCGGCACAAGGTCGCGGTAGAGCGCCCCGGCCACCCAGCACACCGCGGCCGCCGTCCACAGCAGCCACGCGCCCCGCACGGCCGAGCCCCGTTCCCGGCGGAGCCCCGCAGCGAAGGTCCCGCACAAGGTCACCAGGCCGCCGAGGGTCCAGCCGACGTTGGCGGCCCACATCGCCGCCTCGCGTGGCAGCACCGGCTCGGCGAGCACCGCGAGGAGTGCGCCGGCCCCCGCCACCATCGCGGCGCTGACCAGCATGCGGATCGCCGGGGTCATCGTGGCCCAGCCTGACCGGGCCACCTGTGCCACCGCCGACATCCAGCCGGGGGCAGGTGACGCAGCGCCTGATGTCACATCGGGTCTCCCCCACGGTCCCGGGAAGCCAGCGCCGGCTGACCACCGTCGGCGGCACGGTCCTCACGAGCACCATCTGGCCCGTCACACCCCCGGGACGATGGCGCTCACGCCATGCTCAAATTTATCATCGCGGTATCGACCGAACGGGTTCGGTTGATTACATAGGGTGCTTTCCCGGCGCGCGGGAAGCCCGGCCTGGGCATCGTGGCATGCTGGCAGCCCCGCGAAGGTCAGGGTGAAACCGGGCCGCCACTGGCCCCGGCCCCGTGGCCGGGGCCGAGCTCTTTGTGCAGGAGAGCCCAGAAGCTCGCACCCGCGACCCGGACCGGTCCCAGCCCCGTCACCGAGCGGCAGCCAGTCGCCTGGACCAGGACCGTCGGGAACGTCCTGCCGGGGGCGGAGAAGGTGAGCCGGTAGCCGCCGCCGAAATCCGCCGGGCAGTGGTAGACCCCGGCGGGCGTCCGGGGCAGCCCGCACAGCCCGGCCGCCACCGACCGCACCCGCGCCGGATCGCTGATGGTGACACCGGCCGGGATCACCTCGTGGAGGTGGCTGTTCGGCAGGCCACCGCTCAGCCTGACCACCAGCCGGTTCAGGCTCGCCACGTCAGCGCAGAGCGGGACCGCCCTGACCGCGGCGCCCGTGCTGGCTGCCGCCGCCGGGTGGCCGCTGGTCCCGGCCACGACCCCGCCGCAGCCGCTCACCCCGGCCAGGACACCGATCACGGCCGTGGCCAGCAGAGCCTTCCCCACGGGACGCCTCCCCACGGTGCCGCTCACCACGGTGCTCCTTACCACCGGGCACGTCGCCCGACTGCGCTTCACCATCGCGGACTCCAATCCACGGGCGGTCCTGGACGGCCCAGGCCGGGTTCTGCGTGACCGGCCAGGGCCGCACCCCTTTGGACGCGGCGCGCAGCCAGCCGGTTCCCTCAGCCCGCCGCCGGCCCGGTGGCGACCGGCCGGGCAGCGTCGGTTATCCAGTGCGACCATGACCCGGCGTAGAGCGCGCCGGGCAGGCCGGCCACCGCCAGCGCCAGCACCTGGTGGGCAGCGGTCACCCCCGATCCGCAGTACGAGCCGGCCGGCTCCCGCACGCCGAGGGCGGCGAACCGCGCGCGCAGCCGCGGCGCGGGCAGGAAACGGCCATCGGGGCGCAGGTTGCCCGTGGTCGGCGCGCTGACCGCACCGGGGATATGACCGGCGACCGGGTCGACCGGCTCGGTCTCACCCCGGTACCGCTCCCCCGCCCGCGCGTCCAGCAGGGTGCCCAGCCGGGCACACTGCGCGGCGCCTTCCGCGTCCAGCAGTGGCATGCCACCGGGCCGGGCGGTGAAATCCCCCGGCCCGGCCGCCGTCCCCGCACCGGAGGCGACCGGGTGTCCGGCCGCCACCCAGGCCCGGTAACCGCCGTCCAGCACGGCGGACCGCTCGTGCCCGAAATAGCGCAGCAGCCACCAGCCGCGGGCTGCCGCGGTGGCATCGGCCTCGTCGTAGAGGACCACCTCGCGCCCGTCACTGACCCCAGCGGCACGCATGGCCGCCTGGAGGTCCACCGCCGCCGGCAGCGGATGCCGGCCGCCCGCACCCGGCTGCCCCGACAGGTCACGGTCCAGATCGACGAAGACGGCGCCCGGCAGGCGCCCGGCCTCGTAGGCGGCCAGGCCCGGCGGCCCGCCCAGCCGCCAGCGCACGTCCAGCAGCACCGGGGCCTCGCCTGCGGCCAGGCTCTGTGCCAGCGCCGTGACGCCGATCAGCGGATCCACCGGCCGCCTCCTTCCTGTGTCCATTTCATCCGGTAATTTCCGTTCATCCGTTATAGGACGACAACGGCGAAGTGTCGCGAGGATGGGCGCAGCAACGGATTCATCCTGTGGGTAACTGGCCAGTTCCTGTGGATGACCGGCCGCCCAGCCTTGCGTTTCCACAGATCAGCCTGTGGATAACTGTTCATCCACCGGCTGTGGGCGCTGCGGCGGGGAGCGGTTTCGCTGTCACGATGCCGGCAGGCAGAGCAGCGGTACCAGCTGGTCGGCGGATGTCAGTGAGCCGTGCATGCCGATCAGCGACGACTCCAGCACTTCGGACTTGGTGGCGACCACGGCTGCCTGCCCCGCCGGGGCGACCACCACGTCCCCGATCCGGTCGGCCAGCCAGGGCGCCACCGGGCCGAACCAGCCAGCGCCGACCGCCTCTTCGCGCGACAGCACCCATGCCCGGTCGCCGACGATGCCCCGCCACGCTCCCAGCACGTCCTGCGCCGCGCCGGGCACCGCGTACACGTGCCGGGCCCGCGGCTCACCGCCCAGCAAGGCGACCCCGTCCCGCAGCCCGGGCGTGGTGTCGGCGTCGATCCGGTCCTCGGGCGCCACGTCCACCATGCCGTGGTCAGCGGTCACGTACAGCGAGGTACCGGCCGGGATCGCCGCCGCCAGCTGCTCGGCCAGCTTGTCCACGTGCCCGAGGTGATAGCGCCAGGCATCGGAGCCACAGCCGAACACGTGCCCGGTGCCGTCGAGCTGCGCGTGGTACACGGTGACCAGCCCGCGATCGGTTCCGCGCAGCGCGTCAGCCGCCTGCGCGGCGAGCGCGCCGAGGCTGTCGGCCGGCCGGTAGCAGTTGCCGCGCATCACCGCGGTGGACAGCCCGGTCTTCTCCAGTGCCGAGGCGGCCACCCGGTAGGTGCTCACACCGGCCGCCGCCGCCCGCTCATAGATCGTCGTACCCGGCTGCCAGGCCCGCGGGTCGACGGACTTGTCCCACCGCAGGCCGTTCAGCAGCTTGTTCTCGCCGGGGACCGCGACCTGGTATCCGAGCATCCCGTGCTGGCCCGGCGGGCGGCCGGTGCCGAGCGAGCTCAGGCTGGTGACGGTGGTGGCCGGGAAACCGGCGGTCAGCGGCCCGCCGCTGACCGCCAGCTCGGACAGGAACGGTGCCGCCGCCGGATGGTCGCGCAGCAGCTCCCAGCCCAGGCCGTCCACGACCAGCAGGCAGGCCCGGGAGGCCGGCAGCAGGCCCAGCGGGTTCTGCTCACCGGCCACACCCAGCGAGGCGAGCAGGGAGGAGGCGAGGTCGGGCAGGCTGCGTTCACCGTAACGCGGCAGGACCGGCGCGACCGCCGGCTCGGCTGGCATCAGCCCACCCATCAGCGGCCCGCGTGGGATGTCGCCTCAGCGAGTGCGCCGGCGAACACGAGCACCTGGCGGACCGCGTCCTCGCCGTCCGCCGCCTCGCTGACCCGCAGCGCCAGGTCGTCCGCGGTGATGGTGCCGCTGTAGCCGTGATCGGCCTCGCAGTTCTCGTCACCGCAGTGGGCCGGCTCCAGCTCGACGTGAGAGAGCACGTTCCAGCCGATGGTCAGCACCACCTCGCTGGGCATGGTCACGCCGGGCACGTAGGACGCCGGGTCGGGCACGACCCGGGTCACCGCGACGGAGGAGATCCGGGAGAACCGGACCGCCTCGGTGCTGGTCTCCGCCTGCGGCCGCGCTGACGGCTCCTCGGCCGGGCTCTCGTCAGTGTGCGAGTAGATCAGCCTGGTCGGGGTGAGCACCAGGACACTCATGTGCCTGCGCACTTCCATGGCCGGGTCGAACAGCGCGTCATGGTGGACGAAGAACGAGATGACCGCCTCCGAGCCGAGCGCGGAGGAAACCGCGTCAGCAACCAGGCCGGGGTAATAGCCACTTCGCTCGATGGCTGACCGCAGCCCGTCGGCTGTGGCTTGGATATCCCTCATTCCTCCATCCTGCCCCTTCGGCGGCCCGGTGCCGACAGAACCACGCATCAAGCGCGCCGGCCCGGGCGGATCGGCTCCCGCGATTCCCAGCTGGTCGCACCGGAGGTCACCGCCGACTCGATCAGGATGGACTCGCAGCTCTCGCGCCACTGCCCGGCGGGAAACTCGCTGTGGAAGACCTCGATCGCCCACCACTGCGCCATACCACGACGATAAGCGCTTCCCGCCCGGGGCGCATCCGCCGCATCCCGCCCCGGCCGCCCAGGGTCAGTCGGCCAGGGCCAGGACCGCGTCCCGGATCCGCTGCGCGACGGCGGCCATCTCCGCCTGGCTGGCGTACCTGCGGCGCGGCCAGAAAAAGCCCCGCAGGCCGTCACCGCGGGTGCGGGGCACCACGTGCACGTGCAGATGGGGGACGCTCTGGCTGACGACGTTGTTGAGCGCGACGAAGCTTCCCTGGGCGCCGAGCGCGGCCGGCAGCGCGGCGCTGACCTGGCGGACCCGCGTGAACAGCGGCCCGACCTCCGGCGGCGGCAGGCTGGCCAGCGTCTCGTAATGCTGGCGCGGGATCACCAGGACATGGCCCTCGAACAGCGGCCGGGCATCGAGGAACGCCACCGTCCGCTCGTCGGCGAGCACGATCTCGGCGGGCACGTCCCCGCTGGCGATGTCACAGAAAACGCAACCGCTCACGACCGGCACCCTATGGCTGAGGGCCGCACCGGCGCCGGTAACCGGTTGGCAGGCACGGCCGGCGGCCGTTACCGTGCGGGATGTGGCGATGGACGGGCGGCGGCACGTGGTGGCCTTCGGCGGCCTGCCCTCATCCAGCGCCCGGCCCGGCGCGACCCAGCCCTACCGCGGCTACCTGACCGCGCTGACCGGCCGGGCCAGCCCGCGGGTCGCCGTGCTGACCACCGCGGCCGGTGACCACCCGGCCGACGCCGCATTTGCCTGCGCCTGGTGGGATGGCAGTGGAGCGCAGGTGGCTCACCTGGCGCTGTTCCCGATGCCGAGCGTGGCCGACCCAGAAGACTTCCTGCTCTCCCAGGACCTGATCTTCGTCGGCGGCGGCAGTGTGGCGAACATGCTCGCGGTGTGGCGGGTGCACGAACTCGACCGGATCATGCGCAGCGCCTGGCAGGCCGGGGTGGTCCTGGCCGGGGTGAGCGCGGGCGCCATCTGCTGGTTCACCAGCGGCACGACGGACTCGTTCGGCCTGGACCTGCGCCCGTTCACCGACGGGCTCGGGCTGCTGCCCGGCAGCTACTGCCCGCATTATGACTCCGAGCCCGGCCGCCAGCCGCTGTTCACGTCGCTGATCGCCGCCGGCACGCTGCCGGCCGGGATCGCCTGCGACGACGCGGCCGGTGCCCACTTCATCGACGACGGCCTGCACGCGGTCGTGGTCGGCTGGCCCGGCGGGGCCGGCTACCGGGTGGAGCCGGACGGCCAAGGCGGGTTCACCCAGGCCACGCTGGCCACCCAGCCCCTGCCCGGTCAGCCGTGAGGATGACGGGGGACTGACCGCCAGGCTGACGACCGGCGGGCCGCGCCCGGCCTACTCTTGACCCGTGGCCTTCGTGTACGCCTGGCTGCGCCGCCACCCCCGGCTGGTGGACGGCGTGCTCGCCGCCGCCCTGGCCTTCCTGGGCAGCGGATCCATGCTGGCGACGGGACGCTGGCTGGCAGCCCCGCTGTCGGTCGCGATCGCCCTGCCGGTGGCGCTGCGGCGCACCCACCCGGCCGGGGCCTTCGCCGCAGGGATCGTGGTCGGTGCGCTCCAGGTGTTCGTCAGCAACCACCCGACCCCCAGTGACCTGGCGATCGTCATCCTGCTCTACAGCCTCGCCGCCTACCGGCCGCGGCGGATCTCGCTGACCGGCCTGGCCATCTGCCTGGCCGGCTCGGGGGTCGCGATCGCCCGGTGGTGGGCACCGGGGAACCTCAACGCGCTTGACTGGCTGCTGGCCAGCTCGCTCATGCTTGCCGGGCCGTCGCTGTTCGCCTGGGTGCTCGGCGACTCGATGCGGTACCGGCGCGCGTACTACACGAGCCTGGAAGACCGGGCGGCCCGGCTGGAGGCCGAGCGCGACGCCCAGGCGCAGATCGCCGCCGCCGCCGAACGGGCAAGGATCGCCCGCGAGCTGCATGACGTGGTCGCCCACAACGTCAGCGTCATGGTGGTCCAGGCCGACGGTGCCTCGTATGCGCTGCAGGCCAACCCGGACCGCGCCCGGGAAGCACTCGCCGCCATCGCCTGCACCGGCCGGCAGGCGCTGGCCGAGATGAGGCGCATGCTCGGCGTGCTGCGCCGGGACGAGGAGGGGACCGAGACCGGGCGTGCGCCGCTGCCGGGCATCGGCCAGATCGGGGAACTGCTGGAGCAGACCAGGGCGAGCGGGCTGGCAGTGTCCTTCAAGGTCGAGGGTGTGCCGCAGCCGCTGCCTGAGGGCGCGGCGCTGGCCGCCTACCGGATCGTGCAGGAGTCGCTCACCAACACCCGCAAGCACGGCGGGCCACTGGCGACCGCCCAGGTGACGTTGCGGTACCTGGAGGACGCGCTGGTGCTGCGGATCACCGACGACGGCCACGGCCCGGCCGCGGCGTCCGACGGCGCCGGCCATGGGCTGACCGGCATGCGGGAGCGGGTCGCCGTCTACGGCGGCTGGGTGCAGGCCGGGCCGCGGCCGGCCGGCGGCTTCCACGTGACCGCCCGGCTGCCGCTGATGCAGGCCCCGCCGTCGCAGGTCCTGGCCGGGCTCGACGCCCCCGGGGCCGGCGCCGCATGACCATCAAGATCGTGCTCGTCGACGATCAGGAACTGGTGCGCGCCGGGTTCCGGATGGTGCTCGACGCCCAGCCGGACATGACCGTGACCGGCGAGGCCGGGGACGGGCTGGCCGCGACCGAGCTGCTGCGCACCACCCCGGCCGACGTGGTGGTCATGGATGTGCGGATGCCCCGGCTGGACGGGATCGAGGCGACCCGCCAGATCTGCCAGGCCGGGGACCGGCCGCGGGTGCTCATGCTCACCACCTTCGACCTCGACGAGTACGCCTACGCCGCGCTCAAGGCCGGCGCCAGCGGCTTCCTGCTCAAGGACGTGCCGCCGGAGGAGCTGCTGTTCGGCATCCGGGCGGTGCACTCCGGTGACGCGGTGGTCGCGCCCTCCACCACCCGCCGTCTCATCGACCGGTTCGCGCCGCTGTTCCCGGCCGCCGACGGGCCCGCCCCGCCCGACCTGGCCTGCCTGACCAGCCGCGAGCGGGAGGTACTCGCCCACGTGGCCCAGGGCCTGTCCAACGCGGAGATCGCCGCGCGGCTGTTCGTCTCCGAGGCAACGGTGAAGACCCACGTCGGCCGGGTGCTGGCCAAGCTGGGCCTGCGCGACCGGGTGCAGGCGGTGGTCTTCGCCTACGAGACCGGCCTGGTCAAGGCCCGCGGTACGGCCTGAGCACAGGCCGCCTGAGCACCGGCCGAAGGTCGCACCCGGCTCTCAGGAACCGCTGATGGCCCGGCGCAGCGACCAGCCGAGCGCGGCCAGCGCCCCGGCCGGGAGCAGCCACCAGGCGTTGACCCCGGCCGCCACCAGCGCCGCGGTGGCGACCAGGGCGGCGGCCACGACCGCCGCACCGCGCCAGTCGTCACCGATGACGAAGTCGTACCAGAACGCGCCTACCCCACGGAGCCAGTTCCTCATGCCATGTCCTCCTCACGCACCGCGCTGGTGACCGGGACCGGCACGGCCTGCGCGGCGGCGGCCAGCCGGGCCCGGCGCAGCAGGCCGGTGTAGCCGAGTGCGATGAGCGCCGTCAGGGGCACGATCGCCAGCAGCGCCGCGTCATTGCCGGGCCAGGACGCCCCGGCGCCTTCGGCGCCCCAGAAGACGCCGAACGATGTCAGCATGACGCCCACCGCGAACTTCATGCTGTTCTCGGGGACCCGGGCCAGCGGGGCGCGGACCGCCACGCCCACACCGGCGACCACCACCACCGCTGCCGCCGCCCCGAGCGCGGCCAGGCCCACGTTCTTCTGGCTGGCACCGAAGGTGAGGGCGATGAACACCACCTCCAGGCCCTCCAGCAGCACGCCCTTGAACGAGAGGGTGAACGCGTACCAGTCGCTGACCAGGCCGCGCCGCGTGGCGGCGGCCGTCTTGGCGGCGGCCACCTGGCGGGCGAAGATGCCGGTCTCGTCGTGCAGTTCCTTGTAGCCCGAGCCGCGCAGGATGGCCTTGCGCAGCCACTGCAGGCCGAAGACGGCCAGCAGTGCGCCCACGGCCAGCCGCAGCGCGCCGAGCGGCACCAGGGTGAGGGCCGGGCCGAGCACGGCGACCACGGCGGCCAGCACCACGAGCGCGGCGGCCAGGCCCTGGAAGGTGGATCGCCACTCGCGGGTCAGCCCGGCGGCGAGCACGATCGTCAGTGCCTCGACCGCCTCCACGGCGCAGGCAACGAACACGGTCAGGAGCAGGGGCAGGGCGTTCACGCGACCTCCAGCGGGCGAATCGGCGATCCGGCGGCGCGGGCATGCCGCTCTGAGACAATAGGCGGGTGGCCGACGGCGACCAGGCAGCGAGCGAGGGCTGGCTGCTTCTCATCTACCGGGTGCCGTCCGAGCCGAGCAGGCTCCGCTCGGCAGTATGGCGGCGGATCAAGAGCCTGGGCGCCATCTACCTGCAGAACTCGGCGGCGGCCCTGCCGGCGGGGGTGGGCGCCGAGCGCGCGCTGCGCAAGCTGCGCAGCGAGATCCTCGACATGGGCGGGACGGCGGTGCTGATGACCTGCACCGTGCTCGCGGGCGCGGCGGAGGTGTCGGCGGCCTTCCAGGCAGCGCGGAACGATGAGTACGAGGAGATCGTCGACCGCTGTGAGGACTTCCTGGCGCAGGTGCAGAAGGAGCATGTAGCCGAGCACTTCACCTACGCCGAGCTGGAGGAGAACGAGGTCGACCTGGTCAAGCTGCAGAACTGGTTCGCCCGGGTCCGCCAGCGCGACGTGTTCGGCGCGGAGGGGCGGGCTCCGGCGGAGGCCGCGCTGGTCACCTGCGGGCAGGCGCTTGAGGGCTATGCGGCCCGGGTCTACGCCGAGGAGGCGGACATTCACTAGCCCGTACCTCCCGCCTGCCGCCCATCGTTCACCTTGCGGATGCGCGCTGCCGCGCGCTCTCCATAGCCATCTGCGGCCAGGCTGGGCGCGGCGGGCACCCGCTGGTCAAGCTATCGTAACAGCTGTGATTTGCCGCCACTGACAGCTGTTACATCTGCATTGTGGCCGGCGCTTCATCTACTAGCCGCTTTCCGGACATTCGGGCGTCGGCTGGCCGGTGGAAGCTGCGGCCATGAATCGCACCGCATGGCACAGAAGGATGCTTGGCATCACCGCTCTGATGGGCGTGGGCGCGCTTGCCGTCGCAGGCTGCTCAAGCTCGTCGACATCGGCCTCGCCCGCCAAGCCGGGCAAGGTGCCACTCGTCGTGTACTCGGCGCAGGGCTATGACAAGGCGATGACCCAGGCCTTCCAGAAGGCCACCGGCATCCCCGTCAAGCTGGACGACAACTCGACCGGCCCGCTGCTCACCCAGATCGAGGCCTCCAAGAACAACCCCAACTGGGGGCTGCTGTGGGTGGACGGCGCGACCGCGTTCGCCGGCCTGGACCAGCAGGGCCTGCTGCTCAAGGGCTTCACGCCGACGGTGACCTGGGACAGCCTGGGCACCGCGTCGGTGCCGGCCGACCACAGCTACGTCCCCACCGGTGTCACCCTGATGGCCGCGCTGGTCTACAACAAGACCAAGGTGGCCGCACCGCCCGCCACCTGGCAGCAGCTGCTCCAGCCGCAGTGGAAGGGCGCCATCGGGATGAACGACCCGTCCCAGTCCGGCCCGACCTACCCGTTCATCGCCGGGATGATGAGCTACCTCGGCGGTGTGCCCGCCGGTGAGCAGTACTTCACCAAGCTCAAGGGCAACGGCCTGATCATCCACCCGACGAACGGGCCGACCCTGCAGGCGCTCACCAGCGGCCAGATCAAGCTGGCGCTGGTGCAGAGCTCCGCCGGGATCGGGGCGGTGCTCGGCGACTCCAAGCTCACCGTCAAGTACCTCGACCCGGTCACCTTGCTGCCCAGCGCCATCGGCATCGACGCCAAGGCGCCAGCGGCCGAGCAGGCCGAGGCCAAGAAGTTCATCGACTTCGTGCTCTCCCCGGCGGGCCAGAAGGTCATGCAGAGCGGCGACCCGACCGGTGACTCGCTCTACTACCCCGTCGTCCAGGACGTCGCCCCACTGGCCGCGCTGCCGCCCCTGACCGGGGTGAAGACGCAGAGCATCGACCCCTACACCTGGGGCACGAAGGAGGCCTCGATCAACACCTGGTTCGACAGCTCCATCGTCCGTTGACGTTCCCCGCCACCGCACCGGCCCCGGTCAACCCGCGGGCCGGGCGCGGCGCGGGGGGCTGGCAGGCCGCCACCCGTGGCCTGCCAGCCCCCCGTCATCTGGCCAGGACCCTCTTCTGGCTGCTCCTGGTGCTGTTCATCCTGGCCCCCTCGGCCTGTTTCCTGCTGCTCGCGGTGTCACCGCGGCTGTTCGCCGAGGGGCCGCAATGGTTCACGCTCACCTACCTGCGGCAGACGTTCACCGGCACCACCGCGGTCGCCGTCGTCAACTCGCTGTGGGTGAGCACCGCCGCGGCCGCGCTCGGGCTGGTGATCGGCTTCCCGATCGCGTGGCTGGCGGCCCGCACCACCCTGCCCGGCCGGCGGCTGGTGGCCGGGGGCATGTGGCTGGTGCTGCTGCTGCCGTCCTGGCTCCCGGCGCTCGGCTGGCAGCGGCTGGTCCAGGCTGACGGCGTCATGTACCGGGTGGGCCTGGATCTGCCCTGGGTCACCCACGCCATCATGGGCCCGTTCGGGGTGGTGCTGCTGCTCGGCCTGCGCTGCGTGCCGTTCACGTTCCTGGCCATCACCGCGGCCCTGTCCGGGCTGGGCCAGGAGTTCGAGGACGCCGCCCGGGTCCACGGCGCCAGCCGGACGGCGGCGCTGCGGCTCATCCTGCCGATCATCGCCCCCGCCATCTGGTCGGCGCTGGCGATCGGTTTCGCCGAGTCGGTCAGCGACTTCGGGGTCGCCGCCACCTTGGCCTATAACTCCAACTTCTCGCTGGCCACCTACCAGCTGTACGCCGACATCGGGAACTTCCCGCCCAGCTTCCCCGGCGCCGCCGCCATGGGCTGGCTGCTGGTCGGCGCCGTGGCGATCCCGCTCGCGCTGCAGGCCAGGACGCTGCGCGGCCGGTCCTACGCGGTGCTGTCCGGGCGGTCACGGCAGATCGCCCGGCGCCGGCTCACGCCGGGCGGCGCCGTCGCGGCGGTGGCCGGGGTGTGGCTGTTCTACCTGGTGGCCCTGGGTGTCCCCGGCTTCGGTGCGGTCAGCGGCTCACTGCTCGGCGACTACGGCGGCTCGTTCAGCCTCACGCTGGTGAACTATCACGCACTGCTGCGCTCCAGCGACCTGCTCGGGCCCATCGAGCGCTCACTGGGGTACGGCGCGGTGACCGCGACCGTCACCGTGATCGGCGGGTTCATCGCCGCCCGGCTGCTCACCCAGCGCGCGTCCAGGGCGACCCGGGCCCTGGACTTCATGCTGCTCGCCGCCGTCGCCCTGCCCAGCGTGGTCTTTGGCGCGGGCTACATCTTCGCCTACAACCTGCCGATCATGTCCACCCTGGGCATCGACCTGTACCAGACGGTGATGCTGCTGGTCATCGCCTACACCGCGTCCAGCCTGCCGACCAACGCCCGGGTGCTGGTCGGGGTGGTCTCCCAGCTGCAGCCCTCGCTGAAGGACGCGGCCCGCACCCACGGCGCGGGAGAGCTCACGGCCTGGGTGCGCGCGGTGCTGCCGGTGGTGTCCCGGCCGATCGTCATGGCCTACCTGCTGACGTTCTGCGGGGTGTTCCTGGAGCTGCCGCTGTCCCAGCTGCTCTACGCGCCCAACTCGCCGCCGCTGTCGGTGGCGATCGAGGACAACCTGTCCAACTACCACTTCGGGGTCGGCATGGCGCAGTCCGTGCTCGCGGTCGCGATCGCGCTGGCCGCGGTCGCGCTCGTGCTCGGCGGGTACCGCCTGGTCGCACCGGCTGGCTGGCGCCGGATCGGAGAAACCACCCGTGGCTGAACGAATTGGCATCGACTCCCTCAGCAAGACCTACCCCGGCGGCAACCAGGCGCTGCGCGAGGTCAGCCTGGCGGTCGAGCCTGGCACGTTCCTGGTGCTGCTGGGCCCGTCCGGATCCGGCAAGACCACCTTGCTGCGTGCCCTGGCCGGGATCGAGCGGATCACCTCGGGGCGGATCACGATCGGCACGGCATGCGTCGCCGACGGCCGTATCCACGTGCCGCCGGACCGGCGTGACCTGTCGATGGTCTTCCAGGACTACGCCCTCTGGCCGCACCTGACGGTGCGCGACAACGTCGCCTTCGCGCTGCGCCGCCGGCGGCTGACCAGGGTGCAGGCCCGCGAACTGGCGCACGCCATGCTGGAGCGGGTCGGGCTCGGCGCGCTGACCGCCCGGTACCCGAACGAGCTGTCCGGCGGCGAGCAGCAGCGGGTCGCCCTGGCCCGGGCACTGGTCGCCGACACCGGGCTCATCTTGTGCGATGAGCCACTGTCCAACCTCGACGCCGACCTGCGGGAGCGGATGCGGGTGGAGATCTCCGCCCTGGTCCGCGACGCCGGTGCCACCACCATCTACATCACCCACGACCAGGCCGAGGCGTTCGCCCTCGCCGACCAGGTCGGGGTGCTCGAACGCGGGCGGCTGGTGCAGACCGGCACCCCGGAGGAGATCTACACCCGGCCGGCCAGCCCCTTCGTCGCCCGCTTCACCGGCCTGTCCGGGGAGTTCGCCGTCCAGATCCGGGACACCGCCGCGGCCGACCATGTCGAGGTCGAGCCCGCCGGGCCGGGCACCGGGCGGCCGTTCCGTGCCCGCCGCCCGCACGGGCCGCTGGTCACCGGCAGCGGGCTGCTCATGGTGCGGCCCACCGGGGTGCGGCTGTGCGCCAGCCACGACGGCGAGCATCATCTGACCGGCACCGTCGCCGACGTCGCGTTCCGCGGCCGGGGGTATGAGCACGCGATCGACGTGCCCGGCCAGGGCCGCCTCACCGGCGTCTTCGCGCCGACCCGGGCTGGCCGCGGGGAGCGGGTCGGGCTGCGCTTCGAGCCGGACGGCTGCCACGTCTTCGGCCCGGGCGAACGTGTCGCCTGAGCGCCCGCGACCTGGGACGCACGAGCACCACCGGCCCGGCAGGCACTAGCATCGGAGCCGTGGCCACGACGCTGAGCATCATCGACACCTCCCCTCACCTGGTTGACGCCGATGCCGTCGTTATCGCGGTCCGCCGGGGGGCCGGCGGACCGCAGCCGGGCCCGGGCGCCAAGGACATCGACGACGCGCTGGGCGGCACCCTGGCGGCCACCCTGGCGGCGCTGGGGGCATCCGGCGACGTCGGCGAGGTCACCAAGATCGCCACCGGCGGCCGGCTGGGCGCCCCCCTCCTCGCCGCGGTCGGGATCGGCGCCGCTGACGACAGCACCGACGCGCCGATCGACGCCGAGGTGCTGCGCCGGGCCGCTGGCGCGGCGGTCCGGGTGCTGGCCGGCCAGCGGCCCGCCGGGAACGGCCGGGAACGGCGGATCGCGCTCGCGCTGCCCGCCCGTGACCAGGCTGAAGCGGAAGCGGTCGCGCTGGGCGCCCTGCTGGGCGGCTACGCGTTCCGCCGGTACCGCACCGAGCCGGCCGGCCAGGCGGCGCTCACGCTGCTGGCCGATGCCAGCGTGGCGGCGGGGGCCCGCCGCGCCGAGGTGCTCGCCGACGCCGTCACCCTGGTCCGCGACCTGGTCAACACCGGGCCGTCCGACCTGGTCCCGGCCGTGTTCGCGGCCCGGGCGGAAGAGATCGCCGCCGCGAGCGGGCTGGCCGTCACGGTGCTGGACGAGCAGGCACTCACCGACGGCGGGTACGGCGGCATCCTCGGCGTCGGGCAGGGCTCGGCGCACCCGCCGCGGCTGGTCCGGCTCGAGTACGCCCCGCCCGGGGCCACCGCGGTGCTCGTGTTCGCCGGCAAGGGGATCACGTTCGACTCCGGCGGCCTGTCGCTCAAGCCTCCCAAGGCGATGGAGGCGATGAAGGCGGACATGAGCGGGGCTGCCGCGGTGCTCGGCGCCATGCAGGCGATCGCGGCGCTCGCCCTGCCGGTGCGGGTGATCGGCTACCTGCCGCTGGCCGAGAACATGCCGAGCGGGACCGCGCAGCGGCCGTCGGACGTGCTCACCATCTACGGCGGGACGACGGTGGAGGTGCTCAACACCGACGCCGAGGGGCGCCTGGTGCTGGCCGACGCACTCGCCCGGTCGGCCGCCGACTCCCCCGATCTGCTCATCGACGTCGCGACGCTGACCGGCGCGCAGGTGGTGTCGCTGGGCACGCGGGTGGCCGCGGTGATGGGCAACGACGACGCGCTGCGCGACGGCGTGGTCGCCGCCGCTGCCCGGGCAGGTGAGGCGATGTGGCCGATGCCACTGCCCGATGAGCTGCGCAAGGGGCTGGAGTCGGCGGTCGCCGACCTTGCCAACGTGGCCCCGGACCGCAACGGCTCGATGCTGGTGGCAGGGCTCTTCCTGCGGGAGTTCGTGCCGCTGGGTGTGCGGTGGGCGCATCTGGACATCGCCGGGCCGGCGTTCAACGACGGCGCGGCGCATGGGTATACCCCCAAAGGCGGGACGGGGGCGGCGACCCGGACCCTGGTCCAGATCGCGCAGGATGTGGCTGAGGGGCGGTTGTAGCCCGGCACAGACGAGCCGGGTGACACAGAAGAGAACCAAGGAGCATTCCTGTGGCGGACAGCGACCCGTACGACATCGTCATCCTCGGCGGGGGCAGCGGTGGCTATGCCTGCGCCCTGAGGGCGGCCGAACTCGGCAAGCGGGTCGCGCTCATCGAGAAGGACAAGGTAGGCGGCACCTGCCTGCACCGCGGCTGCATCCCTACCAAGGCCCTGCTGCACGCGGCGGAGATCGCCGACCAGGCCAACGAGGCGGAGGCGTTCGGGGTCCGGGCCCGTTTCGATGGCATCGACATGGCCGGGGTCCAGGCGTACAAGAACAAGGTGGTCGACCGGCTCTGGAAGGGCCTGCAGAGCACCATCGCGAGCCGCAAGGTGGACATCATCTACGGCGACGGCCGGCTGGTCTCGCCCACCGCGGTCCGGGTCGGCGACACGGTCTACGAGGGCGCGCACGTGGTGCTCGCCACCGGCTCGGAGCCCCGCAGCCTGCCCGGCCTGGCCATCGACCACCAGCGGGTCATCACCAGCGACGACGCGCTCGAACTGGACCGGGTCCCGGGTGCGGCGGTCATCCTCGGCGGCGGTGTCATCGGGGTCGAGTTCGCCAGCGTGTGGCGCTCGTTCGGGGCCGAGGTGACCATCGTCGAGATGCTCCCCCATCTGCTGCCGCCCGAGGACGAGGCCAGCTCGAAGCTGCTGGAGCGCGCGTTCCGGCGGCGCGGGATCGCCTACCAGCTGGGCGCCAGGTTCGAAGGGGTGAAGGAAACCCCGGACGGGGTGACCGTCACGCTGGAAGGCGGCAAGACGCTCAACGCCGAGCTGATGCTCGTCGCGGTCGGCCGCGGCCCGGTCTCGGCGGGCCTGGGCTACTCCGAAGCCGGGGTGGCGATGGAACGCGGCTTCGTGCTGGTGGACGAGTACTGCCGGACCAGTGTCCCGACCATTTCCGCGGTCGGGGATCTCACCCCGGGCCTGCAGCTGGCACACGTCGGCTTCGCCGAGGGAATCCTGGTCGCGGAGCAGGTCAGCGGGCTGGCGGTGACCCCGATCGACTACGACGGGGTGCCCCGGATCACCTACAGCGACCCCGAGGTCGCCTCGGTGGGCATCACCTCCGCGACCGCTGCCGAGCGCGGGATCGAGACCACCGAGTTCACCTACAACCTCGGCGGGAACGGCAAGAGCGTCATCTTGCAGACCCAGGGCGCCGCCAAGGTCATCGCCGCGGCCGGCGGCCCCGGGGGCAGGCCCGGGCCGGTGCTCGGCGTGCACCTGGTCGGCGCCCGGGTCGGCGAGCTCATCGCCGAGGGCCAGCTCATCTACAACTGGGAGGCGCTGCCATCGGAGGTGGCGCAGCTCATCCACCCGCACCCCACCCAATCGGAGGCGCTCGGCGAGGCACACCTAGCCCTGGCCGGCAAGCCCCTCCACGTGCACTCATGACCAGCAGCGTGCTCACACCGAACCCTCGGCACCGGGTACCCGCGAGTGCCGGATAACGAAGGAGTACCCAAAGCCATGTCGGTCTCCGTATCCATGCCCCAGCTGGGCGAGAGCGTCACCGAGGGCACCGTCACGCGCTGGCTCAAGAAAGAGGGCGAGCGGGTGGAGGCAGACGAGCCGCTCCTCGAGGTCTCCACGGACAAGGTTGACACCGAGATTCCCTCGCCGGTGTCGGGAATCCTGCGCGGCATCACGGTCGCCGAGGACGAGACTGTCGCCGTCGGCGCCGAACTCGCCGTGATCGACGAGACCGACGGCGCCGGGCCTGCCGCCCAGCCCGGACCGGAGTACGCGGCACCGGGCCAGCCCCCGGCCGCGGAGTACGCGGCGCCGCCTGCGGGACCGGAGTACGCGCAGCCCTCCGCCGGCCCGGAGTTCGCGCGTCCTCCGGCCGGCCCGGATCACCCGCCGCTTCCCGAGCCCGGATACCACCCGCCCGCGCCCGAACAGGCCGCGCCCGCGGCGGAGTACCCGCCCCCCGCCCAGCCCGGTTACCCACCGATGCAGCCGGCCGGCGAGCCGCCCGCGCCGGCGGGCGGATACGGCTCGTCCCTGTTCACCCCGGCGGACCAGGTGCCGCCTGCGGCACCGCCAGCACCCGAGGCACCGCCTGCCCCTGACACCGGGCCCGCCGCAGCAATGCCAGCCGAGGCAGTGCCCGCCCCCCCAGCACCGGCCGCCCCAGCACCGGCCGCCCCAGCACCGGCCGCCCCAGCACCGGCCGCGGGCGCCGGGCCCGTCACGGCGGCGCCGCCGCCAGGCGCCGAGGGCCCGTACGTGACCCCGCTGGTGCGCAAGCTCGCGGCCGAGCACGGGGTCGATCTGGCCACCGTGACCGGCACCGGCGTCGGCGGGCGGATCCGCAAGCAGGACGTGATCGAAGCCGCACGGCAGCTGCGGGAGTCGGCGGCCGCCGCCCCGGCAGCCCCCGCCGCCCAGGCCGCCGGCGGGCCGGCCGTGGCGGGGCAGCCAGCCCCTGGCGCCCCGGCCCCGGCCCGGACCATCGTCCCGTCCACCCTGCGCGGCACCACCGAGCGCATGTCCCGCGCCCGCCAGCTCATCGCCCGCCGGATGGTCGAATCGCTGCAGACGTCGGCCCAGCTCACCACCGTGGTCGAGGCGGACGTCACGCCGATCGCCCGGCTGCGGGCACGTGCCAAGGCCGACTTCGAGGCCCGCGAGGGTGTCAAGCTGTCGTTCCTGCCGTTCTTCGCCCTCGCCGCGGTCGAGGCGCTGAAGGTGCACCCGCGGCTGAACGCGCTCATCGACACCGAGGCGGGCCAGGTGATCTACCACGACGCCGAGCACCTGGGCGTCGCCGTGGACACCGAGCGCGGCCTGATGGTTCCGGTCATCCGCAACGCCGGCGATCTCAACATCGGCGGGCTCGCCCGCAAGATCGCCGATCTCGCCGCACGGACCCGGGCCGGCCAGGTCAGCCCCGACGACCTGGCGGGCGGCACCTTCACCCTCACCAACACCGGCAGCCGCGGGGCGCTGTTCGACACCCCGATCATCAACCAGCCGCAGGTGGCGATCCTGGGCACCGGCACGGTGGTGAAGCGGGCGGTGGTCATGGAGGACCCGGCGCTCGGCGAGGTGATCGCGGTGCGCTCCATGGTCTACCTGGCACTCACCTACGACCACCGGCTCGTCGACGGCGCCGACGCCGCCCGGTTCCTCACCACCGTGAAGGACCGGCTGGAGGAAGGTGCCTTCGAGGCCGAGCTCGGGCTGTAGGCAGCATGCGGATCGCGGTCACCGGGTCGTCGGGGCTGATCGGCAGCGCCCTGGTGGCCGCCCTGCGCACCGGCGGGCACCAGGTGCTGCGGCTGGTCCGCCAGGCGTCTGCTGCCGATGACGAGATCGCCTGGGACCCCCGGGCGCCCGCTGGCGGGCTGGATCCCGCCGCGCTGGACGGGCTGGACGCGGTCGTGCACCTGGCCGGCGCTGGCGTGGCCGACCATCGCTGGACCCCGGCCTACCAGCGGGAGATCCGGGACAGCCGGGTCAGGGGCACGCAGGCGCTGGTGGCCGCGCTGGCCTCGGCGAGCCGGCCGCCTTCCGTTCTGCTGTCGGGGTCTGCGATTGGCTGGTACGGGGATACCGGCGGGCGCGAGGTGGACGAGTCATCCCCGGCGGGTTCTGGGTTCCTGCCCGACGTCGTCCGGGACTGGGAAGGAGCCGCGCAGGCCGCAGGGCAGGCCGGGATCCGGGTGGTCACGATGCGCACCGGGATCGTGCTGTCCCCCCTCGGCGGGGTGCTGGCCAGGATGCTGCCGCCGTTCCGGCTCGGGCTGGGCGCCCGGCTCGGCCCGGGCACGCAGGTGATGAGCTGGATCACGCTGGCGGACTACGGCCGGATCGTCACCTTCCTGCTCACCCATCCGGACATCTCGGGCCCGGTGAACCTGACCACCCCGCACCCGGCGACCAATGCCGAGCTCACCGCGGCGGTGGCTGCGGTGCTGCACCGGCCCGCGGTGCTGTTCCTGCCGGCGCCGGTGCTCAAGCTCGCGCTCGGCGGGGTCAGCAGCGACATCCTGGCCAGCGCCCGGGTGATGCCGCGGCGGCTGCTGACCGCGGGCTATGAGTTCCAGTTCCCCGACCTGCCGGCCGCGCTCGCGTCCCAGCTCGCCGCAGGCTGAGCCCGCTCCGGGCCGGCCTCACACGCTCTGGTCCTGGCGGCTGGGCTCGGCCGCACGCCTGCTCTGCGTCGCCTTGCGCACCCGCTCCGGCAAGATGGCCCGGTAGCCGGCCGACTCGTCCATGAACAGCGGCAGCTTCCAGAACGGCTGCACCTTCCCGGTGCTGCCTTCCAGCTCCTCCATCCGGCCGACGGTGAGCCGCAGCAGCCGCCGGGCGCCGACCAGCGCCACCAGCGCCACCGGCAGCTCCACCACCAGCGCCAGCACCAGGCTGAGCATGAACCCGCGGGTGCCCCAGTCCAAGGTGGTGTCGAACCAGGCGTCACAGCAGAGCAGGGTCGCCAGCACCACCAGGCACAGGATCAGGATCTGGCGGCGCCGCCAGGCCGCCCACGCGGTCGCGGCGAACACCAGCAGCAGCACGACGTCGAACCCGACCCAGGCGGCGCTCCACCCACCGGCCCGGTACCGCCAGGGCAGCGTGACCGCCAGCACGCCGATCCAGGCAGCCAGGATGAGGGCACAGACGAGCGTGGCCACGATGAGCAGCCGGCGCCGCCATTTGCCGCGGGCTGCGCGGGCGAGCACGTGCTCGTCCACCTCCGCGAGATCGCGGGCCAGCCGGGCGCGTTCGGGCCGGCTCAGCTGCCTCAGCTCAGACTTGTCTAACACCAGCCGGACCTCCCTCTCTGGCTACCGGGGGCATTCCCCGCCAGGCCCACGGCATGTCGGACTCATTAGCCATAAAGCGGCCGGGCCGCCTGGCATTCCGGGACCGGGGTACGGGCACTGCCCGGTGCCGGGGAACGGGCCGGCGCGCCGGGATAAGCTGGCGGCGTGAACGGCGAGCTGATCTTTGCCCGGGCGGGTTTCGGCGCCAGCGCGGTCCCCTATCTCGACGGCTGGGAGCTTCAGCAGCGCCTGCACGGACGGCGGGTGAGCGGGGACATCCCCGACACCTGCCTGCTGCTGGAGCACGAGCCGGTGTACACGGCCGGCCGGCGGACCAGCCAGCTGGACCGCCCGCTCGCCGACCCGGGCATCCCGGTGATCGACGTCGACCGCGGCGGCAAGATCACCTGGCACGGCCCCGGGCAGCTGGTCGGCTACCCGATCGTGGCGCTGCCGGAGCCGGTTGATGTCGTCGCCCATGTCCGGGCCATCGAGGAAGCCCTGATCCGGGCCTGCGCGGACGCGGGCGTGGCGACCACCCGGGTGGAGGGCCGCAGCGGCGTGTGGATCACCGGCGGGCGCGGCCCCGGCAGCACGCTGGACCGCAAGGTCGCCGCCATCGGGATCCGGGTCTCGCGCGGGGTCACCATGCACGGTTTCGCGCTCAACTGCGATTGCGATCTCAGCTGGTTCGACCGCATCGTGCCGTGCGGCATCCGGGACGCCGGAGTGACCAGCCTGTCTGCCGAGACCGGCCGCACCATCACGGTCGCGGACATGCTCGGCAGCGCCGAGCGGCACCTCGCCGACGTGCTCGGCGCCACCACCTGGCACAGCACCGAAGACCTGGGCACCGTCATGGCCGGACCGGACCTGAGCCGGGCGGAGCTGGCCACCGCCGACTGAGCCGGCCGGTCAGGTACTCATTCAGGGTTATGGGACGGGTCCGGCGTCAGGACCGCCCGGCCAGCCCGGCCAGATGGGCGGCCAGCTCGCTGGCCGGCACGGCGCTCTGCTCCCCGCTGGTCATGTCCCGGACGGTGACGGTGCCTGCTTCCTCGTCCGCGCCGCCGTAGATCAGTGCCCACCGGGCGCCCTGGTCGCTGGCCCACTTGAGCTGCCGGCCCAGCTTGCCCGACGACCCCAGGTAGACACTCGCCCGCAGGCCGGCCGAGCGGGCCGCCGCCGCGAAGGCGAAGCTGCGGGCCGCGAAGCGCTCGTCCATCACGGTGACCGCCACGTCGAGCCGGCTGTGGCCGCCATCGTCGGCCGGCAGCGCCAGCAGGATGCGCTCGATGCCGAGCGAGCCCCCGGTCCCCGGCACGTCCGGCCCGCCGAGCTGCTCGATCAGGTGGTCGTAGCGCCCGCCGGAGGCGATCGACCCGGGCACCCCGTCGGCCGTCACCTCCCAGATCGGCCCGGTGTAGTAACTCAGGCCCCGCACCATCCGGGGCGTGAACTGCACCCGCTCCGCTGGCATCTGCCCGGCCAGCAGCGACAGCATGGTGTCCACCTCGTCCAGCCCGGCCGAGCCTTCCTCGCTGGACTTGAGCGCCTCCCGGATCCGTTCCGCCGCGTCCGGCGCGGTCATGGCGGCCACCAGCTCGCCGGCCTTGGCCTCGCTCAGCCCGCGCCCGGTGAGTTCGGCGATGACCTGTGACGGTGTGAGCTTGTCCAGCTTGTCGAGGGTGATCAGGACCCCGGCGCCAAGGCCGGCCGGCACCCCGAAGGCGTCCAGCAGGCCGGCCAGCACCCGGCGGGAGTTGAGCAGGAAGCGGAAGCCGCTCACCCCCAGCCCGTCGAGCACGTCGTGTACCGCGCAGACGACCTCGGCGTCGGCCAGCGGGGAGGCGGTGCCCAGGGTGTCGACGTCGCACTGCACGAACTCGCGGTAGCGGCCGCGGCCGGGCCGGTCCGCCCGCCACACCGGGCCGATGGCATAACGCTTGTAGGGCACCGGCAGCTGGCTGCCGTAGGCGGCGGCCACCCGGGCCAGCGGCACCGTCAGGTCATAGCGCAGCGCCAGGTCGGCCTCGCCGGTCCCCTCGTGCTCGCCCCGGCGCAAGATCTTGAAGATGAGCTTGTCGCTCTCGTCCCCGTACTTGCCCATCAGCACGTCGAGGCGCTCGAAGGCGGGCGTGGCGAGCGGCTCGAACCCGTAGCGGGAGAACACCGACCGGATGAGCGTGAACGCCCGCTCGCGGGTCTCGTACTCGCGGGCAAGGAAGTCCCGGGTCCCCGACGGGGGATCGAACTGCGTTGGCATGCGCCCATGCTCCCCGACCGGGTGGGTTCCCGTCACATCGATAACCGGTTCCGCGGGCCCGCTGGCCGGGCCGGGTCATCGCATCCGGCGTGCTAGCGTGGACGAGTGCTCTAACGACTGATGGCAGCTGACCCCCGAAGAACCGCCACAGTCCGAGGAGCTTTTCTCTTGTCCCGCCCGCAGTCCAGCGACAATGCGGTCGCTGCCGCCCACGCCCCGCACCGGCCTGCCGCGGGCACCGGCGTCCCGCACCGGCACGCGATGCCGCTGGCGTTCGGCCTGCAGGTCGCCATCTCGGCCGGTGACGGCCTGGCCATGGTCGCCCTGGCCAGCCGCGTCTACCTCGGCTCACACGCCTCCTGGGCGGTGGCGGCGGTGTTCCTGGCGATCACCATCCCGATCACGGCGCTCGCCCCTGTCGCCGGCCTGCTGCTGGACCGGTTCCGGCCCAAGCCGGTGCTGGTCGCGGCGGCCGCCGGGCAGGCCCTGGTGGCACTGGCGATCACTCAGGTCGGCGGCATCAGGCCGGTGCTCGCCCTGGCCACCGGGTTCGGCCTCTGCGCGGCCGTGCTCCAGCCGGGGCTCGGCGCCATCGTGCCGCGGCTGGCCGGACCGATGGGGGTGACCCGGGCGAACGGCTACCTGCAGGCAGCCACCTGGGGCGGCTTCACCGCCGGCCCGCTGCTGGCGGGCGTCCTGACCGCGGTCGGCGGGACCGGGCTGGCGCTGGCCGGGGTCGCCGCCGTCTACCTGCTCGGCGCGGTGGGCCTGGTGGCACTCCCGCTGGCACCGGCGCCGGCCACGGGCGGCCCGCCCGGCGGCGAGCAGGGCGGGTTCGCCGCGCAGCTGAGCGCCGGGATCCGGTTCCTGCGCGCGGACACCGAGGCCGGGCTGCTCGTCGGCGTGGTCGCGGTGATGGTGGCGTGCACCAACATGGCGATCGTCGCCGAGGTCGCTTTCGCCGAGAGCGTGCTGCGGGCCGGCGTCACCGGTTACGCCGTGCTGGTCGCGGGCTGGACCGCGGGGATGCTGGCCGGGACCCTGGCCGGCGGCCGCATCCCCGCGCGCAGGCTGGCGTTCACCACCCTGGCCGGGACGCTCGCCACCGGCGTGGGCGTGGCGCTGGCCGGGACGGCGGCGGTGCTGTGGCAGGCGGTGGCCGCCTACGCCCTGGGCGGGCTGGCCAACGGCATGGAGGTGGTGGCCACCCGCAGCTTCCTCAACCTCCGGGCACCCGCCCATATCGCCGGGCGGGTCTTCGCGGTCTACTCCGGCGTCCTGTTCGGCGCGGCGTCCATCGGCATGGCCGCCGCCGGCGGCCTGCTGTCCTCGATGAACCCCCGGCTGGTGCTGTTCCTGGCCGGCGGGGGCGGCCTGGTGGCCGGCGCCGTGGGCTGGCTCGTCTACGCGCGCCGCCACCGCCGCACCGCCGCGGCTCCGCCGGGCTGACCCAGGTCCTGCCCGGCTAGCCGCCGGCCTGGCGGATCTTCACCGCCGTGCCGTACGCGCAGATCTCCTGGCCGGCCTGGAACTCGCTGGCGTCGAAGCGCATCGCGAGGACCGCGTCCGCGCCTTTGGCCTGGGCCGCCTCGGTCAGCCGCTCCTGCGCATGGATCCGGCTCTCGGCCAGCATCTTGGTCATCCCGCGGAGCTCGCCGCCGACCATCGACTTGAAGCCCGCCCCGATCTGCGAGCCGACGTTGCGGGACCGCACGGTGACACCGAACACCTCCCCCAGCACCTCGGTGATCTCATAGCCCGGCAGGTCGTTCATGGTGCTGAGAATCATGACCTCATCCTTTCACCCGGGCCTCCGCCCCGGCCGCGCCGCCATCTCCCCACGGGCCGGGACGTACCCTAGAGCCGTGGTACTCGCACCTGAGGGTCGCAGGATGCTGCGCATCGAAGCACGCAACAGCCAGACGCCCATCGAGCGCAAACCGCCGTGGATCAAGACCCGGCTGCGGACCGGCCCCGCCTACACCGAGCTGAAAGGCCTGGTCCGGGACCAGGGCCTGCACACCGTGTGCCAGGAGGCCGGCTGCCCCAACATCTTCGAATGCTGGGAGGACCGGGAGGCGACGTTCCTGATCGGCGGCGACGCCTGCACCCGGCGGTGCGACTTCTGCCAGATCGCCACCGGCAAGCCCGAGCCGCTCGACACCGGCGAGCCGGCCCGGGTCGCCGCGTCGGTGGCGGCGATGGGCCTGCGCTACGCGACGGTTACCGGCGTGGCGCGCGATGACCTGCCCGACGGCGGTGCCTGGCTGTACGCGCAGACCTGCGCCGAGATCCACGCGGCCGTCCCCGGCTGCGGGGTGGAGCTGCTCATACCTGACTTCAACGCCGACCCGGCACGGCTGGCTGAGGTGTTCGCCGCCCGCCCGGAGGTGCTGGCGCACAACATCGAGACGGTGCCCCGCATCTTCCGCTCGATCCGGCCGGGCTTCCGGTACGAGCGCTCGCTGGACGTGCTGCGGATGGCCCGCGACGCCGGGCTCGTCACCAAGTCCAACCTCATCCTCGGCCTCGGCGAGGACCCGGCCGAAATCAGCCAGGCCATGGCCGGCCTGCGGGCAGCCGGCTGCGAGCTGCTCACCATCACCCAGTACCTGCGGCCCTCGGCGCTGCACCACCCGGTCGCCCGGTGGGTGGAGCCGGCCGAGTTCGAGCGGCTCCGGGAGGAGGCGCTCGGTCTCGGCTTCGCCGGCGTGATGTCGGGCCCGCTGGTCCGCTCCTCCTACCGGGCAGGCCGGCTGCACGCGGAGGCGATGGCCCGGCGCGCTTCGCCGGGCGCCGCCTGACGGCACCGGACCGGGGTCTGCCAGCCACCGCCACGGCCCGCGGTTTCCCTCCGGTGCCCGCCTGCTCGTATCCTGCCCTCCATGGCGAACAAGCCCGCAAGCGCGGCGAACCCGAAGGGCGGCGCGGATCCGGCCACTGCTGGCCGTATCAAGCAGATCCGCATGGTGGCCGGGATCATCCGCAAGTCCAATCCCCGCGCCCTGCCGCTGATAGCCCTGGCCGGGCTCGGCGTGCTCGCCGCCTTCGTGGTGGCCGGGCTGCTCACCGGCCTGCTGGCGCTGCTGATCCCGCTCGGCGTGCTCACCGGCCTGATGGCGGCGATGATCCTGTTCGGCCGGTACGCGCAGTCAGCCCAGTACGCGGCGGTGGAGGGCCAGCCGGGAGCGGCGGCCGCCATCCTGCAGACCATGCGGGGCGGCTGGACGGTCACCCCGGCCGTGTCGGCCAACCGCAGCATGGACGTGGTGCACCGGGCGGTCGGCAAGCCGGGTGTGGTGCTGGTCGGTGAGGGCGCCCCCAGCCGGCTGCCGAGCCTGCTCGCGGCGGAGAAGAAGCGCATCTCCCGGGTCGCCTTCGACGTGCCCATCTACGACCTGCAGGTGGGCAACGAGGAAGGGCAGATCCCGATCCGCAAGCTGCAGCGCAAGCTCACGCGGCTGCCCCGCAACCTCAAGGGCCCGGCGGTCGCGGACCTGAACTACCGGCTGAAGGCGCTGCCCCAGTCGCTGCAGGCGCCCAAGGGACCGGTGCCCAGGACCGGCCGGATGCCCAAGCCTCCGCGTCCCCGGTTCCGCTAGCCACCCAGCCCACGGGCCCGGCGGGGGCCGCCCTGGCGCCCGCTCACCCGTCCCGGTAGGCCGCCCGGATGCGGTCGGCGTAGGTCGGCAGGTCCAGCCCGAGCAGCCTGAACCTGCCGAGCTGGTGCAGCAGGAAGTGGTTGGCGCCGAGCTTGGACAGCCGGCCCACGTCCCCGGCCAGCAGCGCCTGCAGCTCCTCCTCCGACAGCGGCGGGGTCGCCGCCCGCAGCGCCTGCTCCGGCATCTCCGCCAGGGCCTGGCGCAGCTCCGGCTCGCGCACTGCCGATCCAGACCTGGCAGAGCGGTCTGGACATGTGGGGTTAATAAGCCGGTAACGAAGTACCCGCCATAAACCGGCGGGACCCCCTGCTATGGCTGCGACGTGCGAAGACGTATAATGGTTATTAGCATGGTAAGCACTCAGCCCATTCTCCAGAATTCACGCCTGTCCCGGGCAGAGGCTGTCGCGCGGGAGATCGAAGCCGCGCGCTTCCGGACCGAAGCCGACATCCGGGCGCTGCGGTCGACCCTGGCCACCATGGCGGCACATCTGGACCAGCCGCGTGCCTACACCCGCTACAACACGGCGTTCCACCGCCGGGTCGCCAAGCTGAGCCCCAACGCGCCGCTGCGCAGCATGTACGTCACCCTGCTCGACTTCTTCGAGAACGACCTGGCGATCGAGAACCTGCCAGCCGCCGTGCACCCCGAGAACGTCGATGTGCACCGCCAGCTCGTGGACGCCATCGAGAAGGGCGAGGCGCCCGAGCTGGAGTGGGCCATCCGCCGGCACGACGGCCACCGGCTCAACCCCGGCATGTTCGAGCCGGGCGCCGAGGCCGACGCCGCCGCCTCGCAGGGCTAGCGCTGGCGGGCCGCAGCCCCGCGCCGGGCGGGCGCCACGACCCGCCCACGCGTGAGGCCGCCAGTATTCGGTTGCTTCATACGTATATAGTGACTAAATGTCCTTGCGGCACGCGCTGATGGCATTGCTTGACGCCACCCCGATGACCGGTTACACGCTCGCGAAGCATTTCGATCAGTCCGCCGCCTTCGTCTGGCACGCGCCGCATTCACAGATCTATCCCGAGCTGCGCCGGATGGAGGCCGACGGCCTGATTTCCGGGCGCGACGAGCTGCGCGGCGCGCGGGGCACCAAGCGGACCTACGCCCTGACCGAGGCCGGCCGGACCGAGCTGCGCCGGTGGGTCGAGGAAGCAACTCCCGCGCCGCCTGGCCGGGACGGCGCCTACCTCAAGGCCACGTACTACGAGTTCGGCAGCTTCGCCAACGCCAGGCGGCAGTTCCAGGCGCACCTCACCTACCACCAGCAGCAGCAGCACCGGTGGGAAGCACACGTCAAGGAGCTCCAGAACCGCGACACCGAGCTGATGCGGCTGCGCCTGGCAGGCTGGCCGGAGAGCGCCCACGAGGCGATCGTCGCCTACAAGGCGCATGTCTACCGCGGCATGGCCGCGCGCGCCCGGACCGAGGTCGAGTGGGCCAAGTCCGGGCTGGCGCTGGTGGACCGGCTGGAGGCCGCCGCCGGGGAGGACACCTGATGCCACCCACCAGCGATGTCCGGGTGCTGGGCTACGAGCCGCTGCTGGCGCCCGAGGCCCTGCTGGCCGAGCTGCCGCTGGGTAGCCGCGAGGCGGATCTGGTCGAGCTGTCGCGCGCCGAGGTGCGGGCGGTGCTGGACGGGGCCGACGACCGGCTGCTGGTGGTGGCCGGCCCGTGCTCGGTGCACGACCCGGCGGCGGCGCTCGACTACGCGCGGCGGCTGGCCGCGCTGGCCGGCTCGCTGGCCGGCGAGCTGCTGATCGTGATGCGGGTGTACTTCGAGAAACCGCGCACGGTGACCGGCTGGAAGGGGCTCATCAACGACCCGGGCCTGGACGGCAGCCACGACGTGCCGCAGGGCCTGCGGGTGGCGCGGCGGCTGCTGCTGGACATCGTGGCGCTGGGCCTGGCGGTGGGCTGCGAGTGGCTCGACCCGATCACCCCGCAGTACATCGCCGACGCCGTCGCCTGGGGCGCGATCGGCGCCCGCACCACCGAGAGCCAGGTGCACCGCCAGCTCGCGTCCGGGCTGTCGATGCCGGTCGGCTTCAAGAACGGTACCGACGGGGACGTGCAGGTCGCGGTGGACGCCTGCCGTGCCGCCGCGGCCGGCCACACCTTCTTCGGCATCACCCCGGCCGGCGAGGCGGCGGTGGTGACCACGGCCGGCAATCCCGACTGCCATGTCATCCTGCGGGGCGGCCGGACGGGCCCGAACTACCAGCCCGGCCCGGTGGCAGGTGCGCTGGCGGCGATCACGGGTGCCGGGCTGCCGCGGCGGGTGATGGTGGACGCCAGCCACGGCAACAGCGGCAAGGACCACCGCCGCCAGCCCGCGGTGGGTGCCTCGCTGGCCGGGCAGGTGGCCGAAGGCGAGCAGGGCATCGTCGGGGTGATGCTGGAGAGCTTCCTGCGCGAAGGCAGGCAGGAGCCGGGCAAGCTGGCCGGGCTGGTCTACGGCCAGAGCGTGACCGACGCCTGCATGGACATCGCCACCACGGAGGCCGTGCTCGCCGAGCTCGCGGGCGCGGTCAGCGCCCGCCGGGGCGTGGCCGGCCGGAGCCACCAGCGCGCGCGGCGCCGGTGACCATTGCGGGTGCCGCACAGTGCCTGGCCAGCGCCCGCATATAGGTCTATATTTACCTATACGGAGACATTTCGCTTTCCCCAGCTCCCCCACGAAGGTGCCCTGCCATGACCGTCCCCCCGCCGCTGCCGCCGATCCTGGACCGCGAATGGCTGCTGGTCATCGGCGGGCGGCGGGCGCCCGCCCAGTCCGGGCGGGTCTTCGCCGATGAGAGCCCGGTGACCGAGGAGGTCATCGCGACAGTCCCAGACGGCGGCGAGGCCGACGTCGAGGCCGCGGTGGCGGCCGCCCGGCCGGCCGCGGCCGCCTGGCGCAACGTTCCCGCCCGCGAGCGCGGCGCCCTGGTGGCCGCCCTGGCTGACGTGCTGGAGCAGCACGCGGACGAGCTGACCCTGCTGGACGCCATCGACGGCGGGCACCCGGTGACCGCGATGCATACCGACGTGGCCATCGCGGCGAGCACGCTGCGCCTGTTCGGCGGCCTGGCCATCGAGCTCAAGGGCTCGACCATCCCGGCGACCGCCGAGCACCTGCACCTGACCGTCCGCGAGCCGTTCGGGGTGGTCGGGCGGATCATCCCGTTCAACCACCCGCTCATGTTCGCGGCCGGGAAGGTCGCCGCCCCGCTGGTGGCGGGCAACGCGGTGATACTCAAGCCGCCGGAGTCGGCGCCGCTGTCGGCGCTGCGGATCGGCGAGCTGTTCGCCGAGGCGCTGCCGCCCGGCCTGCTGTCGGTCGTGGTCGGCGACGGCCCCGCCGCTGGCCGGGCCGTCGCCCGCCATCCGGCCATCCGCCGGATCGGTTTCATCGGCAGCGACGCCACCGGGCGGTCCATCCAGCGCGACGCAGCCGAGACCGGGGTCAAGGACATCACCCTGGAACTGGGCGGCAAGAACGCCCTCATCGCCTTCCCGGACGCCGACCCTGACCAGGTGGCCGCCGGCACGGTGGCGGGCATGAACTTCGCCCGCTCCTCGGGCCAGTCCTGCGGCTCGACCTCCCGGCTGCTGCTGCACGAGTCGATCCGCAATGACGTGGTCGCGCGCGTGGTGGCGCGGATGGCGGCCATCCGGATCGGCTCCCCGCTGGACCCGGCGACCGAGATGGGCACGATGGCCACCCGCGCACAGCTCGACAAGGCGCTGCGCTACATCGGCATTGCCCGCGGCGAGGGCGCACAGGTCATCGCCGGCGGCGGGCGCCCGGCCGGGCTGGCCGATGAGCGCGGCCTGTTCCTCTCCCCCACCCTGATCGGCGGCGTCCGGCCGGACATGCGGATCGCCCGGGAGGAGGTGTTCGGCCCGGTGCTGTCGGTGATGACGTGGAAGACCGAACAGGAGGCGATCGAGATCGCCAACAGCGTCGACTACGCGCTCACCGGCAGTGTCTGGACCAGCGACATCCGCCGGGCACACCGGGTCG
>Ga0307374_10002458_pt1 | contig 32887 bp, 24 predicted proteins | sample OX3MG_FD_202532 | JGI IMG/M metagenome (GOLD analysis project Ga0307374, IMG submission 202532) | Soil microbial communities from Risofladan, Vaasa, Finland - OX-3 | ecosystem: Environmental > Terrestrial > Soil > Coastal area > Acid sulfate soil | place: Finland: Risofladan, Vaasa | collected... | reverse complement strand
GCCGTGGCGGGCGGGCGCCCGGGGCGCGACCGCGGCCGCCGCCGCCGCGCCGGACGAGCCGAGCGGAGGCGTCGATGGCCGGGACTACGAGTCGCTCCGGGAGCACCTCATGAGCCAGCGCGTCCTCGTCGTCGACGACGAGCCGTCGATCAGCGACGCGGTCGCGACCGTGCTGCGGTACGAGGGCTACGAGGTCGAGGTCGCGGCGTCGGGGTACGCGGCGCTCTCGCGGGCCCAGAACGAGCCGTTCGACCTCGTCGTCCTCGACGTCATGCTCCCGGACATCGACGGGCTCGAGGTGACGCGGCGCCTCCGCGCCGACGGCGTGCAGGTGCCCGTGCTGTTCCTCACGGCGCGCGGAGAGGTCGACGACCTCGTCGAGGGGCTCGCGGCCGGAGGCGACGACTACGTCGCGAAGCCGTTCTCGCTCGCGGAGGTCGTCGCGCGCACGAAGGCGCTCCTGCGCCGCTCGCAGGCCGGCGAGGAGGACGGTCGCCTGCGCTTCGCGGACGTCGAGCTCGACGAGCAGACCCACGAGGTGTGGCGGGGCGGCACGCCCGTGAAGCTCACGGCGACCGAGTTCAACGTGCTCCGGCTGTTCCTTCTGAACCCGCGCCGGGTGCTCTCGAAGGACCAGATCATCGACCACGTCTGGCACTACGACTTCGGTGGCAACCAGAACATCGTCGAGACCTACGTTCGCTACGTCCGCAAGAAGCTCGACGCGCTCGGCCCACCGCTCATCCACACGATCCGGCTCGTCGGCTACGTGCTGCGCGAGCCGGAGCAGCAGGGTTAGGTGTCGCTCAGGGCACGGTTGCTCGCGGCCGTCGCGGCCGTCGCGCTCGTCGCGCTCGTCACCGCCGACCTCGTGACGTACGTCGAGCTGAGGTCCTTCCTCTACCACCAGGTCGACTCCTCGCTCGAGAGCGCCCACGTCGCGATCGACGCCGCGCTGCGTCGCGCGGAGCCGCAGTCGGGGACCGCGGGCTCGGGCGACGAGCAGAGCGGGTCCGCGTCGGAGCGCACCGCGTCGGCCGCGCCGTCGGGGAGCGCGTTCTGCGCCTCGATCGCCGCGGGCCTCGCTCCCGGAACCTTCGTCGAGGTGCGCACGGAAACGGGGACGATCGTCGACGGCGACGACTGCCCTGCGTACGAGACCGGCGGCACCGCGTACTCGCCGGCGCTGCCCGCCTCGATCACGGGCTTCGTCCCGAGCGGTCCGTTCCACGAACCCACCGTGTACCTCACCACCCCGTCGACCGCGCGCGGCGGGCCAGCGTTCCGCGTGCGCGTCTCGAAGATCTCGAGCGGTCCGTTCGCAGGGGACGAGCTCGTGCTCGCGAAGCCGCTCGACTCGACGAAGCGCACGCTCGTGCGGCTGCTCGGCATCGAGCTCGGCGTGAGCGCGGGCGCGCTCCTCGCCGCGGTGCTCCTCGGCTTCTGGCTCGTCCGCCTGGGGCTGTCGCCGCTCCGACGTGTGGAGACGACGGCGGGAGCGATCGCGCGCGGCGATCTCGAGCACCGCGTCCCCGGCGCCGACGGCCGGACCGAGGTCGGGCGCGTCGCGCTCGCGCTGAACTACATGCTCGAGAACATCTCGCAGGCGTTCGCCGAGCGCGACGAGACCGAGGCGCAGCTGCGCGACTCCGAGGAGCGGCTCCGGCGCTTCGTCGCCGACGCGTCGCACGAACTGCGCACGCCGGTCGCCGCGGTGTCCGCGTACGCGCAGCTCTTCGAGCGGAGGGAGGCACTTCCCGATGGCGACCTCGGCCGCATCATGCGCGGGATCAGGAACGAGACCGCGCGCATGGGCCAGCTCGTCGAGGACCTCCTCCTCCTCGCCCGCCTCGACGAGGGCCGCCCGCTCGCCCGCTCTCGCGTCGAGCTCGTCGACCTGGTCGCCGGCGCGCTCGAGACCGCGCGCACCGTCGGCCCCGACTGGCCGGTGCGTCTCGTCGCGACCGACGCGGTCGAGGTCGTCGGTGACGCCACGCGGCTCCGCCAGGTCGTTGACAACCTCCTCGGCAACGTCCGCGCCCACACGCCCACGGGCACGACCGCGACGGTGTCGGTCGGGAGTGCCGGCGACCTCGCGGTCGTCGAGGTCGCCGACGACGGTCCGGGCATCACCGGCGAGCAGGCTCGCCGGGTCTTCGAGCGCTTCTACCGCGTGGACGCGTCGCGGGCGCGAGCCCACGGCGGCTCCGGCCTCGGCCTCGCGATCGTCTCGTCCATCGTCGACGCGCACGGCGGCCGCGTCTCCGCACGACCCGGGGACCCGCGCGGCGCGGTGTTCACCGTCACGCTTCCGCTCGCGCCCGCCGAGGACGGAGCGGCGGACGGCGACGAGGACGAGAACGGCGAGGATCCGTCCGGCACGCACGTCACGTAGCACCCGGTCGCTCGGGTAGGGTCGCGCCGGTCATGGAGATGCGATTCGACGGCAAGGTCGTGCTCGTCACTGGGGCCTCGGGAGGGATCGGCGCGGCGGTCGCCCGCGGGTTCGCCGACGCGGGCGCGACCGTGGTCGTGCACTTCGCGACCGGCGAGGCGTCCGCGCGTTCGGTCGTCGAGTCGCTCGCCGCGACCGGCGGGGACGCCTTCGCGCTTCACGCGGACCTCACGGACCCCGCCGGCCCGGCGTCGCTCGTCGCGGCGGTCCGCGAGCGGTGCGGGCGCCTCGACGTGCTCGTGAACAACGCGGGCGGCCAGGTCCGCCGCTCGACCGTGGCCGACACCGACGACGCGCTCTACGACGATCTCGTCGCGTTGAACCTCTCGAGCGTGTTCCGCGCGTGCCGCGCCGCGATCCCGGTGATCGCAGCGGGCGGCGGCGGGTCGATCGTGAACGTGTCCTCGGTATCGGCGCGAAACGGCGGCGGCGGCGGGTCGGTCGTCTACTCCGCGACGAAAGCCGCGGTCTCGACGCTCACGCGCGGGCTCGCGAAGGAGCTCGTGCCTCTGGGGATCCGTGTGAACGCGGTCGCCCCGGGCCTGATCGACACGGCGTTCCACGCCGCGACGCCGCGCAGCACCTGGGACGCGGTCGTCACCGGCATCCCGATGGGGCGCGCGGGTCGGCCGGACGAGATCGTCGGACCGGTGATGTTCCTCGCGTCCGAGTCGGCCGCGTCGTACGTGAACGGGCAGTCGCTGGAGGTCAACGGCGCGCAGTACTCGCCGTGAGCGCCGAGGCACGGATCGGGATCGTGAGCGAGGAGGAGGCGGGATGCGTGTCGTGGTGACGGGAGCGCGCGGCAAGGTCGGGCGCGCCGCGGTCGGGGCGCTCGTGCAGTCGGGGCACGAGGTCGTGGCGACGGACCTCGTCCGGCCGGCGTTCGAGCGCCCCGATCCGGGCGCTCCCCACTACATCCAGGCGGACCTCACCGACGCCGGGGACGCGCTCGCGGTGGTGCGTGGCGCGGACGCGGTCGTGCACTGCGCGGCGATCCCCGAGCCGACCGGCAACACCGCGCACACCGTGTTCCGCACGAACCTCACGATGACGTTCAACTGCGTCGAGGCGGCCGTGCGCTGGGGCGTGACGCGATTCGTCAACCTCTCCTCGGAGACCGCCCCCGGCTTCTTCTTCGCCGAGCGCCCGTTCGCCCCTGACTACCTGCCCGTCGACGAGGAGCACCCGTTGCGGCCGCAGGATCCGTACGCGCTGTCGAAGGTCTTCGGCGAGCAGCTCATGGACGCGGCGGTGCGCCGCAGCGACATCCGCGCGATCAGCGTGCGGCCGTGCTGGGTGCAGTGGGAGGGGACCATCGAGTGGAACCTCGGTCCGCAGGTCCGCGACCGGTCGGTCCGCACGCCCAACGTGCACTCCTACATCGACGTCTACGACCTCGCGGACGCGCTCGTCGCGTGCGTCGAGTCCGACCTCGAGGGGCACGAGGTCCTGTACATCGCGTCCCCGGACACGGTCGGGAATCACGACTTCGTCGCGCTCGTGCGGGAGGTGTACGGGCTCGACGTCCCGATCCGGCCGCTCGAGCGCCCCGACGCGTCCGGGATCAGCTGCGCGAAGGCGGCGCGGCTCATCGGCTTCGCGCCGAAGCGGTCGTGGCGCGACTACCTCGACCCGGACGGCCACCTCCTCCCCGAGGTCCGCGAGCGGCTCGCCGCGTGGGGCGGCGACGGCCCCCGGTACCACTCGTGAGCGCCGCGGACAGCCAGCCGGCGGCCGTGGCCCCGAGCGCGTTTCCACTGGTCGACCCGGCGCGATGGCTGCTCGAGGTCGTGAGCGTGGCCTCCCTCACCCCCGGCGTGACGCGCGTGCGCGCACACCTGCTCCCGGCGAACGGGACGGTGGGGCCGTTCGCGTACGCGCCCGGGCAGGATCTGACCGTGTCGCTCCCCGCGCCGAGCGGGTCGACGGTGAGCCGGCGGTACACGGTCGACGCGTACGACGCGGCGAGCGGCCTCGTAGAGCTCGCGGTCGTCGCACACGGCGACGGACCGGGCGCCCGCTGGCTCGCCGGGGCCGCCGCGGGCCAGAGGGTCGAGGCGGTCGGCCCGCGCGGCAAGATCACGCTCGCGGCGGGCGTCTCGACCCACCTGTTCGTCGGCGACGAAGCGTCGTTCGCGGCCGTCCGCGCGATCGCGGCGGCGGTCCCGGCCGGCGGGCGCGCCCTCGTGCTCGCGGACGTGGCGGGAAGCGACGAGCACCGGGCGATCGCCGTCGGCGACGACGTCGCGCTCGACCTCCGGTGGGTCCACCGGGGGGACGCCCCGGCGGAGTCGCCGACCCGCGTGCTCGATGTCCTCGACGAGCTCGACCTGCCGATGACCGACACCCACGCGTACGTGTTCGGCGAGGCGCACGTCGTCGCCGCCGCTGCCCGGGCGCTCGCCGCGCGCCGGCTCGACGCGTCGCGGATCTCGGCGAAGCCCTACTGGCGTGCCGGACGGCCCAACGCCGATCGCGGCGAGCCGGACCGCGAGCTGTGACGCAGGGCGCGGCGGTGCCGACCGCGCTCGACGGGCCGGACGGGGAGTCGCTGTTCAAGAGCGTGATGGGCAGGTTCGCCACCGGTGTGACCGTCGTCACCGCGGTCGAGGACGGCGTCCCGGTGGGCTTCACCTGCCAGAGCTTCGTCTCGCTGTCCATCTCGCCGCCGCTCGTCGCGCTCGCTCCGGCGAAGAGCTCGACGAGCTGGCCGCGGATGGTGACGGCGGGTGCGTTCTGCGTCAACGTGCTCAGTCGCGAGCAGGCGGCGCTCGGGGATGCGTTCGCGGTGTCCGGCGGCGACAAGTTCGCGGGCGTCGCGTGGCACGGCGCGGTGACCGGCGCACCGGTGCTCGACGGCGCGCTCGCGTACGTCGACTGCTCGCTCGAGCTCGTGCACGACGCCGGCGACCACGAGCTCGTCGTCGGTCGCGTCGTCGACCTCGGCGCGACGGACGCGGCACCGCTCGTCTACTACCGCGGGCGGTTCACCGGCCTGGTCGATCCACCCGCGTCCTGAGCGGCGCCGGCCGGCACGCGCCTGGCCGGGCGCGGTGCGCGATCGACGCCTCCAGGTCCCGCGCCGGCGGTCGTTAGCGACGTCATGGCAATCGATGCCGCCTCGGGACCCGTGACCGCCTTCGACGTGGTCGTCGGGCGGCAGCCGATCTTCGACCGCGACCGGGTCGTCGTCGGCTACGAGCTCCTGTTCCGCCACCTGGACGGCGAGACGGACCGCGCGGGCGCGGAGCACGGCCTCATGACGGCCGAGGTCGTGTTCGGCACCGTGAGCCTCGGCGTCGACCGGCTCGTCGGAGACAAGCTCGCCTTCGTCAACGCGGACCGCGCCGTCCTCACCGGCGCCGTGCCGATCGTGCTCCCGCCCGGGCGCACGGTCGTCGAGGTCCTCGAGACCGTGCGACCGGACGACGAGGTGCTCGCCGGTTGCCGCCGCCTCGCGCGACGGGGCTTCGTGCTCGCGCTCGACGACTTCGAGTGGTTCCCGGGTTGCGAACCGCTCCTCGAACTCGCGTCCATCGTGAAGCTCGACGTCCTCGCGCACGGGCTCGACGAGCTCCCGGCGCTCCTCGAGCGGTGCCGCGGGTTCGGCGTCGACCTGCTCGCCGAGAAGGTCGAGACACCGGAACAGCTCGACGCGTGCCGGGACCTCGGGTTCGACTACTTCCAGGGCTACCTGCTCTCGCGTCCGAAGACGGTCTCGGGTCGGGCGGTAGCGCCGGACGCCGCGGCCCGGCTCGAGCTCGTGGCCAAGCTCGCGGGCGGCGAGTGCGACCTGGCCGAGATCGAGGCGATCGTCGAGCGGGTGCCGGCGGCCGCGCACCAGATCCTCGGGCTCGCCGGAATCGGAGCGGCCAACGGACTGCGCAGGCCGGTCCGCTCGATCCGTGACGCGCTCGTGCTCGTCGGCTGGCGCTCGCTCCAGAGCTGGGCGGCGCTTCTCGCTCTCGTCGACCGGGGCGACCCGCGAAGCGAGGGCTCGGTCACCGCGCTCGTGCGCGCTCGCATGTGCGAGCTCCTCGCGGCGCGCACCGGGGCCGGCGCGTCGGGAGCCGGCTTCGCAGCCGGAATGGTGTCGACCTTCGACGTGCTGCTCGGCGTGGAGCTCGGGGCCGTGGTGGACGCGCTCGGCATCGACGAGGAGCTTCGGATCGCGGCGCTCGGGGGCGACAGCCCCATCGGCCGGATCGTCGCCGACGTGACCGACTTCCAGTTCGGGCGGCACGAGCTCGCCTGCCGGTCCGGCGCGAGCCCGCTCGCGCTCCAGGGCGCGTGGGCGGAGGCGATCGACTGGGCCGTCCAGGTCGTGCCCGGCGCCTAGGGCGCGTCGCCGACCGCCCGTCGCGCGACGCGGCGGTGCCGGGCCACGAAGGCCCGGCACCCGACCGACGGCTCCGCCCGCGGCACCCGGCCGCAGGTCAGTTCCCGGCGGCTGCTCCGCAGATCGTCTCGATCATGACCTGCGAAACGAGGTACGGGTCGCAGTTCGCGTTCGGGCGCCGGTCCTCGAGCCAGCCCTTGCGGGCCTTCTCGACGGCCCAGGGGATCCGGATCGACGCGCCCCGGTCCGAGGCGCCGTAGCTGAACGTGTCCCAACGCGCGGTCTCGTGCGCTCCGGTGAGGCGCTCCTTGATTCCGTGGCCGTACGCGGCGATGTGCTTGTCGACCTGGGTCCCGAGCGCCTCGCAGCCGGCGACGATCGCGTCGTATCCCTCGCGCATGGCGGCGGTCGAGAAGTTGGTGTGCGCCCCGGCTCCGTTCCAGTCGCCCGGGACGGGCTTCGCCGCGAAGCTCACCTGGACCTCGTAGTCCTCGGCGATCCGGCAGAGGAGCCAGCGCGCGGTCCAGATCTGGTCGCCGATGGCCGGCGCGCCGAGGATGCCCACCTGGAACTCCCACTGGCCCTTCATGACCTCGGCGTTCGTTCCCTCGATGCTGATCCCCGCCTCCATGCAGGCAGTCGTGTGCCGCTCGATGATCTCCCTACCGACGATGTAGTCGCCGCCGACACCGCAGTAGTAGGGGCCCTGGGGCGCCGGGTAGCCGACCTCGGGCCAGCCGAGCGGCCGCCCGTCCTTGAAGAACGTGTACTCCTGCTCGATGCCGAACAGCGGCTCCTGGTCGGCGTACTTCTGCGCCGCCGCGACGGCGCCGGACCGGGAGTTCGTCGGGTGCGGCGTGAAGTCCGTGAGCTGCACCTCGCAGAGCACGAGGACGTTCCTGCCCCCCCGGATCGGGTCGGGGACGATGTAGACGGGCTGCAGCACGCAGTCGGAGTTGCTGCCGGGCGCCTGGTTCGTGCTCGAGCCGTCGAAGCCCCAGATCCCGGGCTCCCTGCCGTCCTCGACGATCTTGGTCTTGCAGCGCATCAACGGCGTCGGCTCCGTACCGTCGATCCAGATGTACTCAGCCTGGTAGCTCACGCCTTACTCCTACGCTCTCTCGGTTCGGCTTGGACGTCGACGGGCGCCGACCGACCGGGTGAGCCCGATCGTCGCCAGACGGACGCGAGGATAGGGGCCGCTCGCTTGCTCGGACCGGCCCCCAGCTCGGCGCCAGACTCCCAGCGGCACGTTTCCCGACTGTGTCCGGTTTGTGAACTCCGCGTGAACCCGCACGCCACGGGCACCGCTCCGGGGGCTCAGCGGCGCGCGCCGACACCGGTTCGTCGCCGGCGCTTCTCGTCGTACATCGCCGCGTCGGCACGCCGCAGCAGGTCCCGGGTCGAGTCCCCGCGCCTCGCGGCCGCGGCCCCCACGCTCGCGCTCACGGGCAGGCGGCGGTACGCGCTCAGCTCGGCGATCGCGACCGCGATCCGGCACGCGAGGCCGTGCGCGTCGGACGGGTCGGCGCTGTCGACGAGCACGGCGAACTCGTCACCACCGAGGCGACCGACGAGGTCGCCCGGCCGCGTCTTGGACTCGAGCACCTGGGCGATCTCGACGAGCAGCTCGTCGCCCACGTCGTGGCCGTGGGTGTCGTTCACGGCCTTGAAGCCGTCGAGGTCGCAGTAGAGCAGCGCGACGCGTTCGGGCGCGGTGCCGAGCCGGTCCGCGAGCGCCTCCTCGATCTCGACGCGGTTGAGCAGCCCGGTGAGCGGGTCGCAGCTCGCCATCCTGCGCAGCTCGGACACGCGGGCGTGGTGAGCGCTCACGTCGACGAGCGTGACGACGGTCACGGGGACGGCGCCGCGTCCGCCACGCTCGCCGCGCACCGCGAACGTCGCCTCGACGACGCGCTCGGCCGCCGACGGCCGCGGCGGAAGGAGCCGGAAGCTCGTCGTCACCTCGCCGCCCGCGTCACGGACCGACTCGAGCGCCTGCTCGACGCGCGAGCGGTCGCGCAGGTCCGCGATCCCGGCGAGCCCCTCGTCGTCGAGGCGCGCGATCGCGTCGTGGCAGAGGTCGCGCGCCGCGTCGTTCGCGAAGCGCACCGATCCCGTGGGGTCGAGGAGCAGGATCGGCAGCGGCACGGCACCTGCCAGGGTCTCGAGCTCGCGCTCGACGCCCGGGGCGACGGGTGCGTCCGCGGACTCCCGGACTTTCACGACGAAGCCGCGGATCGCCGGATCGTCGAGGCAGTTCAGCGCGTGCACGTCGTGGAACCGCCACTCGCCCGAGGCGGCCCGGAGCCGGACCGCGCCGATCCCCTCCCAGCCGGGTGCGGTCGCGAGGCCCGCGCGGGCGAAGGCCCGGACGTGCTCGACGTCGCCCGGGTGGCAGTGCTCGAAGATGCTCGATCCGACCCGCTCGGCGCCGAACGCCGTGCCCGCCCCGCCGAGCAGGGCGGTGATGCGCCCGTCGGGCGCGACCGCGAGGACGAGCTCGCCGACGTGCGCCGCGAGCGCGAGGAGTGTGGGTGCGGCCCCCCCGAGTGGCTGCTCGCCGTCCGGGGCGCCATGCCACGCTCCGTCGCTCCGGCCGACGGCCGTGTCGTGAATCAGATCGGAGGAGAGGGCTTGAGATGACACCACCAGGACAGAACGATAGCGCGCGGCCCGCCGTCCGGCACGCTCGGTAGTGTGACGACTACCGAGCGCACCGGTCCACGCGCGGTCGCCCCGGCAGGCCGTGGTCGTGGTGCCTGGACCGAGATCGCCGGAGTGTCAGGCGAGCACCGCGTCGATCCGCTCGAGCACCGCGTCGTCGAGCAGCGCCACGACCTCGAGCGCCCGCAGGTTCTCGGTGACCTGCTCGCTCGTGCTCGCCCCGGTGATGACCGTCGAGACCCTCGGGTTCGCCGCGCACCAGGCGATCGCGAGCTGCGAGAGCGTGCACCCGAGCTCGTCCGCCACGGATCTGAGCGCCGTGACCTTCGCGTTCGTCGCGGGGTCGGTGAGGTGGTCGCGGAGCCACTCGTAGCCGGGGAGCGCCCCACGGGAGCCGGCCGGTATGCCGTCGACGTACTTGCCCGTGAGCACGCCGGACGCGAGCGGGCTCCAGGTCGTGAGTCCGAGGCCGATGTCGTCGTAGAGTCGCTCGAACTCCGTCTCGACCTTCGCGCGATGGAGCATGTTGTACTGCGGCTGCTCCACGACCGGCTTGTGGAGGTGGTGCCGCTCGGCGATCTCCCACGCCGCGCGGATCTCGTCCGCGGACCACTCCGAGGTCCCCCAGTAGAGGGCCTTGCCGGAGCTCACGATGTCGTGCATCGCGTACACGGTCTCCTCGATCGGCGTCTCGGGGTCTGCCCGGTGGCAGAAGAGGAGGTCCACCTCGTCGAGCCCGAGCCGGCCGAGCGACGCGTCGATCGCCTGCATGAGGTACTTGCGGTTCAACGTGTTCTTCATGTTCACGTCGTCGTGGATGCCCCAGAACAGCTTCGTCGACACGACGTAGGAGTGCCGCGGCCAGCCGAGCTTCGCGATCGCCTCGCCCATGATGCGCTCCGACTCGCCGCCCGCGTAGGACTCCGCGTTGTCGAAGAAGTTCACCCCTGCGTCCCTCGCGACGGACAGGCACCGCTGCGCGAGGTCGCCGGCGACCTGGGACCCGAACGTCACCCACGAGCCGAACGACAGCACGCTGACTTTGAGCCCCGATCGACCGAGACGCCGATACTCCATGGTGTTCCTCCTCGTCGCGCATTCTGGACCGGTCCGCGGACCGCCGCTCGCGCGGCGCGGGACCGTTTAGCATTCTGGCGGATCGGCGCCAGGCTCCGGACGCGGAGGTGGTCGGGACGAGGAGCGGTGGTCGAGTTGGAGCACGGTGTGGTGGGGTCACGACCCGGGGCGGGCGCGCGCGAGCGGCCGGGGCCCGCCCTGCCTCCGGTGCGCGACGCCGGCGGCGGACCGCCCGCCGGGATCGAACGCCCGATCGTGCTCCTCGTCGACGAGCACGCCGCGATCGTCGGCCAGTCGGGCAAGCTCGAGGCCCACGAGCCGCCGGGGCTCCTCCACCTCGCGTTCTCCGCGTTCTTGTACCGGAGCGACGGCCGCGTCCTGCTGCAGCGGCGTGCCGCGTCGAAGTACCACTTCCCGCTCCACTGGGCCAACGCGTGCTGCAGCCACCCCGGGCCGGGCGAGCAGGTCGTCGAGTCGGCGGAGCGCCGCGTCCTCGAGGAGCTCGGCGTGTCGTGCGCGCTCCGCCCGGTCGGCGTGTTCGTCTACCGGGCCACGTGCCCGTCGAGCGGCCTCGTCGAGCACGAGCTCGACCACGTGCTCGTCGGCACGACGGACGACGAGCCGAACCCGCAGCCGTCCGAGGTCGCCGAGCTCCGTTGGGTCCTCCCCGCCGACGTCGCGGCCGGGCGGCCGGAGGGCGCGCACGCGCCGTGGCTGTCCAGGGCGCTCGAGATCGCGGAGGCCGGCCGGCGGTCGGGCAGCGCGGAACTGCCGGGAGCGGCGCGGGCCCCCGGGCGCCGGATACCGTAGGCGCCATGGCGCTCCCGGGCTCGACGACACAGGTGGCGACCGTCGGCGCGCGGCGCCCGGCGACGGTGCTCGCGGACCTCGTGCCCGGCGCAGTCGTCCGGGACGTGCTCCTCGTCCTCGGCGCGGCCGGCGCCGTCGGCGCCCTCGCCCAGCTCGTCGTGCACCTGCCGTTCACTCCGGTCCCGGTCACGGGCCAGACGCTCGGCGTCGTCCTCTCGGGGTGCGCGCTCGGCTGGCGCCGCGCCGCGCTCGCCCTCGCGCTCTACCTCGGCGCGGGGCTCGCCGGGGTGCCCTGGTTCGCCGGGCACACCTCGGGCTGGCAGCAGGCCAACGGCGGCTATCTCGTCGGCTTCGTCGCCGCGGCCGCGCTGTGCGGCTGGCTCGCGGAGCGCGGGGCCGACCGCACCGTGCTGCGCAGCGTGCCCACGATGGTCGCGGGCGAGATCGTCCTCTACGCGATCGCGGTCCCATGGCTCGCGCTCGCGCTCCACGTCGACCTCGCGCGGGCGATCGCGCTCGGGCTCACGCCGTTCCTCGCGGGCGACGCGCTGAAGATGGCGTGTGCGGCCGCGATGCTCCCCGCGACGTGGCGCGTGGTCGGCGGCGCCCGCCGCTGAGCGAGGGTCGCCAGGATCGCGCGGGCGCGGAGGACCGCGGCGCGGTTCTCAGCACCGCCACAGCCTCGCCTGCGCTCGTGCCCAGCTCGCCGCACGACACTTCGTGGTCGTGGACGACCGACGCAGCGCGCCCGACGCGACGCCGGCCGGACCGGGCCCGGGTCACGCGCGACACCGCCAGTTCGGCCGCCGCGGGCGCGCGGGGCTCGGATCGGGAGCGGCGCTCGCCGCGGTCGCGTTGACGCTCGCCGCATGCGGCGGCGGGTCGCCCGCGGCGGCGAGGTCGACCACGACGACCACGAAGGCGCCGGCGACGGGCGCGTCACCGGCGGCCGGCTCGGGTCGGGCGGCCGTCTCCGCGTACCTGTCGTGCCTGAAGAGCCACGGGGTCACGGTGCCGAGCCTCGGCGGCGGGTCGGGCCCGCCCGGCGGGTCGGCGCCCGCAGCGGGTGGCTCGGGTGCCTCCGCGTCGCCGGGGGCCGGCACCGGCCCGCGCGGCTCCGGCGGTGCGGGCTCGGCCAAGCTCGACGCGGCGCGCCAGGCGTGCGCGAAGCTCCGCCCGGCGGGTGGCTTCGGCTTCGCCTTCGGCGGCGGGACGGCCGGCGGCGGACAGCTGTTCGCGGCGTACCGCAACTGCCTGAAGATCCACGGCGTGACGCTGCCCGCGCGGGGCGACCGCGGGGCGACCGGGAACTCGACGGCTCCGCCGGCCGGGAGCGCGCCCACCGCCGCGTCGCCGGGCGCGCGGACGCCGCCCGCGACGACTCCTGCGCAGAAGGCGGCGTTCGCCGCGTGCCGGGCGCTGCTCCCCAAGCGCTCGGTCCCGTCGTCCTCGGCGACGACGTCGACCGCTCCGGCAGCGGCGGGCTAGCTGGGGAGCCTCCGCTCCCGGGCGGGGCTCCTCGCGGCGCCGCCCGACGCGCGAGCGACGGGTCTCAGCGCACGAGGACGATCTTGCCGAGCTTCGCGCCTGCGGCGAACCGCTCGTAGGCGGCGGGCGCGTCGGCGAACTCGAAGCGGCGCTCGACCGGGACGCGGACCTTCCCGGTCGCGAGCAGCGGGAGCACGTGCCGCTCGAGCGCCCGGGACACGAGCGCCTTCTCCTCGAGCGGCCGCGCGCGGAGCGTGGAGGCGCGTATCGAGGCGCTCCGGGCCATGAGAAGGTGCAGGTCGAGCTCGGTGGTGCCCCCGGCCCCGGTCCCGATCACGACGATCCGGCCACCGGGAGCGAGCGCCTCCAGGTCGGCCGCCACCTGCGACCCGCCGACGAGTTCGATGACGACGTCGAACGGCCCGTGCGCGGCGACCTCGTCCGGAGCGACCGACACGGCCCCGAAGCCCGCGACCGCCTCGCGGCGCGCCGGGTCCCGGACGCTCGCGACGACGGTCGCGCCCGTCGCATGGCCGAGCTGGACCGCGGCGATGCCGACGCCTCCGGCCGCGCCGCTCACGAGCAGCCGGTCCCCCGGAGCGAGCGCGCACTGCGTGAACAGCGCGTCGTGCGCGGTCGCGAACGCCTCGCAGAAGCCACCGGCCTCGGCGAGGTCGACCCCGGCCGGCACGGGCATCGCGATCCGCTCGTGGATCACCGCGAGCTCGCCCTGCGCGGCGCCGCCGAGCAGGCCCATCACGCGGTCGCCCGGGGCGAAGCGCCTGGTCGCGGGCCCGACCGCGGTGACGACCCCTGCGCACTCGAGACCTGGCTGGTCCGGCGGGACGCCGGGCGGGGGCGGGTAGCGACCGGCCTGCTGGAGCAGGTCGGCCCGGTTCACGCCTGCGGCGTGGACCTCGACGAGGAGCTCGGCCGTCCCCGGGGCCGGGTCGGGTCGCTCCGACCAGTGGAGCGCCCCCGCGGCGATCACGACCGCGTGCACATCACAAGCCTAGGTCGCGCCCGGGGCCGATTCCGTGCGCGGGTCCTGCGCGAACGACGTGCTACGGGCGCCCGGCGCCGTACGCGCCGCCCCAGACCGGGGTGATCTGGATCGTCGTGCCCGTGTCCTCCGCCTGGACCATCTGCCCGCCGCCCACGTACATCCCGACGTGGTAGATGTACCCGCCGCTCGCGTAGAAGATCAGATCGCCGGGCTGGAGCGCGTCGAGCGACACGTGCTCGATGGTGTCGTACTGGGCCTGCGCGCTGTGGGGGAGGTTGACGCCGGCCTGGCCCCACGCCCACATCGTGAGCCCCGAGCAGTCGAAGCCCTGGCCGGCCGTCGCCCCCGCCCAGACGTACGGCACGCCGATCTGGCTCTCCGCGGCGCGGACCGCGGCGTCGCCCTGCGCGCCGGACGGAGCGGCGGGCGCCGCGCTCTGCGGGGCGACCGGCGGCGCCGGCTGGGCCGCGGCCTGGGCGACGGTCGGCGCCGCCGCCTGCTGGGCCGCTGCCCGCGCGGCCGCCTGCTCGCTCTGGATCCGCTGCTGGGCCGCAACGGCGGCCGCCAACTGGCCTGACAGCTGCTGCTGGGTCGACGTGAGTTGGCCGAGCAGGGCGTTCGCCGCGCTCCGCGCCGAGGCGAGCGTCCGCTCGCTCGCCGCCGCCCGCGACCGTGCGGACGCGAGCGTCGCCTCGCGCACGGACAGGCGGTGCTCCGAGTCGTGCAGCGACGTGATCGCGGTGCTGAGCGAACCGGACGCCGCCTGGAGGTACGTCTGCTGCAGCGGGAGCGAGCTCGCGCTCCCGGTCATGATCACCGACAGGCCCGCGGCGGAGCCGGCGGCCACGTACGCCGCGACCGCCTGGTCGCGAAGGTGCCGGGTGTCACGCCCGACCGTGTGGCGCGCGGTGCCGATCGCGGCGGTGTCCGTCGCGATCTGGCGCCCGAGCGCGGCGTGCCGGAGCCGGGCCTGGTCGTACTCCTCGGAGAGGACCTGCAGCTTGGCGTTCGCGGCGGCGATCTGCGCCGCGATCCGCGCTGCACGATGCTGGAGCGTGGACACCGGGGCCCCCGAAGCCACCTGCGCCGCGGCGACGATCGGCAGCGTGCCGGCCGCGGCGAGCGCCGCGATCGCCGCGGCCACCCGTGTGCGTCGCCCGTGGCCGCCGGCGGGAAGGGCACGGCGCGCGCGCTCGGATCCGCGCGCGGCCGCGACCGTGCGCTCGGCTGGTGTCACAATGCCGGCTGAACTTACCGGTGGAGGTGGTCCCGCGCAAGGTACGCGGTGTTGAGGTTGTGTTTCGCAAGGCCCGAGATGCCGCCGCTAGGTTGGGAGATCCGGTCCCGATGGTCGCGTGGCGCGTGCCAGGAGCGGACCGCGGGAGGTCGGACATGAGCGATTCCGGGGCCGCGGCGGCGACCGGGGACGGCGGGACGCACCGCGTCGAGCACGACTCGATGGGCGACGTCCTCGTTCCGCGTGACGCGCTGTGGGGCGCGCAGACCCAACGTGCGGTGGAGAACTTCCCGATCTCGGGCCGGCCCGTCGAAGCCTCGCTCGTCGTCGCGCTCGCGCTCATCAAGGGCGAGGCCGCGCGGGTGAACGCCGAGCTCGGAGTCGTCGACGCGGCGGTCGCCGACGCGATCGCGAGCGCGGCGGACGAGGTCGCCGCGGGAGCGTACGCCGACCACTTCCCGATCGACGTGTTCCAGACCGGGTCCGGCACGTCCACGAACATGAACATGAACGAGGTGCTCGCGCACCTCGCCTCGGCCCGCCTCGGGCAGCCCGTGAGCCCGAACGACGAGGTCAACGCGTCGCAGTCGTCGAACGACACGTTCCCGTCCGCGATCCACCTCGCGGCGATCCGGCAGATCTCGGGGGATCTCGTCCCGGCGCTCGACCATCTCGCCCGCACGCTTCGCGCGAAGGCGTCGGAGACGGCCACCGTCGTGAAGTCGGGTCGCACCCACCTCATGGACGCGACGCCGGTGACGCTCGGCCAGGAGATGTCCGGGTACGCCACGGCCGTCGAGCACGGCATCGAGCGGCTCGACGCGTGCGCCGCGCGCGTCGGCGAGCTCCCGCTCGGCGGCACCGCGGTCGGCACCGGCCTGAACGCGAAGCCTGGCTTCGCGGCCGAGGTCGTCGAGCGCCTGCGGGCCGCGACCGGCCTGCCGCTCACCGAGGCGCGCGACCACTTCGAGGCACAGGGCGCACGTGACGCGCTCGTCGAGGCTTCCGGCGTGCTCCGCACGATCGCGGTGTCGCTCTACAAGATCGCGAACGACCTGCGGTGGATGTCCTCCGGGCCGCGTTGCGGCCTCGGCGAGATCCACCTGCCGGACCTCCAGCCGGGAAGCTCGATCATGCCCGGCAAGGTGAACCCCGTCGTCCCCGAAGCCGTGTGCCAGGTCGTCGCCCAGGTCATCGGCAACGACGCGGCCGTGGCGTTCGGCGGGGCGGCAGGGAACTTCGAGCTCAACGTCATGCTGCCCGTGATCGGGCGGAACCTGCTCGAGTCCGTGCGGCTGCTCGCGTCCGTGAGCCGTGCGTTCGCCGACAAGTGCATCGCGGGCATCGTCGCGGACGTCGAGCGTTGCCGGAGCTACGCGCTGTCGTCGCCGTCGATCGTGACCTCGCTCAACCCCTACATCGGCTACGAGAACGCGGCGAAGGTCGTGAAGAAGGCGCTCGCCGAGGACAAGGACCTGCGAAGCGTCGTCCTCGAGCTCGGCCTGCTCGGCGAGGAGGAGGTCGACCGGGCGCTCGACGTGCTCGCGATGACGAGGGGCGGGATCGTCGGGTGACCCCGAGGGTGCGTCGCGGGCGCCGGCGTTAGCGTGGCGGCGGTGCACCCGATCGAGCGGCTCCGCTTCGTCGCACGGGCCGGTGACGCCGACCCGTCGCTGCTCGCCGCAGAGGCGGCGGTGGCGTTCGCGGGCCTCGCGCACGACCCGCGCGCGCTCGTGACCTCGGCGAAGCGGCTCGTCGAGTTCCATCCGGGGTGCGCGCCGCTGTGGTGGGTCGCGGCGCGGGTGCTCGGGGCGGTCGACGCGGCCGAGGCCGCGCGCGAGTCGGTCGCGATGCTCGACGACGACCCGACGTGCGACGAGCTCGCCGCGGCGCTCCCCGGTGGCGCGGCGGTCGTGTGCGGCCCGTCGCCGCTCGTGGTCGCTGCCGTCGCGACCCGCCCCGACCTCACGGTGCGCGTCGTCGGCGCGGCGAGCTTCGCCGAGGGCCTGCGGGCGCTCGCCGGGCGCGAGGTGACGGGATGGAGCGCGGGCGAGGCCCGCGCGGCGGTCTCCGGCGCGCGCGTCGCCGTCGTCGAGGCGCTCGCCGCGTGTCCGGGCGGTTGCGTGCTCGACGGCCCGAGCGCCGCGGTCGCCCGCGACGCGCGCGACTGCGGCGTGCCCGTGTGGATCGCGGCTGGCGTCGGCCGGGTGCTCCCGGGCGTGCTGTTCGACGCGCTCGTCCGCCGCTCGCCGGGGTCGTGCGTCCTCGGAACGGACACGTTCGACGGCGTCGCCGGCCCGCACGGCTGGCGGGGTCCTGCGGAGGGGCTCGACCGCGGCGACTGCCCTGCACCGCCGGAGCTCGCGCGCTGACGGCAGCGCCGCGTCCGCAGCGTCGGGCACGAGGTGCGGCCGCGTCGGCGCTCGTCCGCGGGTAGGTTGCGGTCCATGGGAGAGCTGATCGAGTATCCGAGCGACGGCACGTCCGGCCAGGGGTATCTCGCGATCCCCGAGGGCGGGACCGGACCCGGCGTCGTCGTCGTCCAGGAGTGGTGGGGCCTCGTCCCGCACATCGAGGACCTGTGCGACCGCTTCGCAGCCGAGGGGTTCCTCGCGCTCGCTCCGGACTTCTACCACGGCAAGGCCACGACCGAGCCGGACGAGGCGGGCAAGCTCATGATGGCGATGGAGCTGCCGAAGGCCGCGAAGGACTTCTCCGGCGCGGTCGACGTGCTCCTCGAGCGGTCGGGACGGCAGTCCGTCGGCGCGGTCGGCTTCTGCATGGGCGGTGGGCTCGCGCTCGTGCTCGCGACCCAGCGTCCCGACGCGGTCCACGCGGTCGTGCCCTTCTACGGCCTGATCCCGTGGCCCGAGGCACAGCCCGACTGGTCGGCGCTCGACGCCGCCGTCCTCGGGCACTTCGCCGAGAACGACGGCTTCGCGAGCGCCGAGTACGTCGCGCAGCTCGAGGCCTCGCTTCGCGACGCCGGCAACGACGACGTGACCACGTACGTCTACCCCGGGACGGAGCACGCGTTCTTCAACGACACGCGTCCCGAGGTCTACGACGCGGCCGCGTCGCGGCTCGCGTGGGAGCGCACGCTCGAGTTCCTCCGGGCGCGGCTCGCCTAGGTCGTGCTCCCGGGAACCGACCCGGGTGCGGGGACGGTCGAGCGGTACCTCTCGCTCGGGCTCTCGATGGGCCGGCACTGCGAGGGCTTCGTCGACGCCTACTACGGTCCCGCACCGCTCGCCCGGCGCGCCGCGGAGTTGCCGCTCGTCGCGCCGGGCGCGCTCGTCGACGAGGCGCGCGCGCTTCTCGCGGCGATCGACGCGGGCGAGCCGCTCGGCGACCCGGCGGCTCGCCCCGGCGAGGTGGAGGAGGCAGGTGGCGTGAGCGCGGGCGACGCCGCCGCACGGCGCCGGTGGCTCCGCGCGCAGGTCGTGGGCGTGCTCACGTCCGCACGGATCCTCGCGGGCGAACGGGTCGAGTACGCCGACGAGGTCGAGGCGTGCTACGGCGTGCGCCCGCGCCGCCCGGTCGAGGACGAGATCGTCGCGGCCCACCGCGACCTCGACGCGGTCGTGCCCGGGTCCGGCCCGCTCGCGGAGCGCTACGTCGCATGGCGCGAGGCCCAGGTGGTGCCCGCCGAGGTCCTCGAACGGGCGCTCGAGTCGCTGGCCGACGAGCTGCGCGAGCGCACGGATCGGATGTTCGGGCTGCCCACGGGCGAGCGGATCGAGTGGCTCCTCGCCCGGGACAAGCCGTGGGGCGGGTTCAACTACTACCTCGGCGACCTGGTCTCGCGGGTCGCGATCAACGTCGACCTCCCGGTGCTCTCGACGTCGCTCGCGCACCTCGTGGCCCACGAGGCGTACCCCGGGCACCACACGGAGCACAGCCGAAAGGAGGTCGGGCTCGTCCGCTCGCGGCACTGGTGGGAGGAGTCGATCTTCCTCGTCGGCACGCCGCAGTGCCTCGTCTCCGAGGGCCTCGCGGACCTCGGCCTCGAGGTCGTGATGGGCGAGCGCCCCGAGCGCGCGATCGCGGCCCACCTCGCGCCGCTCGGCGTCCCCTACGACGCGGACACGGTCGCGGTCGTCTCGGTCGCCGGCGAGGCGCTCTCCTCGGTGCGCGCGCTCGCCGCGTTCCGGCTCCACGAGGACGGGGCGGACCCCGACGTCGTCGTCGACGAGGTCGCGCGCCTCGGCCTGCTCCCGCGCGCACGCGCGCTGAAGGCCGTCGAGTTCCTGCTCGACCCGACGTGGCGCGCCTACATCTCCTGCTACGTCGAGGGCCTCCCGCTGTGCCGGTCGTACGTCGCGGGCAGGCCCGAGCGCTTCGAGCGGCTCGTGACCGAGCAGTGCGTCCCCGCTGACCTCGCGCGTCGCTGACGGCACGGCGCGAGGCCGGCGGCCGCGGCCGTGCCCGGACGCCGCAGCGGGCACTAGGCTCGCCGAAATGCCCGATCACGGCGGTGACCTGCCGCGCGGGGTGCGCCGGGGCGCACGCGTGCGCGCCGCCTCGCCGGCCGGGACGCCGGGCCGGGAGGCGCGCGCGACGCCATGACCCCGCCGATCGTCTGCTCGAGCGTCCCTTCGGCGCGCCTAGCGGAGGCGGGCGTGCTCGCGGACGCGGTCGCGCGCCACCACCCGGGCGAGCGGCTCGTCGTGCTCGTCGCCGACGACGTCGTCTCGCGCGGGCCGGCCGGTGCCCGGGGCGATGCCGGCGCGGGCGGCGGCGGGCGGGCGCCGTTCGTCCGCCTCGCGGCGACCGAGATCGGGTTGGAGCCGAGCGTGCTGCACGAGCTCGCGCTGTGCAGGAGCGGGGACGACCTCGCCGCGTGCCTCGTGCCCGCGCTGCTCGCGCACCTGCTCGAGACGGGGCGGCCGGTCGTCGCGCTGTCGCCCGGCGTCGTGCTGCTCGCGCCGCTCGACGACTTCGCGCGGCGCTCGCTCGACTCCGGGCTCGTGCTCGTGCCGCGCTCGCTTCGCGCGCTCCCCGAGGACGGCCGGCGGCCCTCCGCCTCGGACGCGGTCGCGCGTGGCGCGTTCACGCCCTCGATCGTCGCCGCGGGACCCGCCGGCCGGCGCGCGCTCGACTGGTGGGCGCAGGCCCTTCGCGCCGCGGCGGCCGACGCCGGCGCCTCGCCGGCCGCCGCACAGCCCGCCCTCGGCCTCCTCGCGCAGCAGTTCGGCGCCGCGGTCGAGCGCGACCCGGGAGTGGGCCTCGGCGCCTGGAACGCGCACGAGCGGGAGCTCACGCGGTCGCCCGACGGGGGGCTTCTCGCCTCGGGGAGCCCGGTGACGCTCGTCGACCTCGACGGGTTCGACCCGGCGACCCCGCACCTGCTCGCGCCCCGGTACCCGCGGCCGCGGGTCCTGCTGAGCGAGGTCTCCGAGCTCGCACGGCTGTGCGCGGAGCGGGTCGCGGCGCTCGCGCGCCTCGAGCCGCCCGGCACCCCTCCCGGCGCGCCACGGCCGTGCGCCGCGGACGAGGACTCGGTGCTGCTCGGCGACGGCACGCCGCTCGACGAGCGCATGCGCCGGCTCGCACGCCGCGCGCTCGCGCGGGACGGGGCGGAGCGGCCCCCCGACCCGTTCGACCCGGAGGGTGCCGCTCGCTTCCACGAGTGGCTGGCCAGCCCGGACGCGCTGGACGCCGAGGCGGCGAGCATCCCGCGCTACCTGGTCGCGGTGCGTGAGGAGCGCCGTGACCTCCTCTGGCACTTCCCGCGCGTCGAGACCGTCGACCGCGCGCACTTCCAGGAGTGGGTCGCGAACCACGGCCTCGACGAGGCGCGCGTCCCGCCGGCACTGCGCGCCGCGCTCGCGCGCACCTCGTTCTGGAGCGCACCGACGGGGGTCGTCGCCTCCTCCCCGGCGGCGCTTCGGCCGGGCGTCGTGCTCGCGGGCTACCTGCGGGCCGAGTCCGGGGTCGGCGAGGCGGCTCGGCTCGCCCACGACGCGATGGTCGCCTCGGGGATCGACGTCGTGCCGGCCGTTCTCGGTCTCACGCCGAGCCGCCAGCGCCACCCCTTCGGCGCGGGCGACGAGGTACCGGTCGCCGACCGGACCGTGAACCTCCTCTGGACGAGCGCGGACCAGCTCCCGGGCTTCGCGTCGGTCGTCGGCCCGGACTTCTTCGAGGGCCGCTACACGATCGGCTACTGGGCATGGGAGACCGAGGAGCTGCCCGCGTCGATGGCCGCGAGCGCCACGATGCTCGACGAGGTCTGGGTGCCGAGCCGGTACGTGCAGGCGGCGGTCGCGCCCGCGGTCGACCGGCCGGTCGCGGTGTTCCCGCACCCGGTCGTCGCACCCGCACTCGACGAGCGCTTCGACGCCTCGGCGCTCGGCATCCCGAGCGGCTTCCGGTTCCTCTTCACCTACGACTTCCTGTCGGGGTTCGCCCGCAAGAACCCGCTCGGTCTGCTCGAGGCGTTCGACTCGGCGTTCGCACCCGGCGAGGGCCCGGTGCTCGTGCTGAAGAGCGTGAACGGCGAGCGTCGGCTCGAGGAGCTCGAGCGGCTGCGGATCGCGGCACGTGGACGCCCGGACGTCGTCGTGCTCGACGGGTACCTCACGGCCGGCGAGCGAGCCGCGCTCCTCGCGTCGTGCGACTGCTTCGTTTCGCTCCACCGCTCCGAGGGGTTCGGGCTCGGTCTCGCCGAGGCGATGGCCCTCGGCAAGCCGGTCATCGCGACCGCGTACTCGGGCAATCTCGACTTCATGGATGGGTCGAGCGCGCTGCTCGTGCCCGCGCGGCGGGTCGAGGTCGGCGCCGGCGCGGCCCCGTACGAGCCGGACGCGCACTGGGGGGAGCCCGACCTCGGCGTCGCGGCGCAGCACATGCGCCGGGTCGCCGGTGATCCCGGCGCCGCTCGGGAGCTCGGCGCGCGCGGGCGCGCCCGCGTGCTCGAGCACCACGGCGCCGCGCGCGCGGGCGACTTCGCCGCGCGCCGGCTCGGCGAGATCGGCGAGGCGCTGCGCAGGGGCTACGTGAGCCGGGCGCCGGACGCGGTGCGGCGGCTGCGCTGAGACCGGCCACCGTCCGCGCCGCTACCCTTGGCGGCGCCCGAGATCCGAGGAGCCGCGCGTGACGGTTCACGCCTGCACGATCATCGCCCGCAACTACCTCCCCGCGGCCCGCGTGCTCGCCACGACGTTCGCCGAGCACCACGGCGGCGGCGACATGACCGTACTCGTCGTCGACGACCGCGACCGCGAGGTCGACGCGTCGGTCGAGCCGTTCCGCGTGCTCTGGATCGACGAGATCGGCATCGACGCTGACGAGGTCCGACGCATGGCCGCGGTCTACGACGTGATGGAGCTCGCGACGGCCGTGAAGCCGTGGCTGCTGCAGACGCTGCTCGACTCGGGCGGTGGTCCGGTGCTCTACCTGGACCCGGACATCGCCGTGTACGCGCCGCTCGACGACCTCGCGGCGCATGCGGAGCGCGAGGCGATCGTGCTGACGCCCCACGTGAGCGCGCCGCTGCCGCGTGACGGCAAGACGACGGCGGAGAGCGAGATCCTGGCCTCGGGCATGTTCAACCTCGGCTTCGTCGGGGTGTCCCGTGCGGCGCAGCCGTTCCTCGAGTTCTGGAAGGAGCGGCTCCGGCGCGAGTGCGTCGTCGACCCCGAGCGGATGCGCTTCGTGGACCAACGCTGGGTGGACTTCGTGCCGGGAGCGTTCGGCGCGGCGATCGTCACGGACCCGGGGTGCAACGTCGCGTACTGGAACCTCGGCCGCCGCCGCCTGCGGCACGTGGACGGCGGATTCCGCGTCGACGGCCACCCGCTGCGGTTCTTCCACTTCAGCGGCTACCGGCCCGATGCGCCGTGGCTCCTCAGCAGGCACCAGGGGGCCCGTCCGCGTGTCCTTCTGTCGGCCGAGCCCGACCTCGCGCGGCTGTGCGACGCGTACGGCGCCTCGCTGCTGGCGGCGGGCTACGAACGCGACCGGGACGTCGCGTACGCGTACGCGACGCTCGAGTGCGGCCTCGCCTACGACCCCGTCATGCGCGCGCTCTACCGGTCCGCGCTGCTCGAGGCCGAGCGCGCGGGCGCAGCCGGTCGCGCGGCCCTCGCGGAGCCGCCGAACCCGTTCGCGCCGGGGCGCGACGGCGAGTTCGTCGACTGGCTCAACGCGGTTCCGGACGAACGGCCGGACGGCCAGGTCACTCGCTACCTCATGGCGCTGCACGCGAGCCGCCCCGACTTGCAGGCCGTGTTCTCGGACATCGACGGCGAGGGATTCGCGCACTTCGCCGAGTGGAGCCTCCACGAGGTAGGGCAGGGGCGGCTCGACGAGCGCCTCGCGATCCCGGTCGGCGTCGCGGCCGAGGCCGCCCGCGCGCTCGCGTCGCCGGGATCGTCGCGCCCGGACGTCGGGCCACCCGGGATCCGCGTCGCCGGGTACCTGCGCGCGGAGACCGGCGTCGGCGAGCTCGGGCGTCTCGCGGCGCTCGCGGTCGAGCGCGCGGGGATCGCCTGCTCGACCTACGTGGACTCGCACTCGGTGAGCCGCCAGGCGCACCCGCACGCCACCACCGGCGGTGCCGGCCTCGACGTGAACCTCGTCTGCGTGAACGCCGACGAGCTCCCGAACTTCGCGCGGCGCGTCGGGCCGCGGTTCTTCGAGGGGCGCTACACGATCGGTCTGTGGGCGTGGGAGCTCGAGGAGTTCCCGCCGCGCTTCGCGGCCGCGTTCGACCACGTCGACGAGATCTGGGGAATCAGCGAGTTCACGCGAGCCGCGGTCGCGACGATCTCGCCGAAGCCCGTGTACGCGTTCCCGCTCCCGATCCTCGCGCCGGAGCCGCCCGTCGGGGCAGGGCGGGCCGAGCTCGGGCTCCCCGAGGGGTTCGCCTTCCTCTTCTGCTTCGACATGATGAGCATCGTCGAGCGGAAGAACCCCTTCGGCCTCCTCGAGGCGTTCTCGCGCGCGTTCGCTCCCGGCGAGGGCCCGACGCTCGTCGTGAAGGCGGTGAACAACGAGGAACGCCAGCCCGAGCTCGAGCGGCTGAAGTGGCTCGCTGCGAAGCGCCCGGACGTCGTCGTCGTCGACCGGTACCTCACCCGCGAGCAGAACCTCGCGCTCGTCGCGTCGTGCGACTGCTACGTCTCGCTCCACCGCAGCGAAGGGTTCGGCCTCACCATGGCCGAGGCGATGGCGCTCGGCAAGCCGGTCGTCGCGACCGCGTACTCCGGGAACCTCGAGTTCATGTCGGACGCGACCGCGTACCTCGTGCCGTGGACCCCTGCCGAGGTGCCCGTCGCGCACGACCCCTACCCGCACCGCGCGCGCTGGGCCGACCCCGACCTCGACGCGGCAGCCCGCTTCATGCGGGAGGTGTACGAGCACCCCGCCGAGGCAGCGGCCCGCGGCGCGCTCGGTCGGGCCGACGTGCTCGCGCACCACGGACTCGACGCGCGCGCGCACTTCGTCGCCGAGCGGTTCGCGCACGCGCAGGACGTCCTCGCGCGCCGGCGGCGTGCCCTCGCTCGGGTGCGGCGACCCCGGGTCCGGCGGGCGCTCGGCCGCGAGCGCTAGCGCCGCGCCGCGCGCGTCCCGGCCGGCGGCGCGCGTCCTTGTACGATGGCTCGTCGATGCGGACGACTGGTAGCGCGGCCGCCACGGCGCTCGCGGCGAGGAGTGCTTCGACGTGCCGGGCCTGACCCCGCACTGGACGGAGGCGGACGCCCACGCCGCGCTCGGCCTGCCGGTCACCACGGGCAGGATGCGCGCGCTCCGCCGCCTCGTCGGGCGCCTGCTCTGGCCGTTCCTCCGGCACCAGGTCGTCGTGAACCGCGCGCTGCTCGCAGAGCTCGACGCGGTCCGCTCCCGGCTCGACGCGGACGAGCGCCAGCTCGTGCGCGCCTTCGGCGACCTCGAGCACCACTCGTCGGTCCTCGTGCGCCACGAGGAGCCGCTGGACCGGCACGAGTTCCTGCTGAAGCACCTGGAGCCCGCGATCGACGACATCGTGCGCCAGTTCGAGCTCGTGCAGGACAAGATCGACCTCGGTCAGCGGCAAGCTTTCGCCCGCTACCACGAGGGCATCGGACCGCTGCGCGCGGAGCTCGGCGAGATCGCCCGGAGGCTCGACGAGATCGCCGCCGAGGCGGGTCGCGCGTCGCGCCGAGCGACCGAGGCAGTCACCCGGGCGACCGATGCGGCGGCGCGTGCGGCCGAGCCGGGCGCGACGGCGCCCGAGGCGCGCGCGGGAGTCTCGGAGGGCTGGCGCAGGGCCCTCGACGACGTCTGGCTGCGGATGGGCCAGCTCGACCTGTTCCTCGCCGAGGCCCGCCGGGCATTCCCCGCGCCCGCGCCACCCGAGGCGCTCGCGGCGCTGCCGAGCGGCTTCGACAGCTTGAAGCTCGTGTTCGAGGAGGCGTTCCGCGGTCCCGTCCCGGTCGTTACCGAGCGAGTGCGCGCGTACGTCGACGACCTCGCGCGCTGCGGCGGTCCGGTCCTCGACCTCGGCTGCGGGCGCGGCGAGCTGCTCGACGTGCTCGCCGAGGCCTCGGTCGAGGCCTACGGGGTCGACGTGAACGCCGAGCACGTCGCACGTGGCCGCGAGCGCGGGCTCGACGTGCGGCACGAGGACGCTCGCGCGCACCTCGCCGGGCTCGAGGAGCGCTCGCTCGGGGCGGTCACCGCGATCCAGCTCGTCGAGCACCTCGCGATCGACGAGCTCGTGGAGATCGTCGAGCTCGCGGCCCGCGCGGTCCGTCCGGGCGGCCTCATCGTGCTCGAGACGCCGAATCCGGAGAACGTCGTCGTCGGCTCGTCCTCCTTCTACCTCGACCCGACCCACACGCGACCGCTTCCGCCCGCGCTCCTCGCGTTCGTCGTCGCCGCGCGCGGCTTCGGCGAGGTCGAGGTGCGGCGCCTCGAGCGGGGCGAGCAGCCACCCGGTCTCGCACGGCCGAAGCCCGGCGAGCCGTGGGCCGAGGCGCTCGGCCCCCTCGTCGACGCGGTGAACTTCCACCTCTTCGGCCCGGCCGACTACGCGGTCATCGGTCGCCGGCCGTAAGCCGGCCGCGATGCGGATCGCCTTCCACTCCCCGCTCCCGCCCGAACGGAGCGGCATCGCCGACTACAGCTTCGAGCTGCTCGCCGAGCTGCGAGACCGCGTCGACGTCGTCGCCGTCGTTCCCGACTCCCGGCTCGTGACGGCGCACGTCCCCGACGGTGTCGAGCTCGTCGGGCTCGAGTCCGCGGACGCGCTCCGCGCGGACTGCGACCTCTACCAGATGGGGAACAACCCGAAGTACCACCGGTCCTTCTGGTCCCGTGCGTTCGACGAGCCCGGGCTGCTCGTCCTGCACGACCCGTCGCTCGCGGACATCACGAGCGAGATGTGCGGTGGAGCCGACGGCGCGATCTTCCGTGCGGAGGTCGCCTACGACCGACCGGATATCGCCCCCGACGACGACCTGCCGCTCGTAGACAGCGGGGACGGGCGCAAGGACCTCGACCGCCTGCAGGTCCTCCTCGCGCGGCGGATCGTCGAGTCGAACATCCGGACCCTCGTCCACAGCAGCGCGATGGCGCGCGAGATGCGCCACCGCTACGGCGAGGTCGACGTCCAGACGATCCAGCTCCCCGCCCCCGTCCTCGCGGGCCCGCACGGCGGGCGGGAGCGGGCGCCGGGGGAGATCGTCTTCGGCGTGTTCGGCGGGATCAACTACTACAAGCGCGTCCGCCCGCTCGTGGACGCGTTCGCGGAGCTCCGCTCGCGTCACCCGCTCGCGCGCATGGTCGTGGCGGGGCGCGCGGACGACCACCTGCTCGAGCGCGAGCTGCGGGCGTTCGCCGCGCGCCCGGAGCTCGCGGGCTCCCTCGAGGTGAAGACCGACCTGACGCTCGTCGAGCTCGAGCGCGAGATGCTCGCGTGCGACGTCGGCATCTCGTTGCGCTGGCCGACCGCGGGCGAGATGAGCGCCACGCTCATGCGGACGCTCGGCGCCGGCAAGCCGGCGATCGTGAGCGACGTCCTGCAGTTCCGCGAGCTCGACGAGCGCTACTGCTGGCGGGTGACGACGGACTTCGCGGAGGAGCACGAGCACCTCGTCTCGCTCATGGCGCGCGCCGCTGCGGACCTCGACGGGTGCCGTCGCGCGGGCGAGGCGGCCAGGGCGTTCGTCGCGGCGGAGGCGACCTACTCGGTCGTCGCGGACCGGTACGTCGAGCACCTCGCGCACTGCGCGTCGGTCCGCGACCGTGCGCGCGCGGCGCACCGCAGCCGGAGCCTTCGCGCGCGGCGATCGGCCGGCGTGAACGTCGTGTGCCCGGTCGACGGCAGCGAGGTCGCGGAGGCCGCGCGTCGGAGCGTCGACGTGCTGCGCGCGCTCGACGTCGACGTCGTCGTCGTGCCGGTGCCGCCGGCGATGCCGGCGGCGGGCTTCGAGCGGCTCGAGGCGTGGCGCGAGCTCGCGGGTCCGGGGCGGGACCGACCGTCCGCGCCCCATCGGCGCGCCCCAGTGCAGCGTCCGGGACGCGCGCGCACCGGCGCGACGGCGCCCAGTGCGGTCGAGCGGGAGCGCGCGATGCGAGCTGCGATCCGAGCGCTCGACCCGGCAGACCGCTGGATCCAGTCCTCCGGCCCGCACGCCGTCGACCTGTTGTTCGTCGACCCGAACGAGGTTCTTCGCTACGGGCGCCTCGCGCGTGTCCGCCGGGACCGCGGACGGCGCGTCGTGCCGGTGATCGTGCCCGACTCGGTGCCGTTGCCCGCCGCGTACGACGAGCTGTTCGAGGTCGCCGAGCGTGTCGCCGTCCCGAGCGAGTTCGCCGCCGACGTCGCGCGGCTCGGCGCCGCGAGCCCGGTCGAGGTCGTTGCGTGGCTCGCGAGGCCGGGCGCCTGCGAGCAGTCCGAGCCGGCCGAGCCGTGCACGTTCGTCGTCGTCGTGGACGAGGGCACGACCGTCGCGCGCGCGAACCCGCGGGCCGCGATCGCCGCGTATCGCGCCGCCTTCGCGCCCGTCGAGCGCGGCGCAATCGCCCGCCTCGTCGTCGTGCTCGCGGGATCCGGCCGCCGTCTGGAGGCGCGCGCCGAGCTCGCCGAGGAGCTGGCGCGCCTGCCCGGCGAGCTCGTCGTCGACCCCGAGCCCGCGGCCCTCGCGCGCATCGTCGCCCGAGCGGACGTCTACGTGTCCCTCCACCGCGCCGAAGGGTTCGGGCTGCGCCTGGCGGACGCGATGGCGGCGGGTAAGGCCGTGATCGCGACCGGCTGGTCGGGAAACCTCGACTACATGGACGCGCGCTGCGCGTGCCTCGTGGGCTACGAGGTCGCCGGGATGGGGGGTGGCGAGCACTATCTCGACGGGTACGCGGACCTCGTGCGCGAGCGCGGCTCGTTCTGGGTGGAGCCCGACGTCGACGGCGCGGCGAGATGGATGCGCCTGCTCGCGGCCGACGCGGCGTCGCGCGAGCGCCTCGGTGCCGCGGCCGCGGCTCGGGTCGGCCCGCTGCTCGCACCGGCCGAGGTCGGCCCCGCGCTGCGAGCGCTGGTCGAGCGGGTCGACGCCGAGCGTCCCGCGGGCGCGCCGCCGGCGCCGGCGGTGCGCTGGCCGCCGCCTCCGGCCGCGTCGGGCGGCGCCCGGTAGGCTCGGCCGGCGTCCGGCGGCATCGCGGCGCGCTCGGCGCGGCGTCCGGCGGCATCGCGGCGCGCTCGGCGCGAGGAGGGAGCGTTCGTTGCCCCAGCGAACAGGTGACCCGCAGTGGCGTAGCGGCCTCGAGGCGCACGCCGACCTCGGCCTGCCCGTGCCGTACGGCACGCCCCACCGGCTCGTGAAGCGCATCGTCGCACGCGTCCTGTGGCCGTTCCTCCGCCACCAGGTCGAGTTCAACAGGGACCTGCTCGCGGGCGTCCTCGAGCAGGTCGGCACCGTCGAGCACCACGGGCACGCGATCTTCGCGGTCCGCGAGGCGCTCGAGGACGTGCAGCTCGAGCGCGGCCTGTTGCGAGAGGAGGTCGAGCTCGCGCACCAGCAGTCGTTCGCCCGGTTCCACGACGGCGTCGGCGCGATCCGCACCGAGATGGCCGAGCTCGCGCAGCGCTACGAGCTCGCGCACGCGGAGCTCGCGGCGAGCGACGAGCGTCTCGGCGCGCTGCGCGACGACCTCGACCGCCGCCTCGCGGACGTGCGCATACGCCTCGCGCAGGTCGACGTGTTGCTCGACGTCGTCCGCCGCCACCTCCCCGAGCCGCCGCCGCAGGCGGAGCTCGCTGGCCTCCCCGGAGCGTTCGAGAGCCTGTACGGACCGTTCGAGGAGGCGTTGCGCGGCTCCTACGAGACCGTGCGCGAGCGCGTGCGCGAGTACCTCGACGACGTGCGCAGGGTCCCGTCGGACTCACCCGTGCTCGACGTCGGCTGCGGGCGGGGCGAGTGGCTCGACGTGCTCGGCGAGGCGGGGATCCCCGCCTACGGGATCGAGGTGAGCGCCCGCGCGGTCGAGGCCGGGCGGAGCAACGGGCTCGACATGCGGCTCGCGGACGCGCGCGAGCACCTCGGCGGGCTCGCCGAGCGAAGCCTGCGTGCGATCACCGCGATCCACGTCGCGGAGCATCTCGCGACCGACGACCTCATCGGCTTCCTCGACCTCGCGGTGCGCGCGATCGAGCCCGGGGGCCTGCTCGTCCTCGAGACCCCGAACCCGGAGAACCTCATTGTCGGGGCGTCGTCGTTCTACCTGGACCCGACGCACCGGAACCCGCTGCCGCCCGCGCTGCTCGCGTTCCTCGTCGAAGCGCGCGGGTTCGCCGAGGTCGAGGTCCGCCCGCTCGCGCGAAAGGAGCTCCGCCCGATGCCGCCGCTCGGCGCCGGCGAGCCGTGGGCCGACGACCTGCGCCCGATCGTCGACATCCTGAACGCGCGGCTCTTCGGCGCGCAGGACTACGCGATCGTCGCTCGCCGGCGGTGAGCGTCGCGCCGCGCGCGAGATGAGGCTCGCGGTCTGGACGCCGCTCGCACCCCAGCGCGGCGGCGTCGCGGAGTGCGCGGCCCCGCTGCTGCGCGAGCTCGCGTCTCACGCGGACGTCGTCGCGGTCGTCCGTGACGACGTCGTGGGCCGGGTGCGGGCGCCCGAGGGCTGCGCGGTCGTGGCGGCGTCGCACTACCGGCCCGGCCCGCAGGACGTCGGCGTCTACCACGTGGCGGACGACGCGGCGCTCCACGCGTACATGCACGCCCGCGCGCTCGCCGAGCCGGGTCTCGCCGTGCTGCACGACCCGTCGCTCGTCGAGCTCTACCTCGCGATCGGCGGCGGGCCGGACGGGGCCGTGTTCCGCGAGGAGGCGCGCCTCAACCGCCCGGACCTGGGAGGGGACCTGCCGTCGGGGGTCGCCGACGGCCCGCTCGGCATCGACTCGCTCGCCCTTCTCATGACCCGGCGCCTCGTCGAGTCGAGCGCCGTGGCGCTCGTCGGCAGCGCGTGGGCGGCGGCCGTGCTCGCCGGGCGCTCGCCGGGTGCCCGGGTCCTGCACGTCCCCGAGCCGGTCGCGCTGGGCGAGGTGCCGCCCGCGGCCCGCCCGGAGGGTGCCGGAGCGACGATCGGCCTCTTCGGCGTCGTCGAGCGCCCCGCCCGGGTGCTCGCGGTGCTCGACGCGTTCCGGGCGCTCTCCGGCGCGCATCCCGGGGCGCGCCTCGTCGTCGCGCTGCAGCCGTCGACGGACGAGGTCGCCGCCGAGATCGACCGCGCCGTCGCGGCGGCGGGCTCCCCGCCCGAGGTCGCGGTCGTGCGCGACGCGAGCGACGCGGCACGACGCGGCGCGCTGATGTCCACCTGCGACGCTGTCGTCGCGCTCGACCCGCACGTGACCGGCGCGACCGGCCGGACGGTGCTCGAGGCGTTCGCCGCGGCGCGGGTCGTGGTCGTCGCGGACGCGCCCCAGTACCGGGAGCTCGACGAGCGCTACTGCCGGCGCGTGCCGGCGGATCCCGCGACCGAGCCGGGCGCGCTGCGCGACGCGATCGCGCTCGTGCTCCGCGACCCGGACGCGGCGCGTTCGGCGGGGCTCGAGGCTCGCCGCGACGTCGCCGCGCGGTCGACCTTCGAGGCGGCCGCCGCGCGGCACGCGGAGATCGCGCGCGAGGTGCTCGCGACACGGAGCGCCGAGGGGGGAGGCCGCCGCCGGAGCGTCGCGCTCAACGCGATCGCGAGCTGGGAGGCGACGACCGGGCTGACGGAGGCCGCGCGCCGGGCCGTCGGGGCGCTGCGTGCCGCCGGCGTCGGCGTCGCGATGCAGGACTACGACTACGGCGCTCCGCGCCGCGCGCACCGTTTCACCGCCGAGCTCCGCTCGCTCCCGCGAGGTCGACCGCACGCGGTCGACCTGTGCTTCTTGAACCTGAACGAGCTCCACGTCGTTCCCGACGAGTACCTGAGGCCACCCGGCCGGCCGCGCCACGTGATCGCGTCGTGGCACTGGGAGCTCGCTGGCGTTCCCGCCGAACATCGCGCCCAGTTCGCGCGTGTGGACGAGATCTGGGTCGCGTCGCGCTTCGTCGCCGAGGTCTTCCGGGGGTACACGTCGCGACCCGTCCACGTCGTGCCGTGCGTCGTCGAGCCCGAGGTCGACACGTCGCTCACCCGGGCCCACTTCGGTCTTCCCGCGGACCGGTGCCTGTTCTTCTTCAACTTCGACGCGTCCTCGACGCTCGCGCGAAAGAACCCGCGCGCGGTCGTCGAGGCGTACCGGCGCGCGTTCTCGCCGCGAGAGCGGGCCGAGGAGGTCGCGCTGGTCATGAAGACCATGAACCTCTCGCGCCTTCCCGAGGCCCGTCTCGTGCTCGGCCAGGCGCTCTCGACCGTCGGGGGAATCGTGATCGACGCGGATCTCGGACCCGGCGAGGTCGCCGCGCTCACCGCCATGTGCGACGCCTACGTCTCGTTGCACCGCGGCGAGGGCTTTGGCCTCGGCATCGCCGAGGCGATGGCGCTCGGCAAGCCCGCGATCGCGACCGCGTACTCGGGCAACGCCGACTTCATGCACCTCGCCAACAGCTGTCCCGTCGGTTACACGATGGTCCCGGTGGACGGCGCGGAGCTCCGCTTCAACCCGGACTCGGAGCACGTCTACGCGCCGGGCCAGCTGTGGGCGGACCCGGATGTCGACGAGGCCGCCCGTCGCATGCGCCTGCTCTACGAGCGCCCCGACGTCCGCGAGCGGATCGGCGCGGCCGGCGCCGCGACGATCGCGGCGACCTGCAGCAGCGCGGCCGTCGGCGCGCGGATGCGGTCGCTGCTCACCGGCCGCTGAGTTCCCGCTAGCGCACGATCCTGCAGAAGGTCACGTCCTGCGGTGCGGCACCGATCGCGCCGTGGTCGATCTCGCAGCTGCTCACGTGGTACCCGTTCACGCCGATCGCGGCCAGGTACGCGAACGACCCGGGGGGCACCCGGGTGCCCGGTCCGTACGAGCCGAAGAACGCGACGAACACGCCGCCGCCGTCTCGGTTCGCCCGACCGATCGCCTGCTGGACGCGCGCGAGGTACTCGGGGGTCGCGACGTTGTCGACCCGGCCGACCCCGACGACGCGCGGCGGCAGCTTCGGGAAGATGTATGCGATCGGCTGGACACCGACCTGGAAGACCGTGTCGACGCGCCCGTTCGCGAGCGCCCGCGGGAGCGGGACGCGGAAGAACTCGCTGCCGAACGGCACGCGGAGCCAGTAGTTCGCGGGGTACGCGGTGGCGGCGCACAGCGCGCACAACGCGACGAACGCGGCGCCGAGTCTGCGCCGCGCCGCGACCGGCCGCCGGGGGGCGGGGGAGAAGATGGCGGCCAGC
>Ga0307374_10002457_pt1 | contig 32890 bp, 30 predicted proteins | sample OX3MG_FD_202532 | JGI IMG/M metagenome (GOLD analysis project Ga0307374, IMG submission 202532) | Soil microbial communities from Risofladan, Vaasa, Finland - OX-3 | ecosystem: Environmental > Terrestrial > Soil > Coastal area > Acid sulfate soil | place: Finland: Risofladan, Vaasa | collected... | reverse complement strand
CAGGGAGGCGGCCCGTGACGCCGATGTGTCACTGCCTTTCGGGGGAGTGCCTTTCGGTGTCAAGGAATTGGAGCGGGTGAAGGACTGGCCGTTCACTGACGCCTCCATGATCTTCAAGGATCGGATATCCGACTACGACGCGACCTCCGTTTCCCGCCTGCGCGCGAGCGGCGCCGTCCTCGCCGTGCAGACGACCGCGAGCGAGTTCGGCGGGCTCAATTGCACGTCGACCGAGCTGCACGGCACGACGCGGAACCCGTGGAACCAGGCCCGCACTTCCGGAGGATCGTCGGGAGGCTCGGCCGCAGCAGTGGCCGGCGGACTCCTCCCGATCGCCACGGGAAGCGATGGGGGAGGATCGATCCGGATCCCGGCGGGGTTCTCCGGATTGTTCGGTCTCAAGGCCACGTACGGGCGGATACCCAAGGGTCCCCATGCGAGCAACACGCCGAGGACGACGGCGCTCGGATGCCTCAGCCGATCGGTGCGTGACACGGCGCGGTATTTCGACGCGTGCAACGGGTTTGACCCTCGTGACCCGCTGAGCCTCCCCGCGGTCGGCGGTTGGGAGGCCAGGCTGGGGAGCCATGACCTGTCGGGCATGACGGTGGCCATCCTGCCCGAACTCGGGATCGCCCGTGTGCGGGCAGAGGTGGCCGAATTGGTGCAGGCGACGGCCGAGCGCCTGGCCAAGGCCGCCGGTCTCCAGATAGTCGACGTGACCCCGACGCTTCCGCCCTTGCGCGGCCAATGGGCCATGGCGAACCAACCCGCCTTGGTCGCCGACCTCGGCAGTGCCTACCCGGACCGCGCCGGCGAACTTTCCAGGGAGATGCGGGCCGGCCTGGAATCGGCCATGCAGCGCTATTCGCTGGAGAGGGCGGCTTCCATTGAGCTGTACCGCCGACAGCTGAACGAGGCCATGGCCGACCTCTTCGCGCAGGCCGATTTCGTGATCTGCTCGACGAATCCCGATGTGGCATTCAAGGCCGAGGGCCCGCCGCCCTCGACCATTCCAGGCGCCGATCTGGTTCACGAGATCGGGTTCACCCGCGCGATCATGAACCAGGCCGCGCTGACGGCGCCGTCGAACCTCAATGGCAGCCCGAGTATGAGCATCCCCGCCGGACTCGTCGACGACCTACCCGTCGGTCTCCAGGTGCTGGCCGGACACCACCGCGAGGAGCTCCTGCTTGACCTTGCTCTGATGGCCGAGAACGAAATGGCGTGGCCGAAGGTCGCGCCCGGGTCACCCCATCGCGCCTAAGGCTCCCTCCACGGAGCCATGTCGAGCCCCGGATAGCGGGCCGAGACGCCGGCCAAGGTGTCCTCGGTCCAGTAGGGGTGTCCCGGCTCGGGGAAACCAAGCAGGACAAGCTGGCGGCACGTGGCCTGCTGGACGAATTTGCTCCATTCGGGTTGGAGCCCCTTGAAGGCCCACGCCGAGTAGCCGCCCCATTCGGCCCGGCTGGGCTTGAACGAGACGTGCAGCATTACCCTCCGGTGCCCGGGCTCGTCCACATCGACCGAGCGGTGGTAGACGTCGGGACGGTAGGCGACGATCGACCCGGTCGGGCCCGCCGCAATGCCGGGTTCGTCGTACAGGTCTGCGTAGTCGATGTAGTTCAAGGTGTGCCGCTCCACGGGAATGCCCGCGGTCAGACGACGAGAGACCAGCCGGGTGGCGCCGTCCTCGGGTGTGACGTCGGTCAGGTATACGAAGAACTCGACCTGTTGGTATCCCACCTCCCGGCGAGGCACCACCACCATGTGATTGGGGTAGTCCGTGTGCAGGAGCTGGTTGAAGCCCGAAGACTGGCCGGAGTACTTGGCCGTCAGTGTGCCCATGTAGAGGGCGAGGTCGCCGGTGCCGAGGAGATCCTCGGCCAGGGCGATCACGATCGGGTGGAGGACCAGGTTGTTGAGCCGTGAGCTATGGAAGGGGAACTCCGGCCATTTGGCGTCCCACGTCTGCCAGCGGACGTGGTGCGGGTCGTCCGCCCCTGCCTCCATTTCCGCGGCGGTCGGGAACAATCGACCCATGGCGTCCTGCGCGGCCGACAGTTCGACGAGCGGAATGGCTCCCTCAATGACGCACCAACCGTCCTCGTCCCACTGCTGCTTCAGCGCGGGCGTGAGGGCACTGCGCAGCATCGGCTCAGAATACTGCGGCAGAAAAGCGACGCTTCTTTCGTGCGCGAAGGGAGGCGAAGGCGGGTGGAATGTGTCGCTGTGCTACTCTGTAGACCGCTGCTGAGCCATCGTTCAGCAGGGCCCGTTCGAAATTCCTGTTCGAGTAGGCCGTTCATCACTCGACTGGAGTATCGACATCTCTTCCTTCACAGATCTTGGCGTGCCCGCGGACATTGACGCGCACCTTCGCACACTGGGGATCGCGAACCCCCTACCTATTCAGGCGGCATCTTTGCCGCCCGCGCTCGCCGGGCGCGATATCTGCGGCAAGGCCCCGACGGGCTCAGGCAAGACGCTCGCCTTCGGTATCCCGATCGTCGCCCACATGACCCAATCCCGCCCGCGGCGGCCCGGCGCGCTCATCCTTGTCCCCACGCGTGAACTGGCCACGCAGGTCAATGAGGTCCTGGGCTCCCTGCTCGGACGCCAGAGCTCCCGGGTGGTCACGGTTTTCGGGGGGACGGGCTATCGCGACCAACTCCGTGCCATTCAGCGGGGTGTCAACATCGTGGTCGCCTGCCCCGGCCGGCTTGAGGATTTGATCGCCCGTGGTGACATCCGTCTCGACGACGTCTCCACCGTCGTGCTTGACGAGGCTGACCGCATGGCCGACATGGGCTTCCTCCCGGCGGTTCGTCGCCTGCTGGACCAGACCTCCCCCAATCGCCAGGTGCTCCTCTTCTCCGCCACCATCGGCAAGGAGGTCGAGGCGGTCATTCGCTCCTACCAGCGTGATCCGGTTCGCATCAACGTGGAATCGGATGACAACGAGAAGGCGGATGTGGCCCACCACTTCTGGCGGGTCGAGCGGGCCGAGCGGGTCACCGTCACGGCCAAGCTCATTGCTGAGCACGGTCAGGCCTTCGTGTTCTGCCGGACCAAACGGGGTGCCGATCGTCTCGTCCGCCAGCTACAGGCCCAGGGCGTGCGTGCCGTGCCCATGCACGGGGACCGCACGCAAGGACAACGGGAGCGCGCGCTGGCTTCCTTCGCCAACGGGAAGGCGGACGCCCTCGTCGCCACGGATGTCGTTGCTCGTGGGATACACGTGGACGACCTGCCCTGCGTCGTCCACTTCGACCCGCCGGCCGATCACACCGACTACATCCATCGGTCCGGACGAACGGGTCGCGCCGGTCGGACGGGAACGGTGGTCACGCTCGTGGCCGACGAGAACCGTAAGGACATGGAAGCGGTGCAACGGGCTCTCGGGCTCGAGCTCGGCACCAAGGTCCCGTTTTCCAAGTCCGTCGAGCGGCGTGCACCCGCTGGTCGGGGCGAGAAGGGCCCGTCCAAGCTCATCGGCAAGGTCAAGTTCTTCAACGGCGCTCGTGGCTACGGATTCCTCGCCCGTGACGGTGGTGCCGACCTCTTCGTCCACCATTCGCAGATCCAGGAAAGCGACCAGAAGGACCTGACCGAAGGCCTCACGGTGGAGTTCACCGTCGGATCGGGTCGCAAGGGCGAGGAAGCACAGAACGTCCGGATCGTGGCCGCCTAGTTTTCGGCCGCCGCGCCGGCGAAGTCCTGGTTAGCTCCAGAGCAGGACGATCACCGCTGAGGCCAGAGCGAGGTACAGGCCAAAGGGCAGCGCTGTCTTCCTGCTTCCGCGCTGGAGGCCCATCAGGATCAGCCCCACGACCGCCGCCAGGATGTTGGCCAGGAAGAATCCCTGCAACAAGGCCAGGGGGCTGATCCACGCGAGGCCCAGCCCGACTGCCGGGGCCAGCCGGACATCGCCGAAGGCCATCCAGGCGGGGTTCATGAGGTTGATGGCGAGCAGCAGGAGAAAGAGCCCGATGCTGCAGAGCACGGCCCCCGCGAGGCGGTGCCAGTGCCCGGTCACCCCGGCCGCAATGAGCGCGCTGACGGCAACGGAGGCCGTCGTGGCGTGAACCATCGTCTTGGGCAGGAGGAACTTCGTGGCGTCGCAGTAGGCGAGTTGCACCAGCCCGATGACCAGCACGAGCGCGGGAATCGCAAGGATTGACCAGCCAGCGCGATAGATCACGATCCCGGGGAGCAGACCGGACACGAGCACCAGGACGAGCCGGTGCCAGGCGATGGCCGCCACCTCCGTCGGGGCTGGCGGAGGCCCGGGCTCACTGTCGGTGGCCCGGTCGATCGCCGCCGCCAGCTCGCGACGGGTGAGTGGAATCAGGGCGGCCCCGGTGGCCATGCCGACCAACGCGCCAAAGAGCAGTTCAGGAGCCGCGCTCATTTCACCAACGAGACGTAGCCGCATTGGGCGTTGAAGACCCACACCTTGTTGCCGGCGATGGAGACGCCAAAGGCCTCAAGGATTTCCAGGACTGCTTGGGTCACGGGGGTGAGTAGGGCCCCAAGAACACTGAGCCCCAAAAGAGAGATCGACCCTGCCGCCGTGGTGCCGGAATTGGGGTACGGCGCATTGATCGCGAGGGGGGAGTTGTTGGGATTGCCAGTCACCGTGATACCTACCGCCCCGGCAATCGTGTCGGTGATGTTGAACGACGCGCTACTCGGGGTTGGCGTCGGGTACCCGCTGCAACTGAGGGAGGAGAAGGTGGCAGTTCCCTGGACAGCGGAGATTGTGATGGGTACGCCGAGGATGGTGAGGGCGATTTGGACCTGAGAGGTCGTCGCCGACGTGCCGACCCCTCCTGCCGCCGATTGGGGTGGCTGGATTACCTTCACCGACAAGGTCGCAACACCGAGTAGCCCGAGGTTGAGTTCCGAAGAGATGTTGATCCCGTTTGACCCGTTAGCCGTCTGGGCCACCATTGTCAGCATCTGCAGCACGTTCGCGCTGGCTTGCAATTCGCCGACAGTCAAGGTGCCACTTGTAGATGTGGAGCCGTTGATAGAGAGGAGCTGGCTGAGACACGGGTTGGTGATGCTGGTGCAGGCCCCCTGGACGGGGAGCGACGACGTCGGTGCCAACCCGGTCACCCATGACAACAGGCTCGGCGTGCAGGGGTCCGTGCCGGGACAGGCCGGCGGCAGGCCGGACAGCCCTGTGTAGGCCTTGTTGATGATGGCGACCCACTGAGCGTCGGTCACCCTCGTGCTCAGCACATCCGAAGCATTGAGCGTGTTCGACGGAGAGAGAACCGTGTTCGACGCTGTGAGCAGTTGCTGGACCGTGACATTCGAGGTGGCCAGCCCGTCATAGCCCACAGCGGTCAGGTTCACCGACGTCCCGAGCACGGACAGCAAGCTGTTGAGCGCCGCTGACTGCGTGCTGTCGAAGTTGGCCAGGTAGGTGCCGATGGCGAAATCGGCGTTCGACGGGGTCACTTGGGCCACCGCCGTCCGGCTCAGGCTGTTCGTCCCGAAGACGAAGAGGTCGTGCATGGTCTTGCGGGCGGTGACCTGGACGTAACACGATAAAGAGCTCGTCGTACAGGTACCGCTGACGCTGCTCCCGCTGTACGTATCCCCCTCGACGACGTCCGATGAGGCCACTGCGCCGCCAACACCGTTGTCGGTGGCGGCATTCTGGGCCGCTGTCGTGGCGGTGCTCAGGTTCTGGGCGCCACTCATGGCAGCGGCATCGGCTACTCCCTGAAGGGATCGGTTGGTGGCGGCAATGATCCCGAGGTCGACGGACATCGCCCCGGCCGAAGGGATCAGGACGGACATGGCGATCGCGACAATGACCATGGTGGCGCCCGTTTCCGTGCGCCGGCGGTCCCTGAGGGTCTTGAGAAAGTTCTTCATGGTCGTCACCTATGGGGTCTTGGCGGATACTTCTTGGGTCGAGCTGGACGCCACGTTCGTGGGACTCAACAGGGCCAGTCCGGGTGCGGTCGGGATCAACGCCCTGTTCTGGTCGTAGTACGTGACGTACGTCGTCAGGCACGTATTGCTGCTGTTCGACGGACAGGTGGCCTCGGATGCCACCACCATGAGCACGGCAGTTGTCGCATCGGCGGTCACCGGGCACAGCACCGTCGCGGTGCAAGCCGTCGTGCAACTCGACATCGCTGACGACGAGCAGGTCACCGAGGCGCCTGATTTCAAGCTCACGCAGGCGTAGGCGACGGGGGCGGGGGCGCCGGTTGCCCCGCAAACCGGTGTCGGAGCCCCGAGCCACCCGACGTCTGTCGCCGCCTGGTTAGCCGCCAGGCTGTCGGCCGTGGTGGCCGTCTGCGAGACGATGCCGGCTCGTGAGCCGTCGGCGGCGGCCTGGGAGATCGTGACCTTTGCTCCCAGGGTCACCCCGAAGAAGACGATGCCGTAGACGAGTGCGACGAGAATTACGGAAACGAAGGCGAACTCAATGAGTTCTGCCCCTGTCTCGTCACGCCGTCTCTTCGGCCAGGCTGCGAATTGTCTGAATGTGCGTCGTTGCGTGCGTCCCAACGTGGTCCCCTCCTCGGATGTGCTGGCGGGAGCAATTGGCTCTTCATCCGCTGTGATCCGTCCCAGAAGGAGTGTGCGCCCTTGTTGGGGGGTGGCGCATGGGCAGAAAGGCCTATTTGCATGCGGCCACCAGGGGCGCGCATGGAGAGAATGGTCCAAAGGGCCTATGTACCAATGGCCATTAGGGCCTTACTCTCCTTGTCATAGGGAACGGTCCGGTGATCTGAGTTGTCTCAGCACGCACTGCTGAACATCCGATCGCAGGCCACGAGGGCGCAACAGATTTCCAAAAGGTGCACCGCACCAGGGAACTCATTGTGTGGAGAGGGGAAACCTAATGAAACGCCAGACGCTCATTCTGGTCGTCATCGGATTGGTGCTGTTCATCGCCGGCGGGGGCATCGCCTTCGCGACCGTGATGGCGGGGACCAAGACTCAAGGGGGCACAACAGTCGCTCCGTACAACACCCCAGTGGTGGTGGCGACGGGCAACATCGCAGCCGGCACGACCGGCCAGTCGATGGTGGCCCAGGGCCTCGTGTCCATCCGCCAGATCCCACAGAGGCAGTATCAGGCGAGTGACCTCACGACGGTGCAGGGCCTCTCCGACGAGGTGCTGACGACCTCGGTCACCAAGGGTCACGCCATTGAGGCCACCCAGCTCACGCCGAGCGCGGCCTCCATCTCCATTCCCAAGGGGGACAACGCCGTCTCCTTCTCCATGTCGGGGGTGAACGGCCTCGCCGGCTACCTGCAGCCGGGGAGCACGGTTGACGTTTACGCCAACATCACGAAAGTGTCGCAAGCCTCATCGTCGCTGCCCGGACAGGTATCAGCCCAGAATCTCAACACGCCCTGCACCGAGCTCATCATGAGCAACATTCAGGTGCTCGACGTGTCGAATGTCACTCCCGCCCTGGGCGGTCACTCCAGTTCAGGGTCGAGGGCGGTGCCGACCGGTATGACCCTCCTCGTCGCGGTCAACCCGACTCAGGCGAGGTTGCTGACCTTCATGGCGCAGAACGAGGCGCTCTCGGTCACAGAAACCCAGAAGGGCGCTGCGCCTGTGCAAGTGGGCGTGTGCATCAGTACCTTCCAGACCTCGGTCGCCCCATGATCAGCCGCCGCATCCTCGTCATCTCGAGGTCTCCGGCCCTGAGCCGGTCGATTCAGGCCTCGCTCGGACCTGGCTTCCAGGTGGTGAACAGCACGAACGTCACCGACGTGGTGGCGGAGGTGCACGAGCAGGGCCCGTTCGACGTGCTCGTCGCCGGTCCCCTGTTCGACAGCCATGCCGGGATGGCCCGGCTGGCGCAGCTGCGGGGTGCCGGACCCACGCCGGCGGTCGTGCTGGCACTCGGGCCGAAGCCGAAGGCTGCCCTCAGCGACATCGTCCGCACCGGTGCGGTCGAGCTGGTGGAGTACCCGACCAGCAAGCGGCAGCTCTCTGCGGCGTTGCACCGGGCCTTCGAGTTGGCCGACGTGTCGCCGGCGTCCCTGGGCGAAGTCATGCCGGTCATGTCGTCGAGCATGGTGGTGGAGCGGTCCCACTTCGCCGAAGTCTTCACCGTGGCATCGTCGAGTGGTGGCTGCGGAAAGACCTTCTACGCCACCAACCTCGCCTGCTACCTCGCAGCCCAGACGGGCCAGCGGGTGTGCCTGGTCGACCTCGACCTGCAGTTCGGGGAGGTGTCGACCGCGCTGCATCTGCGGCCACGCTTCACCATCTCAGACCTGTTGTCGCGCGAGCCGATCGACGAGGACGATCTGGACGAGCACGTGGAGGAGTACCTTCAGGAGCACGATCTGGGGTTCTCCGTGCTGGCGGCACCATTCAGCCCGGCTGAAGCCGACATGATCGCCCCGAAGGACGTCTACAAGGTCATGGGCGCCTTGCGGAAGCGATTCGACTTCATTGTGGTGGACACGCCGGCGCAGCTTTCCGAAGTCGTGCTGGCCGCGTTCGACCACTCCACCAAGGTCCTCTGCATGGTCACGCTGGATCTCCCCAGCATCCGCAACATGCGGGTGTTCCTGAGCACCCTTGAGAAGCTGCGGATCAACAGTGAATCCATCGGCGTCGTTCTGAACAAAGTCGAGGACGATGTCGGCATCAACATCACCGACGTGCAGGAAGTGCTCGACAACAAGATCGTGTCGGTGCTCCCGTACTCCAGAGAGGTCAGCCGCTCAATCAACAAGGGCATGCCGGCTCTGGTGTCCGCCGCCAACTCCGAAATCGGCCGGAAGCTGGCGGTCGGGATGCAGCAGATTCTGGATGGCGAGACCACGCCGATATTGGAGACCGGCACCAACACAGCGGAACCGAGCGGGTTCCGACGTCTCATGCACTGGCACAGGGCCGCTCGGGTCCCCGAACTTGACAAGGCTGGACGATGAATCTCACAGAGAAGTTGGCTGCAGCCGACGAAACAGTTGACGTCGTCGAGAAGGCAGTGACCGAAGCAGGCCCCGAAGCACGTCCCGCGAAGGCGAGGGGGCGGAGGGCCGCGGACCGTGCCGCCAACGACGAGGCATGGTCGCACTCGAAGCGCAAGGTGCAGCAACTGGTCCTGGCCGAGGTCGCGCCAGGCTCCGCTGACCTGCCGCCCGAGAAGCTCCGGGACAAGGTTCGCGAGACGGTGAACGAGATCCTCGAGCGCGAAGACATCGGGATCTCTCCCATTGAACGCCAGCGCTTTGTGGACGAGATGCTGGAGGATTCGCTCGGGTACGGGCCACTCGAAGTCCTGCTCCAAGACGACACCATCAGCGAAATCATGTGCAACGCGTTTGACGAGATTTGGCTGGAGCGACGCGGGCGGATTGAGCGTAGTGACGTCGCTTTCATCTCACCGGATCAGTACCGTCGCATCATCGACCGGATGGTGGCCGGAGTCGGCCGCCGGGTGGACGAATCGTCCCCCATGGTCGATGCCCGCCTGCCCGATGGATCCCGTATCAACGCCATCGTGCCCCCTCTGGCCATTCGGGCTCCGGTCCTCACAATCCGGAAGTTCCCGGAGACGCCGCTCACCATGCAGGACATGATCGGCCTGGGAACGATGACGATGGACGCCGCTGTCTTCTTGGAGGCCTGCACCCGCGGCAAAATCAACATCGTCGTCGTGGGTGGGACGGCAACTGGAAAGACCACCATGCTCAACGTGCTGTCGGACTTCATCCCGCCCGATGAGCGTCTCATCACGATTGAGGAGTCGGCTGAACTGCAGCTGAAGCTCAAGCACAAGGTCACCCTCGAGTCCCGCCCCCCCAATGCGGAGGGCAGCGGAGAGGTCAAGATCCGCGACCTGGTACGCAACTCACTTCGAATGAGGCCTGATCGGATCATCGTCGGTGAGTGCCGTGGGGCCGAAACCCTGGACATGCTCCAGGCCATGAACACTGGACACCCCGGGTCGATGACGACTGTCCACGCCAACAACCCCCGCGAGGCCCTCGGCCGCCTGGAGACCATGGTGTTGATGGGCGGCGTCGAGTTGCCCCAGCGGGCCATCAGGGAGCAGATCGTCATGGCGGTGGGTCTGATGGTCCAGTTGCAGCGGACTGTGGACGGGACCCGCGTGGTCTCCTCCATCACCGAGATCCAAGGGATGGAGGGCGACACCGTCCTTCTCCAGGACGTGTTCCACCGGGTACAGACGGGCGAAGGCGGCACCCGTCTGGTGGCAACGGGGCTGCGGCCGAAGATCCTGGACGAGTTGTCGGCCAACGGCGTCCACATCCCACCTGCCGTCTTCCAGGGCGATGGTGACCAGGGTCTGAACCTCGCGGCGGCGAGGTCACACCGATCGGGCCGACCCGCCCGCCCGGGCCGGATTGAAGCTCCGTCTGACGAACTGTACGAGCTCCTGTCGCAGCGCCGACGGGACGGGAGGTGAGCATGTCCGAGTCCTTCGCAGTCGCCGCGTACGTGTCCCACGCGTTGTTGGCCGCCCTGCTCATAGGCGGTGGACTCTCGTTGGCCGTCATGGCCGCCATCACCCGCGTGAGGAGCAAGCAACGGACCCTGGCATCAATACTCGACGACACCATGGGGCAGGCACGCATCCCCGTTGAGGTGATCACCGAGACGCCACTCCGCAACGAGACGTCGGCTCTGACGGTCAGGCTCGGTGAGGCATTCAGCCGATTCGACACCAGGGGAGCGCTGGAGCGCCGCCTCGAGCGCGCCGCCATCCCGTTCCGCTCGGGCGAGTACCTGGTCATCGCCACCGCGGCGGCCGTGCTGGTCGGTGTGGCGATGGGTGTGGTCACCGGGCTGCCGATCATCGGTTTCGCCGGGGTGCTCATGATCGCTGCCATCGCGTGGCAGCTGCCGGTCCACCGCAGCGGCAAGCGGGCCAAGCTGCTGCAGGCCCAACTACCCGACGCCCTGTCGCTCATGGCGGCGTCGGTGGAGGGAGGCCAGACATTCCAGCGAGCCATCGACATGTATCGGCGGGACGCACGGCCCCCGTTGTCGAGCGAGCTCGACCGGGTCATGTCCGAGGTGGCCCTTGGTTCGGACCTCGTGGTCGCCCTTGAAAACATGGCCGACCGGGCCGGTGTCGAGGACCTCAAGTGGGCCGTTGAGGCCGTGCGGATTCAGCAGTCCACCGGTGGGCGCCTCGGGCCGATACTTCACACCCTCGCCGAGTTCATGCGGACCCGCCAGGAAGTGCGCCGGGAGGTGCAGACCCTCACCGCCGAGGGCCGCATCTCGGGATGGGTGCTGGCCGCCCTGCCCATCTTCGTCGCGGTCGCTCTTGAGGTCGAAGACCCCTCCTACTTGGAGCCGATGTACCACGGGCTTGGCCTGCTCGTGCTGATTGCGACCGCAGGCCTCATGGCGGTCGGGTTTTGGTTCATCCGTCGCATGGTCAACATTCAGGTCTAGGAGGATCGACGTGATTGGGATTTGGATCGGCATATGCCTCATGGTCGGCGGGGTTGGCGGGGTTGCCCTCGCGGCCAAGCGATCACACGAGGCTGGCCAACAACTGGACTTCATCCGGACGCTCGGGAAGGACGCTGAGTTCGGAGCGCAGCAGGTCATCCTGCCTGACCGCCTTCCGACGCCGCTCGTCAGCCGCGTCTTCGGGCCGCCCACGCAGCAGTTACGGCACTCGCTCTCGCGCCTCTACCCGTCCCGTGACATCGACCGCGTGCACACCGAGCTGCTCAAGGCAGGGCTCACCGGCACGGTACGCGCCGAGGAGTTCGCGGCAATCCAAGTGGGGGCCGTGCTGCTGGGCTTCGCCGTCGGGTTGGTCACCCTGGTGTCGGGCGTCCTCGGGAGCAAGTTCGGGCTTGTCCTGCTGCTCGTCCTGCCGCTCGTTGGTGGGCTGCTCCCCTCCATGTGGTTGAGCAACCGGATCTCCAAGCGCCGCGACTCGGTCACCAACGATCTCCCCGACGTGCTGGACCTCATGACGATCTCGGTGGCAGCCGGACTCGGGCTCGAGCAGGCAATGCAGGTCTCGTGCGCCCACTTCGACTCGGCCGTGTGCGACGAGTTGCGCCTGACACTGCGAGAGATGGAGCTCGGGCTTTCCCGGCATGACGCGCTGGAGAACATGAAGCTGCGTACCGACATTGACGACCTTGTGACGTTCACGGTCGTGCTGTCGCAGGCCGATGCGCTGGGCTTGCCCATCGGCCGGGTGCTGCAGGCTCAAGCTGACGAAATGCGAGACAAGCGCCGGCAACGCGCCCGTGAGAAGGCGGCCAAGGTACCCGTGAAGATCCTCTTTCCCTTGGCCTTCTGCTTCATGCCGGCGATCATGGTGCTTGTCCTCGGTCCTCTGGTCGGTCCGATCAAGCATGCGCTCGGATAGACCAGAGGACCGCTCTGGCCCGAAGAATTGCACCTCCGTCGCAACTCGATTGCGGTGAGGTAGCAGAGGGGCCAAATGGCCTATTCCCCCCTTCTCATCAGGCCAAACGGCAGTACAATGCCCCTTGGGAAACCCGCTCTCGGGCGGGAATGGAGGACCGGAACACCAGTGAGGGTCGGACGGCTTGAGGGGGGACAAATGGGGGAAGCGGGTGCAGCTATCCGTTGGAATTCTGTCGTCTGTGAAGGGATGACGGATTTCAGGGAGCAGCCGACTTGGACGTACTACTCGCAAGTTTCGATCGCCAGCCCGTACAGCCGGCTTTCGGAGCGGGAAGACGTCAGCGTGTACGCGGTGAGCGATTCGCAGTCCCGACAGGCGCTTCAACCGGCCAGCATCGCGGGATCGACATCGTTCGGTGCACCGGCGTACAGCAGCGAGTCTTCCGAGGAGACGTTCCGGGAGGACAACAGGCAATGGGGTCCGTGGTCGTTGACACAACGCGAGCTCGACGTGATTCAGCTCTTAGCCGAAGGTGCGACGAACAGCGAAATGTCCGAGCGCCTCTTCATCAGCCCGAAGACGACAAAGAACCACCTCGCCGCCATCTTTCAGAAGCTTGACGTCACCAACCGCACCCAGGCTCTCGTGCGTGCCGTTGTGATGGGGCTCGTCAGCATTGAGTAGCTCGCACTGTCCTCGGTTGGCAAAATGAGCCGAAATGCCTATGGAACAAGGTGGTCGCCACAGCGAGACTGTCTCCTGGGACACCGAAGAGGCTAGGGAACACCTGGTCGCTCCGGCAGAGAGAGGGGATAGAAGGAAATGACCACACTATTCATGCAGGCATACTTCGCAGTTCGTGGTGCGCACAGCACCATGCTGAACCGGGCACGGACCGAGCGCGGGGCCTCCATGGTCGAGTACGCGCTGCTCGTCGGCCTCATTGCAGTCGTCGCTGTTGTGGGCCTCATCGCCCTTGGACCAGCCATCCGGAACCTGTTCCAGACGTCCAGCAACTGTGTGACGAACGCCACGGCGGCCAACTGCCCGTAAGGCACACCGCGACGGAGCAACCGTCGTAAAGGTAACTGACAGAGGGCTGGGCCGGCATTCCGGGCCAGCCCTCTGTCGCGTCCGTCGATTCGGGGACGCGGGATCAAGGTCGTGTGTTGCCCCCGAAATGAGCCAAAAAGCCTATGGAGAAAGTCACGTTGCGCTGCAACACTGTCAATTGGGAACCAGCGCAGAGGCACATCAGGCAGACACTGTCTCGAGCTCTGGCTTATATAGGGGGAATGCAATGACGGAATTGTTCATGCAGGCGTACTTTGCGGTTCGCGGCGCGCACAGCACGCTGCTGCACCGGGCCCGCACCGAGCGTGGGGCATCCATGGTCGAGTACGCGCTGCTCGTTGGCCTCATCGCTGTCATCGCCGTTGTCGGGCTTCTGGCCTTGGGACCAGCCATCCGGAACCTGTTCCAGACGTCCAGCAACTGTGTGACGAACGCCACGGCGGCCAACTGCCCGTAGGAAGTCTCCTACGACAGGATCACGTTTACCGGATCGGACGTGCGACATCGTCCGGTTCACCAGATGGATGACGAAGGGCTGGGTCGGTTCGCCGACGCAGCCCTTCGTCGCGTTCGTTGGCCCATTTCGCTCTTGACAACGCAACGATCCAACGGATCGAAATCGCAGCGGTCGTTGACGCTGCCGATATGGCGGTAGGCGAATTGAGCCGAAAAGACTATGGAGAAAGTGACTTTCGTCATGCGACACTTTCTGTGGGAACCAGAGCGGTCGACAAGGTCCTAAGGACAGGGTCACGAGCTCCGTATACATAGGGGGAATGCAATGACGGAAATGTTCATGCAGGCATACTTCGCGGTTCGCGGCGCACACAGCACGCTGCTGCACAGGGCACGCACCGAGCGTGGAGCTTCCATGGTCGAGTACGCGCTGCTCGTCGGTCTCATCGCGGTGTTCGCCGTGGTCGGGCTTCTGGCCTTGGGACCAGCCATCCGGAACCTGTTCCAGACATCTAGCAACTGCGTGACGAACGCCACGGCGGCTACCTGCCCGTAAGACAGGCCACAGCGACCTCGCACAGTCGCCGTGGGAAGACCGTAGGGCTGGGCCGGTTCGCCGGCCCAGCCCTACGGCGCGTCTGGCCGGAATTTCAAAATGATCCGAAAAGCCTATGGAAGTCCCGACGGCCTGGCCTGAGACTTGTCGGTGGGAATGGCTTCTACAACTCCAGTGGAGCCAAGGGGAGAGGGGACAAAAGAGATGATTGAACTATTCGTGCAGAGCTTTGCCGCGGTCCGCGGCGTACACCGCTCATTGCTGCAGCGGGCCCGGACCGAGCGTGGCGCTTCCATGGTGGAGTACGCACTGCTCGTCGGTCTCATCGCGGTTGTCGCTGTTGTTGGGCTCATTGCCCTTGGCCCGGCGATTGCCAACCTGTTCACGACGTCGGCCAACTGCGTCAACACCCCCTCGGCGGCCAACTGCCCGTAGGACAGTCCTTGCGACGAGGGACAGTTGCAGTGGGTTGACGGTGGGGCTGGGTCGATGGCCGACTCAGCCCCACCGGGCATCCTGCGTGCGGTCGGGCTGATTGCTCTCGGACCCGCCATGTCGGAGCTGTTCAGGAATTCAGCACACTGCGTCAGGCTCCCCACCAACGAGTCGTGTGGGCCTTCGCAGTAGAGGTTCCTCAGGGAATGTTCCCCCTTCCCTTGAGGATCGACGGTCGGGCTGGGTCGGCGACGCCGGCCCAGCCCGCTGTCATGCCGGCGGCCGTTCAGCCGACGGGAACGAGATACTCGTCCTCAGCGGCAACGAAGTCGGGATCCATCGGGTAACGGTCCACGGGCTCGGGAGTGGGGGAGCGCGGCCGCAAGAAGCGAGGTGCCCACCAGGTCGCCTCGCCGGCCAGCTTGGTGACGGCCGGGACCAACATGCCGCGGATGATGAAGGCATCCATCAGCACGGCGATGGTCAGGCCGACACCAAGGGGGCGATCTACCACCATTTCGCCTCCAAGCGGGACCTTTTCCTGGCGGTCCTGGAACGCCAGCAGGAGGCCAGCGTGGCGACGGTCAACCAGGCGGCCGACCTTGCCCCCGACGCCTGGAGCGGGGTCGTGGCAGCCTTCGACACGTTCCTCGACGTGGTCGCCGACCCCGCCTACCAGCGCCTTTGCTGGGTGGAGGGTCCGACCGCCCTCGGCTTCGAGGAGTGGTGGGAGTGCGGCGAGCGCCACGAGATCGGCCTCATCCGCAGCCAACTCGACCGGGCCGCCGAGGCGGGACTGCTCCAAGTGGAGGACCGGGACATGTTGGCGCACGTGCTCTACGGGGCCGTCGCGGCCGGCGTCCTGGGTATGGCGAGGTCGGAGCAGCCCACCGTGGTCCGTGAACGGTTCCGCACCGTCATGCTCGAGCTGGTCAGCGGGTTGGTACACCTTCCCCCGGGCCCGCTCCCCGGGTAGCCCACCGGGAGTTCATCATCGGTTCACATTTCCGATACGGCCGCGAAACAGGCGTCGCCGAGACTCGATTCCGCACGGGGCGACCGTGTGCCCTACGGTGCTGGGCTTGTGGCTCATGCCACGACGACATCATCAGGACACCGAGAAGGGGAACACAGGAGAATTCATGAGCTACCAGGCCGAATACATCTGGATCGACGGGTCGGAGCCCTCGCCCCTCATCCGGAGCAAGACCAGGATCGTCGATGATGGCAAGGAACCTTCGATCTGGGGTTTCGACGGCAGCAGCACCAACCAGGCCACCGGGAGCGACTCCGACTGCGTGCTGCAGCCGGTCTTCGTCTGCCCCGACCCGCTGCGGGCCCCCGGCGACAAGCTCGTCATGTGCGAGGTCCTCCTGCCCGACATGTCGCCCCACGCGACGAACACCCGCCGGGCGTGCGCCGAGGCGGCCGAGAAGTACAAGGACCAGGAGCCGGTTTTCGGCATTGAGCAGGAGTACACCTTCTTCCAATACGGGCGCCCCATGGGGTGGCCCGAAGCGGGGTTCCCCGCCCCGCAGGGGCCGTACTACTGCGGTGTCGGCGGCGACAAGATGCCCGGACGCGAAATCGTCGAGTTGCACACCGCAGCCTGCATGAAGGCCGGGCTCGGGATTGAGGGCACGAACGCCGAAGTGATGATGGGGCAGTGGGAGTTCCAGATCGGTGTCCTGCCCCCACCGCTCATCGGCGACCACCTCTGGGTGGCCCGCTGGCTGCTCTTCCGGATTGCCGAGGACTTCGACGTCTACGCCACGCTCGAGCCCAAGCCCGTGCTGGGTGACTGGAACGGGGCCGGCGCGCACACGAACTTCTCCACCAAGGCCATGCGTGAAGACGGTGGTTGGGACGCCATCATCGCGGGGTGCGAGGCGCTCGGGAAGCGGGTCGAGGAGCATGTCTCCAACTACGGGATCGGCATTGAGTCACGGCTCACCGGGGCGCATGAAACGGCGCACTACTCCACCTTCTCCTACGGGACGTCGGACCGCGGTGCATCCGTCCGTATCCCGTGGGCCACGGCGAGGGACAAGAAGGGCTGGCTGGAGGATCGCCGCCCGAACGCCAACATGGATCCCTACGTCGTCAGCCGCCTGCTGGTCGAGACCGTGTGCGGAGACGCTGCCGGGAAGTGACGTGAGGCGGACGCCGCCGGTGGCCAGCCCGACTCGGGGCGGTGCCGGTGGCGTCCTACTCAGATTGTTTCGGGGGTACGGGTTGGTCTGACGGGACGCGGGCGGCCATGGCCGGCTCGCCCGGACGGGCCAGCGGACCCACCTCGAGTGACGCGGTGTCGCCTTCCAGGTGGAGTGAGGAGGTGTCGCCTTCCAGGAAGGTGCGCCCGTCGCTGTCCGCCATCTCGTCCATGCCGATCGGCCCCTCGGGACGGCCCGCCAGGAACTGCTTGATGATCGGGTTCTCGGTGGCCAGCATGTCGGCCTTGCTGGAGAACTTGACCAGGTTGGACCGGAACAGCACACCCATGTAGTCGGCCGTCCGCATCACCGACTGAATGTTGTGGGTGATGATGAAGAAGGTGGCCCCCGTCTCCTTCTGCGCCGTCACGACGAGTTCGTCCAGGTAGGCCACCCGCACCGGGTCCAGACCCGAGTCCGGCTCGTCGAACAGGACGATCTCGGGTTCGGTCACCATCGCACGGGCCAGGCCGGCCCGCTTCTTCATGCCGCCGGAGACCTCGCCGGGCAACTTCTTGAGATGGTCCATCAGGCCTACCAGCTCGGCGTTGCGGTGGACGAGTTCGCGGATTTCCGCCTCGTTCTTGCGGGTGTGCTCGCGGAGGGGGAAGGCGATGTTGTCGTACAGGTTCATGGACCCGAACAGCGCCCCGTCCTGGAAGAGGACACCGAACTTGCGGCGGATCTCATAAAGGCGCTTCTCGCGCAGCCCGACGATCTGGTCGCCGTCGACCCAGATTTCGCCCCGCTCGGGAACGAGCAGGCCCAGGATGTTCTTGAGGAGCACGGACTTCCCGGTTCCCGACGGTCCCAGAATGGCGGTGATCCGGCCCTTGGGCACGTCGAAGGTGATGTCCTCCAGCACGGTGTGCGACCCGAACGACTTGGTCACGCCACGCAGGGAAATGATGGGCTCGCCCGGTGCGATCCATGGCTGCGCGCTCTGGGTCTCGGTGGTTTCGGGCGTCACGACCGCAAACTTAGGCTCAGCGGCGAGGGCCCGCCACGTGCCGGCACGCCGAAGTTCAGCCCTGGGGGCCGAGCAGTGACTTCAGCAGCGAGTTGGTGGCGTTGGTCACCGTGCCGACGACGGGCAACGTCGTCGATGTCGTGGTGGGCGCCACAATCGACCCGAGCACGTCCCCGAGTCCGAGCGAGGTGGTCAGGCCGTCGACGGCCCGCACCAGTCCGGTCGTTGCCTGGTTGAGGCCGGTGACCACGGGTGTCAGCGGCGAGGTTCCACTGGGGAGCCCGGTGGAACCGCTGTTCGACGCGTCGAGCGGGCCATTCGCCTGCTTGGCCGTGGAGTTGGCGGTGTGCGACCCGGCTCCGGCGCCGGTTGCCTCCCGCAAGGAGGAGGACGTCCCGCTCACGGCACCGCTCACCGAGTTGTCATTGGCGCTGGCGCTGCTGCCGGCAGAAGTGCCTGAGCCCGGCGTGGTGGCCGCAGCCAGTGGAAGGGTGGGGTTGGCCAGATCGGCCCCCGATGGCGCGGACAGCGCGCTCTGATGAGCGGGGCCCGAGTGCGAGAGGACCTGAGGGGTGATGAGCGCCGCAGCCACCGCAGCCGAGGTGACGGCGACACCGGCGAACGCGTTGCGCAGCCCGCTGCCCGCGCCGCTGCTCTGCCCGGCCACAGTGGCACTGCGGTGGGCGATGCGCAGGAAGCCCCGGCGGAAGAACGCGCCCGTTCCGGCGAGGAAACCTCCCAGCGCTCCCTTGCTCTCGGAGAGCACGGCGAACTCGCGCTTGAGGGCCTGGCGGGCACGCCAGAGGAGCGTCTCAATGGTGCCGATCTCGACACCCTCGTAGTCGGCGATCTGCTGGTACGTCCATCCCGAGCCCTCGCGCATGGCCAGGACGTGGCGGTGGCGCACCGAAAGGCGGTCGAGCGCCTTGTTCACGAGCTCGCCGTCGACCGCGGCCAGGACGAGCTCCTCGGATGTGTCGGCGGTCTGCGCGCCCACGGGCTGCTGGGCGGTCAGCTCAAAGTCGTCGGTCGGGGTGCTGCGGGATCGGCGGCGGAGCATGTCGGTGCAGATGTTGCCGGCGATGACGGTCAGCCACGGGTAGAAGCGACGCTCGCCTGCGAAGTTGGGCAGCGCCTTCCAGGCACGAGCGAACGCCTCCTGGGCTGCGTCCTCCGCCTCGTGGCGGTCGCTGAGGCGACGCATGCAGAACCGGAGTAGGCGCTCGTAGTAACGGGCGTAGAGGTTGCCGAAGGCCGCCGAGTCTCCCGCCTGGCAGCGTTCTACAAGCGCGCGGTCACGATCGAGATCGACATCGTCGCACAAGCTTGTGAACTCTTCTTGGCGTAGCGCCACGACCCGTCCCCTCCCCCCTTAACCGATTCTCCTAGAGGGCATGTCCCTCATTATGCCCTCATCTCCACCTCTGCCGAAAGCTTGAACCGGAGTAGTTACCTCACCGAGGGAAACGCTCGATTGGCCATTCTCTCACGTTAATTAGGCAGAATTGTTTCGCGTGCGGTGAAATTTCTGCCTTTTTCCGGACCGTTCCGGCCCCCCCTTGGGGCGTAAGGACCCTCGCCGGGGGGTATCCACAGGCATCCCACAGGTTGGAGGGCGACAGGAGAAGGTCGGCGAGGGGGCCCGAAGGGCGGTTGCCGAACCCGGACGAGGGACCCCGGTGGCCTCCCGCCACCGCGCCGGTCGACCGCAAGGTCGGGCCGACGGTGCCGTTGTGCTCCGCGCACGGCAGCAACGCTGGAGGGGCGGTACGTTCTCCCTGTCGGGACAGTGGTGGCCTCGGAAAGGGGGGGATGGCGGGTGGCAGATTCCGGAGACATGACCAATCCGGCGTCTCCGCCAACATCCACCCAGGACACCATCCCGCTCAGCCGCGAGGAGATGGCAAGGCGGCTGGGCACCCCGAGCGGTCGGGCCGCCACCACGGGCGCCCTCGGGCGACCCGTCAAGCCGGTGGTCGGGCGCGACGACGGGAAGATCGCCACTGCCGTACGCGAGACCGGCAACATGTTCGCGACTGCGCTCGAGGCGCTCCGGCAGGTGTTCATCAAGGGCTTCCCGGTCACCGAGTTCTTCGACCAGTGCTGGTTCCTGGCTCGCGTCACCACCTTGCCCCTCATCCTCCTGTCGATCCCCTTCGGCATGGTCATTGCGCTGGAGGTCGGCTCACTGCTCCAGCAGATCGGGGCGCAGTCGCAACTCGGTGCCGCCATGGTGCTGGCTGTGGTGCGCGAGCAGGCACCCCTCGCGACGGCGCTGCTGATCGCCGGCGCGGGTGGCTCGGCCATGTGTGCCGACCTCGGATCACGGCGCATCCGTGACGAAATCTCCGCCATGGAGGTGATGGGGGTCAACCCCCTGCATCGCCTGGTCCTGCCGCGGCTCGTCGCCGCCACCGTGGTGGCCATGCTGCTGGACGGTGTCGTCAGCGTGGCCGGCATCCTCGGCGGGCTGTGGTTCGGTACCCATGCGGTCCACATCACCGCCAGCAGTTTCTTCGCCACGTTCGGGGAGCTGAGCCAGCTGGCCGATCTCGGCATAGCGCTGCTCAAGGCCGGGATCTTCGGGTTCATCGCCGCCATGGTGGCGTGTTACAAGGGTCTGTATTGCAAGAGCGGCCCGAAGGGCGTCGGCGACGCGGTGAACCAGGCGGTCGTGGTGACCTTCATCCTGTCGTTCTTCGTCAACTTCATCCTCACGGTCTTCTATTTCAACTTCATCCCGCAGAAGGGCATCTGAGGTGGCCATCGACACCCCGGCGCGACCCGACAGCAACGGACTGGCCAATGCCGGCCGCAACGCGGGAGCGCGAGCGATCGGCGCCGGGGCATCGACCATCGGCGTCTTCGAGGCGTTCTACGCGCACCTTCGCTTCTACGTGCGGATCCTGCGGGCGATGCCCAAGGCCCTGCGGTACCCACGGGAAATCCTCGTGCTCATGTCGGACATCGCGCTCGGCTCGGGCGCCTTGGTGGTGGGCGGCGGCATGTTCTTCGTGGTCGTCTCCATCGCTTTCTTCACCGGCACCGAGGTCGGACTCGAGGGGTTCAACGGGCTGCAGCAGATTGGGGCGGAGGCCTTCACCGGCGTCATCACCTCCCTGGCCAACACCCGTGAGATCACGCCGTTGGTGGCCGGGGTGGCCCTGGCCGCCCAGGTCGGCGCCGGCTTCACCGCCCAGCTCGGAGCGATGCGGATATCGGACGAGATTGACGCGCTCGAGGTGATGGGCGTGAACAGCGTGGTGTACCTGGTGGCTACCCGCGTGTGGGCGGCGCTCGTGACGATGATCCCCCTCTACCTGGCTGCGCTCTTCGCCAGCTTCCTGGCCTCCGAGCTCATCGTCACCAAGTTCTTCCACCTTTCGTCAGGGACCTATCAGCACTACTTCCGCCTCTATCTCCCACCGATCGACATCTTCTACTCGTTCATGAAGGCGATGATCTTCGCCGTCCTCGTGACGTTCGTGCACACCTACTACGGCTACAACGCCACAGGCGGTCCGGCCGGTGTGGGTGTGGCGGCCGGTCGGGCCATCCGGTTGTCCATCATCCTCGTCGTCGTGGTGAACCTGATCCTGTCGCTCGTCCTCTTCGGTGGTGCCAACTCCACCGCGAAGCTGGTCGGATGAAGCGGATCGGACGACTCGTTGTCAGCCTCGTCGTTCTGGCAATTCTGGTCACCGCAACCGTCACGCTGATCCGTGACTCCAACGGCGACTTCTCCGGCGACTACAAGCTGAGCGGCCTCTTCGCACACGGCGGCGAAGGCCTGCCCCCAGGGTCCGAGGTCGTCTTCAGGGGCGTCCAGGTCGGCCGTGTCGCTGCCACCGCGCTCGAAGGCGACATGGCCAGGGTCACCGTCCTCATCGACCCGAACTTCAAGGTGCCGAAGAGCGCGACCGCGACCATTCAGCCGGTCAACCTCTTCGGTGCCGACGAGGTTGCGCTGACGACCCCTGACCACAATTCGGACGGCGGTCCGTACCTCGCACCCAACGGCACGTTCGCGCACGCCGACAACTCCGACGAGCTCGGCGACCTCTTCGCCGCGGCCACCCCGCTCCTGCAGAAGATCGACACCGCGCATCTCGCGACGGTCCTCGCCGAGCTCTCGCGGGCCAACCAGGGTGAAGGGCCCGCCATCGCCAAGTCGATCAGCACCGGCGTGCAATTGGCCGGGCTCCTCAACTCGACGCTCAACGCCCAGGAGCTCGCACTCGACTCGTTCGCCCGTTTCGCCCAGGCCGTCGCCCCGGACGCCAGCAGCCTCAACGCCGTCTCGAACCAGGTGAACGCCGCCTTGCCGACGTTCAACAACGAAGAGGCGGATTACCAGAGGCTGATCAACTCCGTGATCCCCTTCGCCAACAGCCTCACCTCGCTTCTGTCCACCTACCGCCCCGACATCGATACCATCCTCACGGCGGGCGACAACGTCTCGAGGGTGCTGCTCGCCCAGCAGGACCAACTCGGTCAGGTCGTCCGCGGGGCGTACGACTACTTCCACACGATCGCCACCGGGGCGGCTTCCCAGTCGGTGCTGCCCGACGGGAGCACCTACGCGTACTTCAACACCTTCATCCTGTTCAAGGACGTCAACGCGCTGGTCTGCAATTTACTGGCACCGTCGTCTCCGGGGCTCTCGTTCCTCGGGCCGGTCCAGCAGGCTCTCGCCGGCGCGGGCACCGCCTTCAACTGCTCGCCGCAGATGGCCGCTTTCCAGAAGGCGCAGGCGTCGTCCACACAGACGCTGTCGTCGGCGCCCACGGCGACCGGGTCGGCCACATCCTCTGCCCGCTCGACCAGCACCCAGGTGTACGGGATCGTCGGCACCCCCGACCGTCCCAAGCCGTCGGGGCTCGGCGCGTACATCACGACACTGCTGGGCGGTGCCTCGTGAACTTCCTTCGCAAGCTGCCGTCGTCAGCGTTCAAGTTCGTCGTGTTCGCCGCCGTCTGCGTCGTCCTGCTCGCCGGCTTGGCCATCAAGATCGGCAATGTCTCGCTCTTCAGCGACCGGCACTCCCTCAATGCGCAGCTGACGGATGTGACCGGCCTCGCCCCGGGGAACCCGGTGAACATCGCCGGCGTGCCCATCGGCCAGGTCAGCAGTATCTCGGTCGAGCACGGTCACGCCCTCGTCGGGATGAGCATCGACAACAACGTCGCCGTCCGCCGGTCGACCGATGTGGGGATGCGCTGGCAGAACGTCATCGGCCAGAAGGAGATAGAACTCTTCCAGGGTGGCGGCGGTGCGGCCGTCCCGGCGGGCTACACCATTCCGCTCAGCCATGACGTCACCGACTCGAGCGTCAACTCGTTCCTGAACACCTTGGGACCGTTGCTGTCCTCCATCAACCCGCAGCAGGCCAACAGCTTCGTGGAGAACGTGTCGGGTGCGCTGGAGGGCGACACCGCCCAGATCGACCAGCTGATCAACAGCGGGGCGGTCGTGGCCAACACCGTCGGCGCGCTGGACAGCCAGGTCGGTTCCATCATCGGCAATCTCGACCAGGTGCTCGCGGCCGTGGCCACGCGCAGCGGTGACGTGGGCACCCTGGTCGACAACCTCCAGACCGTCGCGTCGTCGTTGGCCCAGAAGAACACGCTGCTCGACTCGGTGGTCGGAAACCTCTCGGCCGTGGCGTCGGACCTGGCCAACCTGATCGGCTCGAACAACTCCATCCTGACCAGCACCATCGACAACCTGCAGGCTGTGGCGTCCGACGTGCAGCACAACCAGCAGCAGCTCGCCAGCAGCCTGTCGACCCTTGGGGCCGGGTTGGCCCCCTACATACAGATCTCGAACTACGGGCAGTGGTTCGCCATCCAGACCATCTACACGTGCCTGGCCAACCAGTCGACGTGCACGTATTACCAGCCGAGCAATCCTCCGCCGGGCTCCGGTGTCGGTGGCGGATTGCCGGCCAGCGCCAGCGCGGCGTCGTCGCAGAGCTCGAGCAACGCCTCGGCGGCGGCCGCCGCCCCGAGCGTGGGCAGCGTCCTGGCGGCGGTGAGCGGCCGATGAAGGCGTTCACCGAGCGGCGACCCAAGACGATCGGCATCATCGCGGTGTCCATCATCCTCGTCTTCGTCGTCGCGATCCTCTTTCTCAAGCGCGGCGACTTCAACTCCGGCTACCAGGTGACGGCCCGCTTTCCCAATGCCGCCGGGATGACCAACGGCACCGACGTCATGGTCGCGGGGGTCAAGGTGGGAACGGTCACGGGCGTCAAGGTTCACGGCAACAGCATTGACGCCACGCTGTCGGTCAGCCACTCGGTGCAGCTGCCCCACGTGACGACCGCGGCGGTTGAGGTCGAGACCCTCCTCGGCGTGGTGGACGTCACGCTGGTCCCCGTCAGCGGCTGGCAACAGCCACTGGCGAGTGGGGCGCTGATCACCGACACCTCCGTCCCGACCGAGCTCTACCAGTTGCAGAACACCGGGCAGAAGCTGCTGTCGCAGTCCAACATCAAGGCCCTTAATTCGCTCGTGGAGTCGCTGGCCACCATCACCAAGGGCAAGCAGACCCAGGTGGCCGAGATCGTCCACGGTCTCGGCGCACTGACCAACACCGTCAACCAGCGGAGCGGGCAGGTGTCCCAGCTGATCGATTCGGCCAACACGCTCTCGTCGACGCTGGCCGCCAAGGACCAGCAGCTCCTCAGCATTGTGAACAACCTCAACACCGTCTCGACGGGCCTGGCCAACCACAGCGCGGATCTCTCCGGCCTCATCGCCAACGTCGACCAGATGGCGTCCCAGACGAACTCGCTGGTGACCGCCGACTCGCCGCAGCTCAACGGCCTGCTCTCGAGCCTCCACGCCGACCTCACGGTTGTCGGCCAACACCAGCTGGACCTGGCCGAAGGCGTCAGTTACCTGGGCGGTGCGCTCAAGGGGTTCGCTTCCATCGCCTACGCCGGACAGACGCCGGTGACCTGGGCCAACATTTTCGCCAACCCGGCCGGGCTCACCGGGGCCTACGGAGTCATCGGCCCGTGCAGCGCCCTCGATGCCGCCCTCACCATTGTGCTGGGTCCCGACCCCCTGGCCTGCCCGTCGCAGACGGGGCCGACGCCGGGAGCCGGACCCTTCTCGGCGACACCGCAATCCCGGAGCGGCGCGGCCGCAGCCGGTGGCTCGTCGTCGGCGACGGCAGGAGGCGGACGGACCTTCGGTACCGGTGCCCCGCAAGGTCCGAACTCCGGACTCGGAGCGCTCTCCCAACTCCTGAGCCCGCTGCTCGGAGGCAAGGGGTGATGGACGCGGTGCAGACGTTCCTCAGGTCGACGGCGCTCAAGTTCATGGTGGCCGGCCTTGTCGTCGTCGCCGGTGTCGTTGTCGGGATTGACGTCACGCGAAGCGATGCCACGTACCCACTCAAGGCGATCTACTCCAGCGCCCCCGGCCTCTTTCCCGGCGCGTCCGTCGACGTCCTCGGTGTGCCGGTCGGCACGGTCACGTCGGTGACCAATGTCGACAACCGGGTCGAAGTCGGTATGCGCGTGAAAGACGGGACGTATATTCCCGCGGCGGCCATTGCCTCGCTCGTGTCGCCCGAGCTCCTGGGCCAGCCCGACGTTGATCTCAATCCCGGCTACACCGGCGGGCCCCACCTGAGGCCGGGAGCAACGATCCCTGAGGCGCGAACGTCGGTGCCGGTGTCCACCGATCAACTGCTGAAGCAATTGCAGAGGTCGTTGCAGGCGCTCAACCCCACGGCAGTCGGGAACTTGATCACGAACCTCTCCCAGGATTTGGACGGCCAGGGGACTGCGCTCAATGCGTTGATCCACGGGGCGGCCGGGACGCTCCAATTGTTGGCCGATAAGGGGAACGACCTCGGACGACTCAACGGCACGCTGGCGCAGGTCACCGGCGCGCTGGACTCGGACACCGCGCAGATAGAGCAGCTGGTGCGGGAGTACGACACCGTCTCGACCGTCATAGCGCAGCACTCGGGACAGCTGAACGACGCGATCACCCAGCTGGCGGGCGCCACCACCTCACTCGTCGGCCTGTTGACGCCCAACCTGCAGCCGCTGGAAGCTGACGTGGGAACGGTGACCACGGCGGGGCGCACCCTGGATCGCAACATCGCGAACGTCGACGAGGTCCTCCAACAGGCCAACAACCTGTTCCACGGCGCCCAGCGCGCCTTCGACCCGACGTATGACTGGCTGAACCTCAACTCGGTGCTGCCCCCAGGGGTGACCGGGGCCTACGTCACGGGGCTCATTCGTGATCGGCTGGCCGGTATCTGCCGGCGCCTGGTCGCCAACCACTCGTCGGGATTGTCTCCCAGCACGCTGACGACGTTGCAGCAGTGCGGCGATCCGACATCGGGCTTCTTCGATCCGCTCCTCAACAACATCCCGACGATCCTCAACGCGCTCACGGGCCTGACGTCGTCTCCGCCGACGGCTTCGTCCGCCACGCCCTCCGCCCTGCTGCAGCAGGGCCTGGCGCAGATCGGTCACATCGGCGCGTCACCGGGCGCGAGCTCGACGACCGCCCCGCACACGACGAACGGTGCCACCACGACGACGCCGTCCTCCACGACGACGACCACGAGTCCCAACTCCCTGTGCTCGTTGCTCGGTGCGCTTCTGGGATGCAAGGGCGCCGGGTCCACCAACACCAGTCAGGGAACAACAGGGTCCGGCGGGCTCGGTGGGCTCCTCACGAAGAAGGCAGCCGCCGGCGCGCAGCCGGCCAGCGCCAACGCCAACGCCAACCTGGCCGATGCCAGTGGCCCTTCGCTCACCGCACCAGCGGCCCGCCTCCTGCCGCCCCTTCCGGGGACCGCGCACCGCCATCGGGCGGGCCACCACGCCCAGGGCTTCTGGAGCTGGCTGTGAGAAGCCGCCGTTGGCCGGTGGTCCCCGTCCTCGTGGCCCTCGCGGTGTCGCCCGTCCTGGCGGCCTGCGGGAGCTCCGCACCCCAGCGGACGGCCTCGGCCGTCTTCGCGGACGTGGGTGGCCTGACCAACGGCGCCCAGGTGCAGCTGGCCGACGTTCCGATCGGCAGCGTCACGGCGATCACGCTGGTCGGCGACAAGGCGAAGGTGACCATGACCCTCACCAAGACTGTGCGAATCCCGGCCGACGTGACCGCCGCCATTGAGAGCACGACGATTCTCGGGGACCGATTCGTGTCGATCGTGGTCCCCAGGAAGGAGACCGGGACCGGCGGAACGACGGCCCCGCAGCTGGCCGATGGCGGTGTCATCCGACACACCACCGTCGTCCCGGGACTCGAGCAATTGGTCCAGTCGGGAGCACAGGTGTTCGGCGCCATCTCGACAACCGAGTTGGAGAACATCATTGCGGCGGGTGGCGAAGGTTTTGCCGGACAGGAGGCTTCTCTCAAGGCGCTCCTCAACGACTTCACGAACGTGGCCGCGGGCTACGCGCAGCACACGAGCTCCATCACCGGAGCGGTGAACGGGTTGAACCAGCTCTCCTCGACCCTGGCACCCAACGCCAGCGCCAACGCCATTGCGCTGACGACACTGTCCCAGACGGTGGCCATCCTGGCGCGCAATTCGGCGCAATTCGAGAACTTGCTCCAGTCACTCAACGATGTCTCGGTTCAGGGCCGTGGCATCCTCGACAACTACTACCCCCAGATCGTCTCGCAGCTCAAGACGTTGCTGGCTGTCAGTACACAGCTGAGCCTCAACCAGGCCTCGCTGGTCGGCCTCCTGGACGAGCTTCCCGTGAACAACGCGGCGCTTCCCTCGTCGGTCCGTGACGGCTATCTGCAGATTTTAGAGAACCTCATCGTCTGCGGTGTGCCCGGCGGCGGGGAGGTCGCCAACTCCCCGGCGTTCACCTGTGAGAAGACGGCTCCGACTCAGGCGCAGGCGACGAAGCCATGATCAGCCGCCGCCTCATCGTCAACCTGATCGCGTTCTTCGTCTTCAGCGCCGTGCTGGTCGCCTACGGCGTCGTAAATCTCCTCGGGAACCCCCTCCGCAGCCCTATCGTGCTCACGACGGAGTTCCCGGATGCGTCGGGGTTGTTCCAGAATTTCACGGTGGAACTCAACGGTGTGCCGGTCGGCACCGTCAGCGGCATTCAACTCACGCGCAACGGCACCAAGATCACGATGAACCTGCATCCCGACACCAAGGTGCCGGGCGATGTCCGCTCCTCCATCCGGATCGCCAACGACTTCGGAGAGCAGGTCGTCGACCTGGTGCCCGCGCACGGCGGCACCGCCCCCGCGCTGCACTCCGGTGCGAACGTGCCGGCCGCGCCGAACCAGGTACCCGCGGACGTCGGTGCGGTCGTACAGACGGCCACCAAGCTGCTCCAGGCCATTCCACCAGGTGACCTGAACAAGCTCATCGGGGAGTTGGCTACCGCGTTGAAGGGCCGCGCTGCAGACCTGCGGACCGTGATTTCGGCGGGCACCACCTTCTCCCAGGAATTCGTGGCCTACGAGCAGCAGTTCACCGAGCTGCTGGCCAATGCGCCCTTGGCGCTGAATACGGTCACCGCCATAGCGCCGCAGCTGCGCGATGACCTGGCGAACACCGCGGCCCTCCTCCAGGTGCTGGCCCAGCAGAAGTACGGGCTCGACACATTGTTCCGCGAGGGCGCCACGGCGACCTCCCAGGTAAGCCAACTCGTCACCACGCAACTGCCCAACCTCGGGTGTGTTTTCCACGACGCCGCCGACGTGCTCTCCAACCTGGCCCAGCCGGTCAACCTGAACAACCTGTCGCAGGGATTTGCCTACAACCAGTTCTTCTTCGGTGCGATTAACGCGGTGGCGAAGCCCGGGCTGGCGAAGGCGACGACAAGCAACGGGACTGCGAACCCGAACCAGCTCTTCCTCCGCACCTACCTCATGCTCCCGCCGGTGTTCAGCCCAGCCGTGACGACGTACGCCACCCCGAATGTGATTCCTGACATCCTGCCCGGCGCCGGTTGCAACACCGTTTTCGGGAGCGGTGTCGGGCCGGCCACCCAGGCGGGGTTCGTCGCGGCCGACGGCGGGCACGTCGTGGCACCGTCGGCCCAGGAGGCCAACATTGAGTTGAACGGGGCGTCGTCGGTGCAGTCGAGCAACGCGGCTGCCGTCCTGCCGCCATCGAACGTGTGGTCGCTCGCCGCGGCCGGAGGGGTGCTTGTGCCTGGTCTGCTGCTGTTGTGGGGCGCCCGGCCCTCACGGCGCCGTGCCCGGCGCCGGGCCTGATCTTCTGGGCGATGCGAGCGCGGCGGGGGGCCGTGCGAGAATCTTCTGCCGTCGGCCCTGGGACGGCTTGGGCGTGGTGCCAACGGCGCGCGTGCCGTTCCCGAACATGGTGAGAGGAGGTGGGTGAGAGTGGAAGTGGAGAGTGGCGTCAAGGTTGTCGGCGGACCGTCGACGGAGGGTGAAAGAGGACATGAGGACGCGGACACTGCGACCTCAGGTGGCGACCGGGTCCGATGGCTTCCCGCCGAACCCCGCACCCGCACCCGCATGATCGGTCTCAGCGCCGTCGCGGTGCTCGGCGTGATCGGGACTCTCGTCTTCGGCGTGCTGTGGGCGGGCGCTGGTTCGGGCTCGGCCCAGCCGGATCAGGCTGTCATCGCATCGGCGCGGACCTTCCTCACCGATCTCACCAACTTCAGCTCCAAGTCGGTCGACGCCGACTTCGCGGCCATCACCGCCATGGCAACCGGGACGTTCGCCGGCCAGGCGGACAAGTTCTTCAACTCCTCCATCCGCACCGCGCTCGAGAATGCCCTGGCCGAGTCACGGGGCCAGATCCGGAGTCTGTTCGTCCAGAGCGACAGTGGTGGCCGGGCCGTGGTCTACTCCGTCGTCGACCAGGTCTACGCCAACAACAAGATCAGCACGCCGCAGTCAGATGTACTTCGTGTCCTGGTCAATCTGCAGCAGGTGGGTTCGAACTGGAAGATCTCCAACGTGACGGTGCTCGAAGGTGCCACACCCGGAAGCGTGGGCACTCCGTCCGGCTCGTCCGGCTCGTCGGTACCCGGGCAGTAGCGGACCGGAACGGTCCTTTAGAACGAGTCGACTAGAACGAGTCGACTAGAACGAGTCGACTGTCGCCAGTGTCGGCGTCTGGTTCATCGCTCGCGTTATCCGGTTCCGGCCCGCGGCCTTTGCCTGGTACAGCGCCACGTCGGCCGCGCGCCGACACCCGCAAAGGGGAAGTCGAGTTCGGCAATGCATCCCTGCAGGTCGTGCGCCCGCCGTTCCGCATCGGCCCAGGAGCAACTCGGGAGGATCACCGTGAACTCCTCGCCGCCCGAGCGGCAGGGGACGTCGGAGTCACGGAACAGGAGGTGCAAGACCTCTCCGACGGCCTTCAGGACGGCGTCGCCCACCTCATGGCCATAGACGTCGTTGAAGGTCTTGAAGTGGTCGACATCGATCTGCATCACACTGACTTCCTCGTCCGAACGTTTGGCGCCGCCCACCTCGCGGTTCAGGGTCTCCTCCATGAACCGGCGGTTGAACAGGTTGGTCAGCGGGTCCCGGATCGAGAGGTTGCGCAACGATTCGCGGAGCTGGAAGTTGGACATTGAGCCGGCCCTCGACTGACGTGGGGTCCAGATCAGCTCGACGTGTTCCTGGCGAGAGCGTTGGCGGTCGTGCGGTCGTGCGGTCATGCGGTCAGCCGTCAGCCGTGGTCTGGACGAATCCGGACCAGATGCTCACCCATTCCTTCCAGATCGCCCGCGGGTAGTCGTGGCCCATGCCCTCAATCTCCACGTAGCGCGCACCCGGGATGAGCTCTGCCGTGCGCCGACCTCCACTGGGGTCGATGAGGGTGTCGCGGCTCCCATGCATGACGAGGGTGGGGAGACGGATGGCCCGCAGTTCTTCGGTTCGGGATCCGTCGTGCATGACGGCGCGCATCTGGCGGCCGATACCGGCGGGACAGAAGCAGCGGTCGTAGGCGGCGCCGGCTCGGGCCCGGATCGCATCCTCGTCGAACCACTCCGGCTTGCAGCCGTAGATCCCGTGGGCCGCGACCTGGTTCTCAATGTAGGTCGATCTATCTTCGGCCGGGGGTGCGAGGAGGACCTGGAGTGCAGCTTCGGAGCTCTCGCCGTAGCCCCGTTCTCCGGTGCGCGACATCACCGAGGTCAGCGACAGCAGCCGTTCCGGATGGTTGATGGCCAGCCGCTGGACGATCATCCCACCCATGGAGCACCCCATGACATGGGCCTTCTCCACGCCGATCGTGTCGAGGATCGCGATCGCGTCGTCAGCCATATCAACCAACCTGTAGTCGACGTGGTCAAGTTTCGTTGACAGCCCGACATCACGGTTGTCGAACCGGACGACGTGAAATCCCTCCTGACAGAACAGTTCGCACCATTCCTCGGCGTAGTTGATGCACTGCGATCCGAGGCCGTTCACGAGGACCAGGGTCGGCCGCTCCGGATCACCGAACGACTCGAAATAGATCTCGACTCCGCCGTTGCGTGCGGTGCCCATCGGTTCCCTCCCGGTGATCGTTGCGGTGATTGCGGTCCGTGCGGTCGATGCGGTCGATGCGGTCGATGCGGTCCATGCGGTCGATGCGTCGATTCGGTGGTCGCCGTTCGGCGGTCCAGTATGGCGCGCGCGGTCACGACGTCGTCAGAATCGGCCGATGCGGAGCGACCCCGATCCTTTCGGTAGGGCTCTGTTGGATTGGGCGCGGGGCGGTACCGATCCGGCGTACTTCGAGCGGCCCGACGGCGTGGTCGGCCCGGGTGCGGGGCACGAGTTCTACCTGGCCGCTTCTCGTGCCTGGCCATCTGCCGAGCGGGGAGCCTTGCGGCACGTACGGGGGCGGGTGATTGACCTCGGCACTGGGGCCGGAAGGGTGCCGCTCCATCTCCAGGAACGGGGATTCGACGTCGTGGCGGTGGACCTCTCGAAAAGGGCGATAGAGGCGGCCCGGTTGCGCGGCGTCCGGAAAGCGTGGTGCATGTCCGCTCACGAGGTCAAAGGCGAGCTGAAGGAGTTCGACACCATCGTGCTGTTCGGCAACAACTTCGGCATGTTCGGCGGACCGGATCACGTGCGCCGGACACTGGCCGACTGGGCTCGGCTCACGCACCCCGGGACCCGCATCCTGGCGGAGAGCACAGACCCGTACGGCGGAGGCGCCCCGTGTCTTGACCGGAGGTATTACCGGCGGAACAAGTCGCTGGGCCGGGCGCCCGGTCACATCAGGCTGCGCACGCGCTACCGCGAGCGCGTCGGCCCTTGGTCGGACTGGCTGTTCGTGTCCCGCCGTGACATGCGAGCGCTTCTCAGGGGTACGGGCTGGCACGTGCAGAAGACCTACGGGGGCCTGCCGAGCGAGCCGTTCGTTGCGGTCCTGGAGAAGTCCTAGACAGAGCACCTGCCATATCGGTCTCCCGGTCTCGTTCGTCCCCTCCACCTCGCGTCCTTGGTATCCGCCGCTCTCCTGGCTTTGCCCCTTTCGACGCGGTCGTTGTCACACCCTCATGGTTCACTTCTTGTGTGAGTCTGGACGCCCTGGAGAGGGCTATTGACGAGCTGGGTGCAACGGACCCATCGACATGTGCCAGCGCGGAATCGATCGTCCGTTTGCAGAAGCTCTGCACCAAGCTGGACGCGTTTGCGACAAGGTCACTCGCCGTGTTCGACGCGTCCGGGGAATGGTCCCTTGATGGTGCACGAGGAGTTGGGCCTTGGCTGGCCACTACCTGTCATCTTCCGAAGGCACAGGCCCGCCACATGGTGCGCCGGTCCCGGATGCTGCGCCTTCTCCCCGAGTGCGCTGAGGC
>Ga0307374_10002455_pt1 | contig 32914 bp, 33 predicted proteins | sample OX3MG_FD_202532 | JGI IMG/M metagenome (GOLD analysis project Ga0307374, IMG submission 202532) | Soil microbial communities from Risofladan, Vaasa, Finland - OX-3 | ecosystem: Environmental > Terrestrial > Soil > Coastal area > Acid sulfate soil | place: Finland: Risofladan, Vaasa | collected... | reverse complement strand
AGGTCGGAGGCAAGGTACAAAGAAGAGATGGAAAGATATCACAAGGAATACGGAACATATCCCAGGTTTAATCATGAATCAAGATAACCAAGTTGTTTTAGCTTTGATATGATATCATCAAGGCATTCAGTAGCAGAATATTTTTCAGTATCCAAGACAAGTTCTGGTTTTTCTGGCTCTTCGTATGGCGATTGTAATCCTGTCATGTTTTTTATCTCTCCGCTCTTTGCCTTTTGGTACAGTCCCTTTGGGTCTCGCTTGATGCATGTATCCAGGGATGCCTTGACGTATACTTCGACAAAGTTTGGTATTTCCTTTCTTGCCAGGTCTCTTGTTTCTCTATATGGCGATATGAGCGGGATGATAACTGTAAAGTTGTTTTTTACTAGTAGCTTTGCAATTTCAATTACTCGTATGTTGTGTTCTTTTCTGTCTTCAGGTGAAAAGCCAAGATCCTTTGATATGGTTTTTCTTATTTCGTCACCGTCAAGTATTATGGCAGGCATGTTTTGTTTCTGGAGATGATCCTTGAGTAGAATAGATATTGTGGTCTTGCCTGATGCGGGAATTCCTGTCAGCCAGATTGCTGCTGCCTGCATATCACAGCCTTACCTGTGACCTCTCACCTAGCAGAAACTGGTGCTTCTTTAGGTGGTGGTTTGTTATCTCTGCGGCATGTGCAATTATGCTGTCAGATATGATAATCTTGGCATCAATTTTGCAGTCTGCCATGATGATTGAATTTTCAACATCGCATTGCTTGAGGGAGCAGTTGTTGCCAATTGATACGTGAGGACCTATTCTTGCAGCAGGACCGATATTACAATTATCCCCTATTATTACAGGACCTGTGATAAACGAGTCTCTTGATACATGTGTATTTTTTCCTATTGCAATATTTCCCTGAATCTCGGCATTATTGTTTATGACAAACTGTTGTGGAGTTCCTATGGAATCAAGCACGAGTTGATTTGCGTGTAAGATATCTTCAGGTGTGCCAGTATCTTTCCACCAGCCTGTAACTATATCATATTCTATATCATTACCACCTTCCATTAGGAGCTGCAATGCCTCAGTAATTTCTAACTCTCCGCGCCATGATGGTTTGAGCTTGTCGATTATACCGAATATTTTAGGAGTAAGGAAATAGACGCCAATCACTGCAAGATCAGATGGCGGGTTTTTTGGCTTTTCCATCAGTTTTTTTATCTTGTCTCCATCAAGCTCTGCAATTCCAAATCTTGATGGGTCGTCTACCTTGCATAACAGAATCATGGCATCTGCTTTGGAAGTTTGAAATTTTTTTGTATAATCAACCAGTCCTTTTCGTAGTATGTTGTCTCCAAGATATACGACAAACCTGTCGTTTCCTACAAAATCCTGGCACAGTTTTATTGCATGAGATATTCCCTTGGGCTTGTCCTGCGGAATGTAGGTTATCTTTACTCCAAATTTAGAGCCGTCACCGTAGAATTCCTTGACTTTCTCAGGATAAACATCTCCAATGATTACACCAATATCTGTTATGCCTGCCTCTTTTAGATCTTCAAGTGCATACTGCGACATGGGCTTGTTTGCAATTGGTAACAACTGTTTTGGTCCTGCATGGGTAAGTGGTCTAAGCCTTGTACCATGTCCTCCATGAAGTATGATTCCTTTCATTGGATTTGTACAGGAAGGCGGTCTCTAAAAATCTTGATACCTACAATACCTTGTTTTGTATAACAACAGAGTCTGATAGTTTCTTTGATTCCAACAGGTGCTTGTACCACTCTACTGTCTTTGTTTTAAGAGAATCAATCAGTATTCCTTTTTGGAGATTTGAATAGATCTCTTTTGCACCATCTGCTACAGTATATTTTGTAGTGTATCCTATAGTATCCTTAATTTTTTTGAAACTAATCTTGTATGATCTTGTATCAGGATCTCCATACCAATTCTTTTTGAATGGAATATGAATAGAATCTGCTACCTCTTTTGCCAATGGTAAAATTTGGTAGTTCTGATCATCAGAGCCCACATTGAACAGTTCTCCATTTATCTTGTCTTTTGGACTCTGTATTACCTTGACATATGCTTCTGCCACATCTTTTACGTGGATAAATGGCCTCCACTGGGTTCCATCACGCATTATTGGGATCTGCTTGTTCTTGAAAAAACCAAGCACCATTCCGTTTACTGCCAGGTCAAACCTCATTCTCGGGGAATAACCAAAGACTGTTGCAAATCGCAGTAGAGTAACTGTAAATTTATCGTTGGATAATTTTTTTGCTGCAATTTCTGCTAGGCGATTTGCCTTTGCATATGTAGTAAGTGGATTGATCGGGGACTTTTCATCTAACAGTCCGTCTCTGAATCCATAGATGCTACAGCTTGATGCCAAGATGTATCTTTTCACTCCAGCTTCTTTGCTTAGCTTTGCAACTCTTGCTCTTCCCTTGTAATTGATGTCAAGTGTCTTTTTTGGATCTAGATCTCCACTTGGATCATTGGATAGAGCTGCCAAGTCCATGACAACATCCACATTTTTTAGAATTTTTTTATCAAACCAACGCGTATCATCTTGTATCAAGGTAAGTTTTGGATTCTTTGAAACAGATGCAAGTGTCTCTTTACCAAAAAAGAACCTGTCTAGAACTTTGACTCTGTATCCTTCTTTTAATAACCGTGGAACAAGTACTGAGCCAATATAGCCTCCTCCACCCGTAACTAGAACTTGCATATATTTTTTGGAACGGAATTTGTTATTTAACCCTAGTGTGGTTTTTTGTCATATTCAAAATTATTATCTGCATTTTTCAAAGTAGGTAGCTGCAGGTCCTTTTCTATCATGATTGGATTTTCTATAGGCCATTTGATGACTACATCAGGATCGTTCCAAATGATTCCCCTCTCATGTTCTGGGGAATATTCAGAATTTACCTTGTAGATAACATCAGCTTCATTGCTCAATACACAGAATCCATGTGCAAAGCCTTCAGGAACATAAAGTAGTTTATGGTTTTTATCAGAAAGTATTTCTCCAGTCCATTTTCCATATGTTGGCGAACCTTTGCGCATATCAACTGCCACATCAAATATCTCTCCTTTTATTACCATCACTAGCTTTGCCTGAGCTTTTGGTTCCTTTTGATAATGTAATCCTCTCAAGACTCCCTTTATAGAATGTGAATAATTGTCTTGTACAAATCTTGTATCAATTCCATTTGTACCAAAAATAGATTCTTTGAAACTTTCCATGAAAAACCCTCGCTTGTCAGCAAATTCTTTAGCTTCTACCAATATTACCTCAGGTATGCTAAGATTCCTGAATGTAAATGGCATAACGTAGCCTCTTCTGAATCCGATAAATAGGTTTCACATATTGTGTTGACATGATTCTAACTGATTGTATTCAATTTGATACACTCCTACTTTCTTCCCAGAAGATGAGGAGCTTCTTTTTCCATTTGTTTTTTCATTACATCCAATGACTCATCAGTTGTTAAAAGTTTCAAGCCAAAGTCTTTGATTGCTTTTTCACAGCTCAGGCAAGAGTAGGATGGTCTTTTTGCTTTTTGTATAAACGACCCAGATGTGATAGGTGAGATAAGAGATGAATCATAGCCAAATTTTTCTGCAAGTTTTATTGTAAAATCATATCTGCTCTCACACGACAATCCTGAAACGTGATATAGTCCAGAGTTATCTGACTCTACCATTTTTAGTATGGATTCTGCGAGAGAATCTACAAGAGTTGCGGATGCAAACTGGTCGGTTACTATCTTGAGGGGTTCTTTTTTGCATAGTTTTGTTAAAACCCATAAAGCAAAATTCATTGGCTTGCTAGAACTTGATGTTATTCCTGCAAGTTCAAGAGGAGTCCAGCCATATACTACACTTGGTCTGACAACTAGATGTCTTGTTGTTTCCAATATTTTTTCTCCCTCTAATTTTGTCTTGCCATAATAGCTAAGCGGATTGGCATCATCATTCTCGGCATACGGAGTATTTCTTGCTCCATCAAAGACATAGTCCGTTGAGATATGAACAAACTTTGAATCAAATTTCTCAGAATTTTCATAGACAAGTTTTACAGCTTTTGTATTAATCTTGTCAGCCTCGTTTTGATTGTCCTGACAATAGTCTACATTATGAAGTGCAGTAGTATTTACAACAATGTCTGGTCTTATCTCAGAGAATATCTGCGATACTTGATCTTCATTGGTTATGTCTATCTTGGATGAAAGACAGTTTTCAATGTCAACAGGTCTAAAGTTATAGGTTCCATAGACTTGGTAAGATGTAGATGCTTTCTTGGCAATCTTATATCCAGTCAAGCCACTAATACCAAAAATTAAAATTTTTTTCAAGGACAATATCTCCTAGTGTGAACCAACCTTGAGCTCACGCAACGGCAGTGATTTATTGTATGATCTTACCTGACAGTTCTTTTTTAGAATGTACATATCGCTATTTCTTCTCTTCAATGTAAAACCAAGATTGGATAAATTCCACAATATAGCTCTGGCTCTAACTTTTGTTCTTGCAAAGTTTCTGTTTCTTACATCACGGAAAAAAATAAAGAAAGATTCAGATAGAAAGATGAAGACAAAGACAGGGATGTAGCTTGTATCAAAATTCTTTAGAGCAAAACGTATGCGACTTCTCTCCATATAGTAAGTCTTTTTTAATAAATTATCAACAGATGCAGATACTACATGCCATGCTATTGCTGTTGGGACATAAACCAAATCATATCCTGCTCTGATCATCCTTGCACACCAGTCTGTCTCATCAAAATACAAGAAATAGTTAGGATCAAGAAAACCAATCTTGTCTATTACTGTTCTTTTTACAACCATTGCAGCTCCACTCAGATAATCTACTTTGGATACAGGTTCATTTTTATGAAAATTATATGGACTTGCAGAATGTGGATCTACCTTTGACCAAGTACAAAATACAGCATTCTTTCCAAACTTATCACCGTAATAGTATATTTTTCCTGCTACTGCCCCTATGGTTTCAGAACTTTGCAGTACAGAAACTAGGCTTGAAAGCCACTCTTTTTCTGCAATTGCGTCAGGGTTAAACAGGGCGATCAAGTCTCCTTTGGTTTCTTTAATTCCAATATTGTTTCCTTCCGCAAATCCCAGATTTTCCTTGTTGCGAATTAGTTTCACTGTTGGGTAGTTTTTTTCTACAAGCTCAACTGAGCCGTCTGATGAAGCATTGTCTACAAGTATTATTTCATAGTTAGAATATGATAGATTCGAGAGCGAATCAAGGCATTCTTTTATGTATTTTATTCCATTCCAGTTTACAACAATTATGGAAACAAGAGGATTCATGGGTTTGCAATATTTTTGTAATTCGTCATTTTAACTGTGATGATCTAGGTTAAGATATTTTATGCACATCAATTCAGCATGTAAGATTTCAAATCTGTGTTGCCAAGTGTTGTTTTTTGCAAACTCTATTCTCTTGTTTTTCAGTGATTGGTCTTGTTCTTTCACTGCAATATCGATCTTATCAAGAAAGTCTTTCTTATTTCCTGCAAGATAACACAGATTTGACATAGAAAGCAATTCAGTTAGCTTTGTTGCAACAACTGGTTTACCGGCAGCAAAATATTCGTATATCTTTACAGGATGAGTAGCTTCAATTAGTGATAAATTCTTGAATGGTATGAGACATACATCAAAACCAGTGAGATATTTCGGAAGTTCAGAATAAGGTCTCTCTCCAAGAAAGTGGACATTTTGAAATTCTTGTAGTTTTCTTATATCAGAACCAAATGTATGACCAATTAGGACAAAAGTGTAATTTGGCCGTGAAGCTACTATATGTTCAATCAGATCAGAATCAAACCAGTCTGCTATTGCTCCAAAGTATCCAATAATCGGTTTTTTGTAATCTTTGAGTAGGTTTTCCGTATTCTTTGAAAAGTGTTGATATTCCCCAGCATTAGGCAGAAACAGAGACTTTGATGATTCCTTTAGGACTTTTTTTAGAAGGTAAGCCGAGGTGGCAATAACCATATCACTTTCTTTTATCAATATTTTTTCTTCTTTTTTCCTTTCTTTTGTAACGTTTGAAAATCCTGTAAAGTCATCAAGACAATCAAAGACTATTCCATATCCATATTTTTTCTCAAGTTCAAGAACTAAAGGTTCCCATGTTGGAAATTGTACAAAGCTTATTGCATCCAAATTAAGCTCTTTTTGTGCAGATTCAATAGAATTTATAATAAAATCAATATCAGATTTACTAAAGGTATCTTTGTATATATCAAAAAATTTTCCACAGTTAAATTCAAGTTGAAATATGTTATCCTTTATTTGTTTGATTTCATATGCTTTATCCAGTTTCCTTAGGTTTACTGTCAGATAGAATATGCGGTGCCCCGCTTCAGCAAATTTGCTCATCAGATGCTGAGAGCGTTGGTATCTAAAATCCCAGTTAATGATTGGAAAACAGATGATATCTTTTTTATTAAAAGTCTGTAGTGTGGCAGTTTTGACATTTTCTTTTTGCTCTTGTACAGTCTGTTGCACTTTAGCTGATTTTGTAAATCTTTTTGGTTTGAGTGGAATAATTTTCCCTATGGTTTTATCATATTTATGTAACATTCTCAAGACAAAGCTTTGATGAATATCAGTTATTGTTTTCTGATAGTTCGCAACAGCATCTTGTAGATTAGCTATTTCCTGCTCTTTTTCCTTGATATAGTATCGCATATTTGATATCTGCGATTCCTTGTTTTCTAGCGATGGTTGTAGAGTGAGGAGTTGTAATTCTTTGTCGTGAAGAGATGACTGTAGTTTGAATAGTTGTGATTCCTTGTCACGTAGAGAAGATTGTAGATTGAATAGTTGTGATTCCTTGTCACGTAGGGATGGTTGTAGATTAAGGAGTTGTAATTCTTTGTCGTGAAGAGATGACTGTAGTTTGAATAGTTGTGATTCCTTGTCACGTAGGGATGACTTTAATTGCTCGGCTTCAGTATCTTTTAATTTTAATGATTCCTCAAGTTTGTTCTCTTTATCTTGATGTATTAGATTAATTTTCTGTAATGAATCGACATCACTTATTGCGTTATTAAGTGTCTGTTGAAGATTTGTAAGATCCTTCAATTCTTTATTTAATATTACATAGGAATACGGCACAAGTTTGTTCTTGATGTAATCCCAATGGCTTTGTGCCATATTTTTTTCTTGTAGAGTAATTTTCTTTTGAGATATAATAGGAATTGATTCCTTGGTAGCAATGATGACTTGCCTATACGCTGGTTCCATGTGATCAAACTGGTATAGATTTTTGTTAAAATAATTACTAAGTTCCATTACTACTTGTCTGCCAGAGGAAAATTCTAAAGCACAGTCTACAAATGTCAATAATTCCTTTAGCCAGGGAGTATGACCATTTTGAATTACCTGAGTTTTCCAACCCAAAGAATGAAGTTCATCTAATATCCATGAAAGAGAAGGAAGTTCATTTTTAAAATGTTCATCTAACCATTTGTAATCTTGGCCAAAGGCTGTCTTGTATGTGTCATTGATCCATTTATCAGTCTCAACCGCATCCCCAACATCTGCACACGGATTTGCAATAATAAGAGAATTTTTTGCCAATGATGATATTCTTGCTATAAAATGTTCTCTTTGGTTTTGAGGTACATGTTCCAAAGTATCGATACTAAATACAGTATCAAAATGTAATCCATCTAACTCGCGTGCAAATACATTTCCAGCAATCTTATTTTTCTCCCTTTCAGGATGTAAGGCAAGTAGTGGATCAACATATGTAATATCAAATAGAGGTAAAAACTGTCCAAGGATACACTCTTCTCCACTTCCCACATCCAAAACAGAGCCTTTCACAATTCCTAGTTTTTGAAGCACGTCAGCACATACTTGGTATCGGCTATACTGATCAAAAATTATATCTTTCAACTAGACTCTGTCCACTTTTGGAATTAATCAATGTTAATAATACTCAGATTTTATCTAGATATCAGATAATCACCGATAATAAGAGCATCCATTTGCGAATTCTTGAAAGTAAGAAGTGTATCTTCTGGCATTGTATTCATTGGATCACCTGCAAGATTAAGTGAGGTATTAAGTACAATTCCACCAAGATTGTGTACCACTTCATGGAAATCCTCATTGTATTTCTTTGTCAAAGTCTGAGGCCTAGCGGTATTATCAATGTGTACTACAGCGGGAACTTCATCAGCATGTTTCATCCTAAATCCAAGTATCATATAGGGAGCATAGGTATTATTTTCCAGATAATGGTCTGATTTTTCAATATATCGATTCTTTTACATGAACCTTTTTTATGTCAACATACAATTTCAATAATGTAAAATTACTTTCATTTATTGCAATATTTGATTAAAAACCTTTAAACTTGTATTATCAGCTCTAAATGCATGTTGGAAAATAGTTTAGATACCAACAAAGTGAATCAAAGTAAATCAGATAACGACATTAAAGTTGAGATAATCATCCCCACATTAAATGAAGAAGGAACCATCAGAGAATTAATTCAAAGTATTCACTCTCAAAAGATTCCTGTTAAAATTTCTACTATGGTAATAGATGGTGGTTCAACAGACAAGACAGTAGAGATTTGTAAAAAAGAAAATATCAGAGTTATCAGACAGAAGGGCAAGGGGAAAGGCATTGCCATGAGAGAATCCGTAGAATATTCTGATGCAGATATTATTGTATTCATTGATGGAGATGGAACTTATTCTATAGATGATTTAGAAAAATTATTGGAGCCACTGCTAACTGATAAAGCAGACATGGTTGTAGGTTCTAGAATTCTTGGTAAGAGAGAAAAAGGGTCCATTTCTACATTCAACATCATAGGCAACATGCTTTTCAATAAGACAATAAATTTCGCCATGAAATCACAAGTTACTGATTCATTGACAGGTTATAGAGCAATACGTAGAGAATTGTTTAAAGATTTGATCCTGTTTAGCAATAGTTTTGAAATTGAAGTGGAGATGACTGTTGAAGCCCTTGCAAAAGGGTATAGAGTTATTGAAATACCAATAAAATACGGAACAAGAAAGGGAACTCCAACTAAACTTAATCCAGTAGGAGACGGTATCAAGATAGCTAGAACCTTAATATTTATTACAATGAATGTTAATCCTCTAAAATTCTTTGGCTTAATCGCATTAGGATTTTTCATCATTGGTCTTTATCCAGCCATTTGGGTTATTCATGAAAAAATCACGACGGGAGATATAATTTCAATGCCATCAGTTGTTTTTTCTTCACTTCTTTTCATGACCGGTACATTTGCACTTGTAGTTGGTCTGGTATCAGAACTTGTTGTGAGATCAAGAAGAAGAATAGAATACTTAATCTCAAAGAAATTATAAGCATGATTTTTGGAAATTCATATGGATAAGATAGAAAAGACATTTTTTGAGGAATGGGCTGTAGATTATGATGAACGAAGAAACAAATCATTCTTAGAAAAATCTAAGCAATACATGAATTCAATAGTGGACAATTACTCGCACCATGGAAATTTTCTTGAAATTGGACTAGGAACTGGCGAGGTTTTTGAATTGATAAGTTCAAAATTTGACATGCCCTATGGAATGGATATTTCAGAAGGAATGGTACGAAAAACACACTCAAAAGAGAAAATTAAGAAGAGATTATTTGTAGGAGACGCCTGTAATCTTCCAATAAAATCTAATTCGTGTGATTTTATTGTATGTCAGGATGTGTTAGAACACGTTCCATATCAAGGTAGAATGATTCTAGAAATATGTAGAATATTAAACAGTAATGGAATAGCGATCATTACAACTCCAAATCCGCTTTGGTCTCCTGTTTTGTATATAGCTGAAAAATTGAAATTAAAGGTGGAGGAGGGAGATCACAAGTTTGTCTTTCTAAATAGATTAGTCAAAAAAATAATCAAGAATTCACAATGTCAAATAACCAGTTCTAAACCATTCATGATGATACCAATAAAATCTAGCTTTGACAATTTTATAGAATCTCTTGGAGGCACTAGTTTGTTATCAAAATTAGCATTTAGTCAGATGTGTATTATAACAAAGAAATGAAAAATTCCAAAACATACACAAATAAAAGATGTAAAGTGATCGTAATCACATGAATGTGGGAATTGTAGGATTAGGAAAGATGGGATTACTTCATGCCGGTATTCTCAATTCCATACCTGATGTAAAAATCAAGGCAGTTACGGAAAAAGAGAGTCTAATTGCAAATTATGTAAGAGATTCAATGCCAAGTGTTAATGTTTATGATGACTACCTTAACATGATCAAGTCTGAAGAATTAAACCTAATTTATATAACAACTCCTATTTCTTCACACTTTCCAATAGCTCAAGATTGCATTGAAAATAAGATAAATTTTTTCATTGAAAAACCATTAACAAAAAATCTTGAAGAATCGAAAAAACTTTGTAAGAAATTAAAGGGAACGGATTTAGTTCATTCTGTAGGATATAATCGAAGATTCATAGATACATTCTCAGAGGTCAAATCACTTTTGGATTCTAAAATTTTAGGAGACATATCAAGGATAAAGTCATCAATGTATGTATCAAATATTTTTTCCAAATCAAAAGGATGGAGATCTAGAAAAGAAGTGAGTGGTGGAGGAGTGTTGTTAGATTTTGGCAGCCATTTAGTTGATTTACTTTTGTGGTATTTTGGCAATATTGAAAGAGTTTCAGGAAACATCAAGTCAGTTTATTCTAATGAGGTGGAAGATTCTGCACATATGGAGATGGAGTTTTCGAACAATATTCGGGGAGAACTAGATACATCTTGGAGCATCAGAGGTTATAGAATACCAGAGATAAACTTGGAAATCATAGGCAACAATGGCAGCATAAAAGTGAATGAAGATTTTATAAAAATTGACTTGAAAAAGCCTGATCCTCAATTAACTAATTCAAACACTACAATTTACAAGCAATCTCTAAACAAAGGAGTTATCATCGATGTAGGAGGTCCTGATTATACTAAAGAAGATTTACACATGATAGATTGTGTTAAAAATAAACAACAGTCCATGGTAAATGTATTCGAAGCAAGTAAAACTCAATCTGTGATAGAATCCATGTATGATGCAGCAAAAGGTGGAACAAAAAAGGTAGAGTATTTTGACTAGATTTGATTCAGTCCTACTGGGAGATAATCCTTTCTTTGGAGTAGACCATTTGTCTCAAGAAAGAGCCAGGACAAAAGCTCCAGTATCTCAAAATTTTCAAAATGCATTGGAGGTGATAAAGTATTCTCATAATCTAGGTGTCAAAGGAATGGTAGTATCAACACATCCAACCTTGAAAGACCTGATTCACATAATAAAAACAGAATCTGATTTGATTGATAAATTTGAATTTTACCCAATTATACCATATGTGCAAGGTTATGTTTTAAAGATCAATGAAATGGGAATGCTAAACACACTCATGGATATACTCAGCCCCGCAGGCATGATAAATAAGATGAAGATTATTACTAGTGGAGGATTAGGAATTATTAAAAAAGATCTTTTCAAATTATTTCGTACTTTTATTGATATAGAATTGTTACAACTCAATGATACAAAAGTTAAAACTGTTTTCTTACATGATGTAATAACTGATCTTGCATTAGCGTTAAATATGAAACAGATATTTCAGACATTTCATGAATATTTACAAGATTATCATAAAGTTAATGCAGGACTAGTTACAAAAAATTTCCCATTGCTAGTTTCAAAACTTGATGAGTGGAAGTTAGATTACAAATACATAATGACATCATTTAACAAAATTGGTTTTCAAATGAACCCATCTAGACAAGAGTGTGAAAAAGCCCTCAATATTTACAAAGGAAATGTGATAGCTATGAGCATACTTGCAGGCGGTTTCATTTCTTTACAAGATGCTTATGAGTATATTTCAACGCAATCTAGGATTAGAAATTTGGTAGTAGGATTATCATCAGTTCAACATGCAAAGGATACATTTGGAATTTTACTCAAGTAGAGATACAGTTTGTTTATCTGTTGAGATCTAATAATCTTTAAATCACTATTCTGTTTTCAACGCCGTGTGTCAGTTATTTCTAAATTAAAAAAAAATGTATTCGCTATCATCATACTAGTCATGGTTCTCTATGTCATATTATTACTATATTCAGATATAGCTAAATTTTCAAGATCAGTACTTGAAATCGACTATAGAATCATTCCTGCGATACTTGCACTTAGTAGTCTAAGTCTTTTTTTGCTTGCCATAAGATTTCATCGCCTAGTCAGAGCATTAGGCATTAAAATTTCATTTAGGAAGAGCATTTTAATTTATTTTTCTGGTTTGTCTTTTGGAGTTACACCTGGTGGAGCTGGAACTATAATAAAATCGCACATAATCAAAAAAGAATATGGTGATGCCATATCCAAAACAGCTCCCATAATATTTATTGAGAAGTGGAATGAGCTAAACTCTGTATTAGTTATAATTGCTATAACTATACTATTAGCAAGCATTACAGAAGCCAAAATAATTTTAGTAATAGGAGTTATTTTTTCATTATCATTTCTTGCAATAATACGAAATAATACAATCTTTTCTCTTTTTAAAAAAGTTATGATCCGATTTAGATTTTTCAAATATGAAGAAATGATTGAAAATTCCCAAAATACTTTCAGAATACTTACAGGTGTTAAGATCACATGCGAAGGTTTGCTCATTACTACTATTGCAAAAATTATTGAGGCATTTACTGCATACCTAGCATTCAAAGCATTAAAAATTCAAATAGATTTTATCTTTTCAACACAGGTATTTTTTACATCAATATTATCAGGAGTTCTTACATTCATTCCTGGCGGGTTTGTTGTAACTGAAGCTAGTATGACAGGGTTATTTGTAAAATATGGAATTGATTTTACAACAGCTGCAATTGCTGTCATATTTGCAAGACTTGTAACAATATGGTATGCCACAATTTTGGGCCTAATTACTTCCCGATTTATCATCAAAAGGAAACCCGGTATAGAATAACAAGTAAAACCATTCTATATTTGAGAGATTACGAATAAAAAAGTATTACAAATATACGCCATGTAATAAAATTTTGAATATTTAGAACTAACTATATAATCCAGATAATTTGAGTTTAACAGTGCAAGTGCGGGGATACACATACAAGAAAAGAATTATTTTTCTCATATTCGGGTTTTTCTTCACCATAAATATAATATCAAATGGTGGTCATTTTGATGCAAACGATGGTATTGAAACTTTTCTTGTAACCGAGAGTATAGTACTAAAGCACACAGCAAAATTAGATCCCACAGTACCAAGCGTTGATGCTTTAAGTTTTAACATACGCCCTACTATGCAAGCTTTGCACAGTATTCAAACTGGAACATCACTCAAGCCAGACGAACCCATGAAGCCTATGTATTCAATGAGGCCCTTGATTTTATCCGCCATAGGAGTACCGTTGTATATGATTGCTGATCTGTTGAATATTTCTCCAATACCTGTGACAGCAATTTTGACTAATTCAACAATTCTTGCATTTACAAGTGTGATTGTATTTTGCTTTGCGTCTGAGTTGACAAAATCAAGAAAAGTAGGTTTTGTAGCAAGTTTAATTTTTGGCGTTACTTCTTTTGCATGGCCATATAACACAAGTCTTTTTCCCCAACCATTAGAAAGTTTATTTCTGATTGCAGCGACATATTTTACCTATAAAAGTTCTCTGAATAAGAAGAGAACACATACTGTCTTAGGAGCTCTTTTTCTAGGACTTTCTCTTAATACACATCCAACAAGTTTTATCTTTTTACCAGCTCTTCTAGGTTATGCAATTTTGAAACTAAGGAATCGTAAAAATATAATTCTCTTTGCCGTTGTTCTGGGCTTTTTGATATTATTTTTATGTTGTCTTAATTACATTAGATTTGGCTCACCATTTGATTTTGGTTACGGGACATATGGTAGTCTTCAAGTTCATTCTGGATGGATTGGGTTGTTGGGACTTGTATTCAGTCCAGGTGCAGGTTTACTTTTTTTCTTTCCTATTGTAATTCTACTTCCATTTGCAATAAAAAAGATGTATTCGAAAGACAAAATTTTGAGCATTCTTTTTGCTTATGTCATAGTGTCTGCTTGGCTATATTTCGGCACTTTGTCTTATGGAGAACCATTTGCATGGAGTGGAGCAGGCGGATGGGGACCTCGATATTTAGTTCCGCTTACCCCTTTCATATCAGTAGCACTTGCATATCTAATCATGGATTCATCAAGAATCATGAAAGTAATTGTTTCATCACTTTCTGTAATAGGATTTGTAGTAAACTTGCTAGGCATTTTGACGTGGTATGCCTATGGATATAGCTATGGTTGGGCTGTTGAAGCATTATGGAAAGCAGAAAACAGCATGAACGTAATGACATGGGTTCCTCAATACTCTCCAATTATTCTACATGCCAAGGCATTGATTACCAATTATGTTGGAACAATAGACATATCTGCTTACCCAACTGGTTACATGAGAGTCGGGCTTTACTCATGCCCAGTCGATTCTTATCTATTTTGCAAATTTGGATTAATCCCAATAATTATAGGAGTAATATTGATAACCATATTATCATATATAATATTAAAAAATGGCAGATTTATTTTCCCAAAAAAAACACTAGATCAGTGAGAAATCACATATTCAAATAGAGAAATTTAATTCCAAGGAAATTAAACATATTTTAGCATAGTAACATAATTTTTGATTATTTTCATAATGATGCAGTTAGAAAAATACAACAAGAAATAAGTAGGAATGTTTAGAGGTTCTAAATATAATGAACGTCAAGCCAATTAGTTCTATTAAACATATAGAGGAAAATGAGACTGGAAGTATCAAAGAAATTGAAAACGGTTATGAAATAACTGTATTAAAGCCACAATCTTGGAACGGCGTTAGACTTCTATATCCACTTAGTAAAAACGAGGTATACAATATTGAAATTGACGCAACGGCAGAAAATGATAATTCACTTTTAGAAGTCATTATTACAAGTTCAATTGGTGAAAATAGGGTTGCGTCATTTTTCTTAAACAAGGATAAAGTGCAAAAACACCAGTGTTTTTTTACTTCACTAGATAATTCCGATCACATAGCTTTTAGAATGTCTACTTTCTCTGGATTTTCCACTGGAAAATTAATTATAAAAAATATCAAAGTATCAAATTTGTTTCCCATCTCAGATTCTTCAGATCTGTTAGAAAAAACAAAGATGTTAGGACCGTGGTTTCATCAGATAAATTTGAATGGTGTAAAAACTAGAGATATCTTTAAGACAGATAGTCCAAAAAGTTACAAATTTGATAAAAATTATACTGATCAGGATTTCAATGATAATCCATTATGGATATGGTCTAGATTCAAAAAATACGTACCAGAAAATCTTGATGGGAAGAATGTTCTGGATATAGCATGTAATTGTGGATTTTATAGTTTTGAATTGTCAAACCGGGGAGCCAATGTAATAGGTATTGACAATTCATATCAAGACATAGTACGTGCGAATTTTTCAAAAAAGGTACTTGGAATAGAGAATGTGGAATTTAGAATATGTGATGTAGATGAAATAAACAAGGAATTCAAATCACAGTTTGATATTGTACTATGCTTAGGATTATTGTATCATTTGAAAGATCCAGAGCGTACGATAAATAATGTATCAAAAATGACTAATTTTGCCATTTTTGAGACTATAGCGTCTAATGAAGATTCATCTCGATTAATTTTAGATCCTGCATATACACAAGATGGATATTTACCAACTACAATTTGGCTGAAAGAAGCTTTTCACCGAGCTGGTTTTTCTAGAGTAGAGTTAGTTACTCATCCCGATTTTGGAAGAAAGATATTTGTTTGCAAAAAGGATTAAGCCATATATAATAAATTATGATAAGTTTTTTTCATAACAAGAAATGGTGTATATGATCTGATAAAAATATTTGACAATCATAACTATACAAAAAGAATAGAAACTGAGGCTAAACACTTTAGTAAAGTTGCAGAAGAATCAAGTAAAAACTCTGAGAAAGTAGAGAGATTTTCCCCTCAAGTACCAGCCTTTAATCAAGCAATGACTCTTTACAGAACTATTTTTTATGAAAAAATGCCTCATATGGCTTTAGACGAGTATATTCTCAATTATGCAAAACAGAATAAAGATGAAATCAGAATTGTTAGCTTGGGCTGTGGTACAGGTGATTGGGAAATAGAATTAGTCGAAAAGGATCCAAAGAAAATCAAGATGGATCTAGTAGAGATAAATGAGGATATTTTAAAATACGCAAAAAACTATAATGAAAAACATAATCTTGACATCAGTATAATAATTCAAGATGTTAACAAATTAGATCTAAAGGATGAGCATTATGATTTTGTAGTGGTAAGAAGTTCATTACACCATTTTGTCGAATTAGAATATGTTTTTACTAAAATAAATAAAATTTTGAAACCAAATGGAAAATTTTTGGTAATGGGTGAAGTCATAGGTAGGAACGGTTTATTGTTATACGATGAGACGCGTAAAGTAGTGGAAAATATTATGGTATCCCTACCTGAAAAGTTTAGATTCAATCACAATACACAAAAGACTGACAAGAGATTTCCAAAGATAAATTATGCCAAGGATTCATTTGAAGCTATAAGAAGTGAAGAAATTTATCCACTCATTATGAGATATTTCAAACCAACTGAACATGTAACTTTTGATGCGATAATCTCTTATTTGCTAGATTTCAGATATGGGCCAAACTATGACATTAACAATAATCTTGATAAATCAATAATTGAATTCATAGTTCAATTAGATAAATACTATATAGAAAATAAAATTTTGAAACCTACGACCCTCTTTGGAATATTTCAGAAAGGATCAACATAACATTTTCTTTAGTTTGAAGATTATTTGGAAAGCTTTTCAATCAATTTTTGGTTTTTTATATTTATGTTTTGTAATGTCTCTATCTCTTTGACAAGACTATTGATTTTATTTGCATATTCATCAATTAATTTCCTATTACCCATATTTGCATTTTGCAATATTTCAACTTCTTTTATAAGATAATCAATCTTTTTGGCATATTGAGAGATATCATTTTCAGATAAATCTGTTTTCTGCGTAGGCGACATTTGAGATCTATAATAAATCAATATATTTCTCAAATATTCTGTACAAGCATCTTTTGAGAAGTTACCAATAAATTCCCGTACAATGTGATTATTTTTCAAATTCGGAGTTATTTGGAAAACATACTGATAAGCAACAGATTCGGGGTCTCTTAATATTGCATCAATCAATTCTTGAGGTATAACATAAGAAGTTAAACTAATTTCAGGTACATCAAAAATGCCTTTGTTGATTCGTTGTAATTTTGTAAGAGAATATCCAGATTTGTCGATTAATGATAATAGAATATCAAGTGTAAAAAATCTCTTGGAATTATTGTTAATTAATCCCGTTGCATTATATTTGAAATAACCGTTTAACATAGAAATTCGTACACTCCCATGTACCACATTATGCACCAGAAGTATAACAGTACCATTAAGAGCAATATATCCACGCAATTTCTGTAAGAATTGTTCAGGTTCCACTAAATGTTCTAGTAAATCACCAATCAGTATTACATCGAATTTTTCTTTTTGTAATTCATTCAGATCCATCTTTTCTAAATTTCCAAATATCGATTGATCTACAAATTGCCGTATTTGATTTTCTAGATTACGGTTTTTTTCTATACATGTAATATGACAATCAATATCCTTTAGTCTCTTTAGAAGATCGATGGAGTTCATCTCTATTGTCAACACCTTTTTTCGATTTCCAGTAAGATGAAGCATGTGATTGTAAACTTCTTTCAAGTTTTCTACATCTGCAGATAAATTAGATTGTATTCAAATCACCTGGTGTAGAGTTTTTTATCACACTATGACGCCCTATTATATGAGAAATATTAACAATTTAAGTTTTAGATCTTCCAAACTATTTTTCTAATGTTTCAGTATGATTCACATCGATAGGGAGTCATCAACTTTCATTTTCGGCATAGATTTAGATTAGTTTTGCACCTTTTCAAATACTATAATTTCTTGCAATCCCAATTCAGGATCATTTTGCGAATATATTACGTTTGGATTCTTGATTCCATGATTATTTAGAAAATCAAACATTTTTTTTCTGTTATACCGATTTGCGTTTACATCTATTAGGGCATGTTTTTTTATCAAATCTGGTTCTTCGGACATGTGAATATATGGTGCCATTACGAACCATTTAGCCGTCAGTCTGGATAATTCTTGTAATGCAGATTCATAATAAGGAAGAGCCTCCAAAACCCCTGTTGTGAAAACAATGTCAAAAAAGTTATCAGGGTAATTAATTTCGGATAGATCAGATAGAATAAAGCTTGATGGTGTTCCCTCAAGATTATCCATTGCATAAACAAGTGATTTGAAATTACTATCAAGCCCAAAATAGATTCCTTTAAACCCCCTAGAATAAAGACGAAATCCTTCAACTCCGGTATTACACCCAGCGTCCAAAACTCGAGTATATGTTGAGCTACGAGACATTATGAAATCTTCCAATGCTATTCTTTTTTCTTGTTGACCAATTCCATTAAATCTATCAATTGTTGCAGGACCTTGAATTATTTTTAACGTTTGAAAATAAGTCAGATCTACATCGGGAATTTTTATTTCTTCAGGATTACCTTCAAAAGCAAGTTTTAGAAGATAAATTTGAGAAATTTTAGTTTTAGGAATATTTTGTAGTTCTGGAAATAGATAAAATGGTTTTTTGTATCTTATGGAGTTCTCTTTTGATATGTCAGTGTATGAATAATCAATGTTATCATCAGATTCCTTATGCATTTACTTCATCTTTGATTTATCCCATATAAAAATAGAGGATGAATCGACTTGTGCAATTATATTTCTAATAAGATGATCATCGCTATAATAAAAGAAATGATCAGGTAATCGGCATAAATACTTCATCAGGAATTGTTTTTATTTTTATCCCATCCGGACCAGAAAATTTACCCTTGCCTAAAATATGTACATAACCGTCAAAATCAGTATTTTTTGGATCCAGATGATTATAGAATTCATATTTTTGTCTCCTCATGGGTTCATCATAATATCCATAGTGAAAAATTTTAATTTTTCCCCGAATAGGATTATTCCAGTCCTTTGCATTTTGTGGCAATCTAGTAGAATGAGCATTTCCAGGGTATTTTGTATTTTCATAATGTAAATCGCCTGATTGCCCATACATTCGCATCAATCTTTTATACCAAATGCTTCCATATACGCCATCACATCTAAACTGATTTGGTTTGTCCCAGATAAATAAAGATTGGAATTCAAATAAAGAAACATCAGGATAAAGAATTGAAAGGTCTTCAAATAACAGGTCACTTGCATGTGGTTGAATAATTTCATCTCCATCCAGCGATAGTATAAAACCGGGTTTCAGATCTAAGGCCATACGTAATAAAATATTCTTGTCTCGAACCTCATCAAATGGTAATCCTCTTTGTTCATGAATTTTGATCACTTTATTGAAGCTCTTACAGATTTTTATCGTATTATCAGTAGAACCGTCATCTAAGATAACAATTTTAGTGCAAATCTCAGATGCTGATTCTAAAGATTTAGCAATCCAACGTTCCTCATTTTTTATTCTGTAAACTGCAACTATGTCAAGTTTTTCAATTTCATCTATCATGTTATATTCTAAATTTTAATTGATAATTTAATTGCATTAGAAGGCTCAGGCAGATTAATAAAATTCATCATCATAATTAAGAGATCTGTTTATTTTAAATGAATGCAAAACTATAGAAAAGTCCAAACTCTGGATAAGAAAACTATTTAGCTCATTAATCTTAATCATGATTAAATGGAAGTGGTCTTAATCCTCTTCTTTCTTCACAATTGAATATAAAATTATAAACATCATCAAATGTCATTTGTTTATTGGATAACATAGCATATAGATGATCATATTCTACTTGAGCTGGATATCGGTATAAAAGATCATCATATATTTTGATAATAAAATTACCATATTCATCTTTGAGTGTTTTTAATTTCTCCTTAACTGGATAAGGGTTTACAGAATACCTAGAAGCATAACAATTTCGACAAATAATTTCATCATCATGTGATTGCAGTTTTTTGACAATTTCTTTGTGTTTAGAGCCATCTAAAATGGATTCATAATCTTGAGAAATCAGATTTCCTATAATGTTTTCTAATCCATAATCCATACAACACAAAGATAAATCCCCATTTGGTAAGAGAACATTTTGATCTAATGTATTTTCCCCGTTAAGGTTTGCTTTAGAGCAAATTAGAGGACCCAATTTTTTATTAACTTTCATTCCATAGTCGCAATTTCCAGCTCTATTATGCATTTTATTGGGAGAAAAATCCTGTTTTATAATAGAAATAATTTCAGAAGGAAGAGTTCCCATAGTCATGCATGACATGTGATAGATTTTTAAAGAAATTAGTTTTTTTAATACATCCAGATAATTTTGAGTTGGTAAGATTTTTGCGTATTTCTCCCCATCTGGAAGATGAATTACAAAGGCAATAAAGGGAATATCTTTTATTTTGAATATATCTTGTTCTTTTAATCCTACAAGAGTTGTAAACACAGCAATTTTATGGCCATGTTCATGTGCGTACTGAATCATATCAGCACATTTAGGATTAAGAAATGGTTCAGAAAATCCTGAAAAATGAATGTCTACATATTTAGGAATTTTATCTATACATTCTTTGAAAACATCAAAAGACATTGTGGTAGGTAAACCAAATGTTGACTTTACATCGTTTTGTTCATCATATTTATTCATCAACAATGTTTGTGGGCAAAAGGTACATTGTATTCTACATCCTATACAAGTTGTGATTTCTATATGCACATAAAAAAATACTGCTTGCTATGATAAAATCCTTAGGCTCACTTATACTAAGTTATATAACAAAGACCATTAATATCACAGAATATCTTTTCACCTTATTCTCGATAATTATTTAAGATGCTCCTTTCTCACATGTGATAGATTTTATTGAATATGCATACTAATCCAGTTGACGAGATTTTTCCAAGAGTCCAGGAGTTAACTGCCAAACAGGAAGACATTTTAGAAAAAAATATTGTATGGATATTTGGATCTCGTAGAAGTGGAACAACATGGTTACGTGATTTACTCGCATTCAATACAAAATTCATACGTGAAACATACATTACTGAACATTTAGCTGTACATAGCTAGGCAGATTATTTTGTCAGACGTATTGATGAAATAAAGGATAGGAAAAATTATTTTTTTTCTACTGCGTATAGTAAAACATGGCAATATCATCTGGGTAAGCTAATTCTATATAGAATCTATGCAGAGATTCAAGATTATACGCATAAAATAATTGTGAAAGAGCCATCTAGTTATTTAGATGCGTCAGATATTATTGCACAGTGTACACCCAAATCAAAAGTGATAATAATTTTAAGAGATGGAAGAGATGTACTTGATTCCATAGTTGATGGAAGAAAACAAGGTGGATGGATGTTAACAAGTGAAAGCGGTGTCATTACAGAAGAATCTCGTCTTTCTTTCATAGATCAGTCTTCCAAGTGGTGGGTTCTTCAGTCAGAAGTTTTGTTGAGAACTTATGAAACATTATCAAAAGAACGAAGATTTTTAATTCGTTATGAAGATCTCCTAAAGAATACATTTGAAAACTTGCAAAAGATTTATGCATTCTTAGAAATTCCAATATCAGACGATGAGCTAAGAAATGTTATTTCTAAAAATAGTTTTGAAAATATCCCTACAGAATTAAAGGGAGAAGGAAAATTTTATAGAATAGCCAGTCCAGGCAAATGGAAGCATAATTTCAATGAAAAAGAAACACAATTGATGAATAAAATTATGGGAGACATGTTAGTAAAGATAGGTTATGAATTGTAGTACATTCTAACTTGGAGATATCGAAAAACATGAAAAAATTGTCTGTTTATTTAATGTCACAATGAATAGCCAAGATTTGACATTAAATCTGAGGTTATTTTCATGATTTCATTTTGTTCTTGAGGACTCAGATCATGTCTGTATCTACCTATCGAATCAGAATGGATTGGTTTTGTAGGATCATTCTTTCCAACCGTCAAGCCATCTTGGTTAATTTCATCATGTGATATCTCATTATGCTGTAAGAGGTTATCCTCCCACTCAAGATCTAGATAATTCAAAATTGTCTGAATTATATGGCTTGAATTATGAACCAGATCTTCGTATCTTACTTTTGTTATAGAAATTCCAAGATTTTCATAATAAATCATAGAGTTATTTTTTACTTTCCAATACAAAGCAGCAGAAGCAATGGCTTTATTTTGTGAATGCCTAATTATTTCTAGATCATGTTTATACATATCTGAAAATTCAGAAAAATTTTTCTCCCAAAATTCTATGGATGGTAAGACCCATCTCTCAAGCCAGCTTGATCCTTCTTTTTGTACATAACTTTTCATTGACGAGATCACATCTCTTACATCTCTGTATAAAAATATCATCTTGCTATCATGAAACCTATTTTTTGTAATAGTATTGTTTACCATTTCCCTTAACATGGGATTGTTCATTTGTTCTGTATATGCAGGAGTTTTAAACCCAAACAGTTTTTTTCCAGAATATTTTTCAATTTCTTTTTTCAATACATTATCATCATGTAAAATTTTATATGATTTGTATTCGTCAAAACAATGTATCTTACTATGAGAATCAAGAACTAGTCTTGTTAATGTCGTTCCTGATCTTTGGCAACCTAATATAAAGAACAGATCAAAAGATGTACTCATACAAACATTCTGTGAATATGATATGCTTCTGCATATTCTACTCCAATTTCACTCCCTCGCATGTTCGCCAAAGCAGTAACTCGATCCCCATCTCTTTGTTCTGCCCTTATCTGAGTCTTGTAAGTATTCAGTACAGATGTTTTTTTCTTTATTTCTTTTTCTGACAGTTGGAGATAAAAATTTGGAGAGAACTTGCCAAATTCTGAATAAGCAGACCAAAAGTAATATTCAGGCGATTCATATGATAAGACCATTTTAGGCATAAAAGTTGTCTTTTGTGGATGTGGCCTTAAGGAACTCATGGCTACTTTATAGGCTTGAGTATGATCTTGATGAGAAGAGAAAATTGTAGGTATGGCAACTATAGTAGGCCTAATTTTTTTAATAGAAACTTTACTTTTGGATTCTAAAAGTTCAATGAGTTGAGACTGAGGAAGAGTATCTAAATGTTGGATTTCATCTTTGTAGTATGCTACATCATAATCGTCAATATCCAAGCGGCCCATCACAGTATGCAATTCTTTATTCCATTCTTCTTTTGTTATGCGTCTAGATCCTACTTTTGAATAACCCCCAATTGTAAGAATTTGCACGTAAACTTTTCCTTTATTCTTTTTTACTTTATTTATCAAGCCAAAACATCCTAAAACTTCGTCATCCGGATGTGGCGCTATTATTAAGAGACGTTCTTTTTCTAGATTCATTAAACTTTCCTTTTGTTTGTGCATATTACGACATAAAAAGTATTCAGTACTTTTGTAAATATCTATGGAGAGCATCTGGATAGCATTACTTTTCAACTAAAATTATAGGTAGATCTAGTACGAACTTATAATATCCATCAGCATAGGAACCACAGTCATGATTAGTAAAGAATTATGGAGAAAAAGATCACTAATTTGGGACTTTGCTACATCAGATCTTAAAATTCGCTATAGAAATTCAGTATTGGGTTTTGTCTGGACATTTCTTGAGCCATTGTTATTATTGGCAGTGTTATACGTTGTATTCACAAACATAATCAAATCATCTATCGAATTTTTCCCATTATACTTGCTATTAGGATTAATTATGTGGAACATGTTCACCAGAGGTACTCAGATAGCTCTTAATAGTATTCTATCAAGAGCGGGAGTTTTAACACAAATTCACATACCAAATGAAATTCCACCCATAAGCGCTGCTTTTACCTCATTGATAATGTTGACATTCGAGATGATTGTATTTGGAATTTTTATGATAGCATTTCAATTCAGCCCTCCACAAACAATCATAGTTTTACCGTTGATAATAGGCCTAGAGTTCATCCTGATTCTAGGCATAGCATTACCTCTTTCAGTATTAAACATAAGATTTAGAGATGTCCAATTTATCTGGGGAGTGATTATCCAAGTTGGTTTTTTCATAACTCCAATTTTTTATAAAATTCAAATACTTCCTCCAAATGTACAAAAAATTATTGCTTTTAATCCAATGATCAACATTCTAAATTTTGCTCACAACGCAGCGCTTTATGGAGTACTTCCTACTACAAAGGAAGTCATCATGACAGTAGGGATAACATTTCTTATTTTTGCAATAGGATATGGAATTTTCAGAAAATTAAGCAATAAAATAATCGAGGAACTATAAATGTCAGAAATAGTCATCAATGTAAAAAACGTTACAAAAGACTTTCGAATTTATCATGAAAAAAGAAATTCAGTTTATGAGGTCATAACAGGCTATTTCAATAAACGCAAATACTATGAAAGATTGCGTGTATTAGACAATATATCATTTGACGTAAAAAAAGGCGAAATGTTTGGAATTGTTGGAAGAAATGGCATGGGAAAAACTACATTACTTAGGCTTATGGCAGGGATTTACAAGCCAGACTCTGGATCTATAGAGGTAAATGGTTCTATAATCCCATTTCTTGGTTTGGGTGCAGGTTTTCAAGTAGAAATGACTGCAAGGAGCAATGTTATTCTATATGGAAAATTACTAGGATTTTCAAAAAAGAAGATAAAGGAAAAGGTCGATGAGATTATAAAATTTGCAGAGTTAGAAAAGTTTCAAGATACAAAACTAAAGAATTTCTCATCGGGAATGTATGCAAGATTGGCTTTTTCCACAGCAGTACAAGTTGATCCAGAAATAATCCTTATGGATGAAGTTCTTTCTGTGGGAGATATAGGATTTCAGAAGAAAAGTCATGATACTTTTCTATCGTTTAAAAAAAGAGGAAAATCAATTGTTTTAGTAACTCATGATCTTAATGCAATAAGAGACAATTGTGACAGAGCAATGTTTCTAAATAATGGTAAGATACATACAATGGGCGAGCCTCAAAAGGTAATTGATGCATATACAAACTATTTTTCAAGTCCTTAGAATTAGAATTCCTAGTATAATAAAATTAGATCTAATTTGAAAATTAGAAACGATCCTAAGAATATGAATAATTACAGAAACATTTCTCATTCTAAGAAATAACTTGACACTTCATACTTTTAATAACCCAAAGATAACATGTCAGGCATTAGAATACAAATGATTATTTGCCCTATATGCAAAAACAATGAACCAAAGAAAGTAGTAAGTTCTGAAGTATCAGGTATTAATTTTACTGTAATGCAATGCTCTAATTTGAACTGCCAACATGGTTTTATTTCTCCCATACCATCCATAGAAACATTATCATCACATTATTCATGTGATCAGACTAATGATGCCTGTTTAGTTGGAAAAGAGTACATTTCAAAATCAATGGATTTTTATTCCAATATTTTCAATCAAGTCATAGAACCTATTTTTCAAATGAAAGGAAAACTATTAGATGTAGGAGCTGGGAACGGTACTTTTGTCGCTGCAGCAAAAAAACAAGGCTGGGATGCAACAGGACTAGAATTTAATAAAACTGCCTGTCAAAAAGCAAAGGAAATTTTTGACATAGAATTATTTCAAGGAAGCTTTTATGAATTAGAAAAATTCTTTTCTCCTGAATCATTTGATCTTATTAGTTTTAACCACGTTTTTGAACATGTAATTGATCCCGTTTCATATGTGAAATACATTACGCGGTTTCTAAAACCTAATGGATGTATTTATCTTGGTGTACCAAACATGGGTTCTGATGACTATCACAAACATGGCTCCAAATGGGTATATCTACACATTCCAGCACATATCTCGTATTTTACGTGTGAATCTCTTGATGACATATTTTTACACAGAGTAAAACTGACCAAGGGACATTTTGAAAAAGTGTTTCAAAATACTTTCCCCGCTCCCGGAATGAATCAAGGCGAAGCGATTACTGCAATTTATCGTTTTAGAGTATAGACTAATTTTATATCAACCATAATTGATCATATATGATTTTAGTTTATTTTTTTAAATAATAAAAGACCATTTTCATTGAAAATTATTTTGTGCTTTCCATCATTTTTGAGAATTGAGACATATTTTTCCTGCAATTCCAAGAGCACCAAATCTTGCACGAGCCTGAACTGCTGTTAACGTTGCAAGAAATTTATTTTTTTGATGAAATTTTATAGTAGCAGGAATATTTAGATCGGTTAAACCATCTCCATATGTAAGGTAAAATGTTTCATCAATGTATTTTTTTACATATTTCACTCTTCCACCAGTCATGGTTTGTTCACCAGTATTTACTAGAGTGACGCGCCATGGTTCTCCATGTCTTTGATGTACTTCCACTTTGTTTTTTTGAATATCAATTGTAACATCAGAAGTATGTAAAGAATAATTTGCAAAAAATTCTTTAATCATATAACCCTTGTATCCTAAACAAATTATGAAATCATTTATACCGTGAGCACTATAAATTTTAAGAAGATGCCATAGAAGCGGCATTCCACCAATTTCAACCATGGGTTTAGGTCTAGCCACCGTCTCCTCAGAAATTCTGGTACCTTGACCTCCTGCAAGAATTACTGCTTTCATATGCTTACTTTTTTCAGGTAGTCATAATTAAACAATTTCAGAGTTTTAGCATATTATTTCTTAAATTAATTCACCTTATTCCCATACCATACAAATAAAAATTTTTTATTGGACAATTCTAATTTATTGTTAATGAATTAATATTTTAAAATTATCCACATAAAAGAAAATGCTATTAACACATAAAGCATATCACATTTAGGATTATACATAATTTGTGAACCCGGAAATTAGACATGAATTAAGATTTTTGTGTGATTTATTAGTTAGAGTTTTCTTTTTATCAAATCAATAAATTTTATATGTGTTGGATCAGTCTTATCCAAAATAGTAAAGGCTTCATTTCTAAATTAGTATTAATTAAGCCATCATAGCGTAGATATTATAACAAATTTGAAAAACATCAACGTACTTTTACTCACACAGTTTTTTTCAACCACCAAAGGTGGTGGAGAATATGTATTCAGCTTGATTGCAAAAACACTAGCTGATAAGGGCAACAAAGTATGGGTGATAACTAATCAGATTAAAGGTGAAACATATCCTTCTCACCAAAATATCAAGATAATTTTTGTCCCTCCACTTCTTGAGTACAAAGGTGGTCTTCCTCCAGGATTTGGTGACAATCTAAGATATTCACTGAGTACAATAAGAAAAGGTCTCTCATTAATAAAAAAAGAAGAGATCGACATAATTCACTCTAATAATTTTGCCCCTGCCTTGGCTGGTTCCATATTATCTAGCATTACTAGCAAACCGCATATCACTACAGTTCATGATGTATTTTCATTGTGTGGAAAAAATTACTGGAAATTATGGGGTAAACAAAGTAATACATCCAGACTAAATGTCATACTAGCACCATTTTTTGAAAAAATGATTATCAAATTAAGATGTAATGCCATTCATACAGTAAGTGAAGCAACGAGAGAAGATTTGATAAAAATTGGAGCCAGAAAACCGATTTATGTAATTCCTAATACCATTGAGATCAGTACTAATCATAATACAAAACAAGATCCTTACCAATTCATCTATATCGGAAGGCTTGTTTTTTATAAAAATCTCGAGGTTGCCATTAGAGCAATAAGCATAACAAAAAAAACATATCCAAAGATATTGTTACTTGTAGTTGGAGGAGGTCCCCATGTAAAAAACTTGGAGGGGTTGGTTAACAGCCTGGATTTACAAGATAATGTAAAATTTACAGGATTTGTATCAAGTGAAGAGAAAATCAGACTCTTGTCAGAATCACAGGCATTGGTTTTTCCAAGTCTTTGTGAAGGGTTTGGCTTGGTCATACTGGAAGCATTTGAACAAAGAAAACCAGTATTGGTGTCAGATGTGAGACCTCTTTCAGACATAGTATCACACCAAAACACAGGATTTGTCATTTCTCCTCATGATGAGAATGAATGGGCAAAGATGATTATTGAAATAATAAATAATCCAAAAAAATCCATTCAAATGGGAATTTCTGGTAGAGAGACATTAGAAAAAAAGTACAATATTCAAAACATGTACCGGGAACTTCTTTTGATGTACTCAAAAGTTGAAAATCGAGTTGACTGATATTGAGAAGTGAATATAAAAAATTAATAATTTATTTTGTACTAGTAATAGCTATCACAATAATAATAATAACTTATATGAATTATAAAATAGAAAATATTCAAGCTCCAGGAGAAAGTGCAATAAATGAAACTTTTGTCAGGGTTGTAGACGTTAAAAAAGAAGATATTTTCAATACAATGGCAAATCTAGATGATTATCCTAAAATTTTACCTGGGAATTATGTATCTGTAAAGATAATAAATCAGACTAGTAATACGATTTATGCAGAGGAAGAAGTTGCAGAGATTGGAATCAAGACAAAAATGCTTGTAAGACATACAATCATTCCATATGATAAACATGTGCTTGAAGTTCTAAATGGTGACGCAAATGGAACAAAAATTACCGAAGTCTTTGAGGGAAATGATTCAACAACAAAGATTACTACAACATTAGAAATGCAACTACATGGCTTGTTGTCTCCTTTGGCTTTTCTTCCAAAATCTAATTTAGAACATGCCATGAACACTGTTATAACAAATTTTGTGGAATATACAAAACAGAAAAATTTGGGTTAGATATTATGGACTAGATCTTGTATTGTTAGATGAGTTTACATCGGAATGACTTTGGGTAAACTAGAACAGTGACGTGCTTTTACCCATAACCTAGTATGTTTAATGATATTGGTACTTCTCTTCGGATATCAGATTATATGCGCGCTAAAAGGGACGTTGATTCCTAGCCAGAGCATATACTAGAATTTACTTTTTATAAAATCAATTGACTTGACAGGGGTAGGATCTATCTTTGATATGACAGCACTATAAATTGATGTATAATCCAATAAATATACAAGATTTACAATCTTAGATAATATATCACCATTTACTGAATACACTTCCTTGTACTCAATTTTGTTTTTTACAAAGTATTCTTTGATTACTTTCCACAGTTCTTTAGTTTTGATATAATCATCTTTTCCCTGAATTAAAATAGGCTTTACAACAGACGGTTTTTCCCATGCAACTATACCATTATGACATGCTTCAATAACATCTTCTGCAATTGCATGCATCTTGGCATTTTCCTGTAGTGAATTTTTGAATCGTATAGTAGCAGCCTGCAGACCAGACGGATAATAAATCATAGGTATTCCAGAGATCCATTTTGCAAGATCTATGGCAAGATTATCATCATTAAGGTTTGAAGACCAAACCTTTTTTTGTGTTCTCTTAAGAAGTGCAATTGATTCCAAGACATCATTTCTCTTGATAGGGATTACATTTCCTAAAACATTCAAGATCGAATACAAATAAGCAGGATATGAAGCTCTTGGGGAATTCAATACTGGTATATTTACATATTTTATCTTATTTTTTGTGCAATATTTTTCCATTTTGCCACCAGAAGAAAAGGCAATTATTTTACAACCTACTTTTTTTGCAGAGTCAAGAACAGTAAGGGTTTCCAGTGTATCTCCAGAAGCACTTGTAGCAACAACCAGCGTACTAGAATCAGCAGTTTTTGGAAGATGATATCCCTTTACAATAGACAAATGTAGGTCGGTTTTTGATACTATGGCTGAAAGCGTATCGCCTATTGCCCCAGAACCACCCATTCCAGTAAAGATTATCTGGTCTATTTTTCCAAATTCAGCTTTATCATAGTTTTTTGTATAGCATTCCTTTGCAATATCTGGCCACATATCATAGATTTTGTGTATACCACTTTTGTCATATTTGTTCAAAGTAGAGGAGTTTAACAATTATTTTCGTAAAGAAATGATTGCAATATAATGATTTATTATATATGATCATCCTGTCTTCAACAATACTCTCATATTTTGCATAATTTGTTGTACATATTTTTTAGCAAAAATAGAATCTTCCAATGCAGTAAAAAAGATACATCATATCTTTACAGGTAGAGTCTAGGTACTAGCGAAATATGTTGTGAGTTGTTGTCACCTAACAAAAAAATTATGAAACTCTCAAAAGTTTTATATTGTTCTTAAAATCACTCGATTAAAATATCGTTAATGCAAAAAAATGAGATAACATCATGGATTTCTAAAAGAAGAGATTTGAGCAATCTTAAAGTTGAAACGATCCCAATTAGCAATATTAAGAATTGGCTTTTTACTGGTAAAAACATCACACATGAAAAAAATTATTTTTTTTCAATAATCGGAGTCGAAGTTTATTCTGAACAAAATAAATTAGTTTTAGAACAGCCAATAATTCTGCAACAAGAAGTAGGCATCATGGGATTTATCATCCAAGATGCCAAGATATTACTTCAAGCTAAAACCGAACCAGGCAATGTAAATGGAATCCAAATTGCCCCAAGTGTGCAAGCAACTGTTAGCAACTATACAAGAGTGCATGGCGGGGATGAAACAAAGTTTTTGAGATATTTTCAAGAATCCGATGTTAGCTATGAGTGTGTATCTAATTCAGTCCAGTTAGAACATGGTACAAGGTTCATGAACAAAAGTAATCAGAATTTAATCATTAGATTGCAAAGCGGATGTTTCTTAAACAATATGGATGACAGGTTCAGGTGGAGTGAAATTAGAGAATTTTTGTCACTCCTTGAAGAAGACTATTTGATAAATACAGACGCAAGATCTGTACTTGTTTCATGCAACTGGGAAGAACTAGCTAAAAATAAAATTGCTTTCTTTTCAGACCTGCAATATGATGAGCTCAAACATAGGTTAAATGAATCCTATTATCAAAAGTGTTCTAGTGCAAGAATATTTCAAGTATTAGAAGAATTACAAAATCAAAATAAATATAATTTTAAAATTAAAGATTTGGACAAACTAGAAAATTGGAGTGTCAATGAAGATATAATTTATGACAATGATCAGGTTCAATTTACAGTGCAGGGGTTTAGAGTAAGTACTACTGATCGAGAGGTTTCGTACTGGGAACAGCCGCTGGTTCACAATACAAGGGTAGAAAAAGTTGTATTATACTGTCAAAAAAAGGATGGAGTATTAAAATTCCTTCTAACTGCTCAAATAATTATCGGCATGGACAAGGCACTAGTCTGGGGTTCAAGCGTTCAAAATTCAAGGGAAGATGAAAACATAGTCCTTGAAGGACAGACCATACTAGCAGAATGTATACAATCTGACGAGGGAGGACGATTTTACCAATCCAAATGTTTGTATCAGATTATTGAATTACCAGAGGGAGTAAAAGTCACAATGTCAGATATGTCTTATTGGGCTTTATTATCAGAGATACAGAAATTAGTAATACAAGATAAAAAGACTACAAATGAGTTACGTAGCGTGCTATCATTATTGCTTAAATTTCTGTAAACCATGTCAAAGATTGAGGCAAAAGTAACTGTTGTAATTTCTACATACAATCGTCCAGATGTACTCTATGTTGCTATTAGATCAGTAATTTTACAGACAATTCCAAATTGGAAAATTTTGGTAATTGGAGATCATTGCAGCCCAGAAACCGAGAAGATTGTAAGTTCATTTAATGATTCACGGATCCAATACATAAATCTCCCTCATCGAACTGGAACCCAGTCTGGCCCCAATTCAGTAGGAATTGCGCTTGCAATTACAGAATATATCGCTTTTATGAATCACGATGACGTATGGTTACAAGATCATTTGGAGTATGCAATAGAGACTTTGGAAAAGACAAAAAATGATTTTTTTATAGGCAAGTGTGCTTTTACGCATCATTCCCAACTTGTTCTTGGAAATTTGAGGATTCCCAAGTTTTATTTTGCAAGTCCAGACAATCGAACCGCTGATATGAGTTTTGATAAAATAAACATAATATTTGAAAGCGCAAGTTCATGGGTAATTAAAACCAGTCATGCAAAGAGAATAGGATATTGGAAAGGCTCTAGAGATATTCATCGCCCCCCACTACAAAACTGGATAATAAGAGCATGGAGAAATAAAACAAAATTTGTTTTTGGCAATAAGATCACTGTTTTGAATATATCTCCTTATCAACCTAAAACATCAAAAACTCTGTATTCGATAAAAAGTTTAACACATATCTATATTCTTAGTTTGTTAGAAAACCAAAACTCTAATTCGGTTAGGGATTTTGTAGAAAAAAGTCTAGAACATAATAAAGAATACATCGATATAGAAACCAAGGTATTAGAAAGGTACCCCAAGGTTTTTAGGAAAATACTGATAAATAAAATCACAAAAAGTATTTGCAAATACACTGGTTTAGATAGCTTTGAAATTTTCTACACACTAGTTGGTTTAGAAAAAGGTAGACACATGAAACAATTATCAATAGATAGAACAGGAGACCCATTACCAGAAAAGATGGACATCAAAAAGATAATAGACGCAGTGAATTCAGACACGGGCCACTAGTCTATTCTTTTTTCAGGCTATCGTTTTGATCCATTGTTCTTAATATATTATTAATACTTGCAACAGTCAAATATTGATT
>Ga0307374_10002454_pt1 | contig 32922 bp, 35 predicted proteins | sample OX3MG_FD_202532 | JGI IMG/M metagenome (GOLD analysis project Ga0307374, IMG submission 202532) | Soil microbial communities from Risofladan, Vaasa, Finland - OX-3 | ecosystem: Environmental > Terrestrial > Soil > Coastal area > Acid sulfate soil | place: Finland: Risofladan, Vaasa | collected... | reverse complement strand
CAGGCATTTAGCGCTCAGCTGTTCTACGTTCCATACAACTCCACAAACCAGACGGCAAAATAAGCTATTTTCCAAAGGTTCTCTTGGTATACTTTTCATAGCCCTCGAGCTTCTTCATGTCTATTCCCTTTGCCTGCCGCACATTTGAGGGGATTCCAAAGCTCTCTGAGTAAGCCTTCTTGCTGTAGAGTTCCCTAAGCGGATCTTCCTTGCCGCTTATTGCGGCAAGCAGGAACTTTCTTACGCTTGTGAGCGAGACCTCGCCGCTTCCAAGCTTTCTTGAGATTCCTTTCGGCAAAATCAGCAGCATCGGCACCTTTACTACCTCGTCGTATAGTACAGTTCCGTGACCGATGAACCCGTGTTCATCGAATGCCTGCCCGTGGTCGGATGTGACAATAACTATCGTCTCCTCCCCGAAGCTTTCGAGTATGTGGTTTATTATCTGATAGGAGTATTCACCAGCCTTTTTCATACCCACATTGTAGATGCGCTTCCACCTCTCTATCAGCTCCGCGCTTACCTTTTTCTTCATGAAAGGGGTAGACCAGTTGAAGTCCATGCCCTTCTTTCCGATATATGGATCGTGCGCCTCCATCAAGTTGACAAAAAGGAAGAATGGCTTCCTGAGCTTTAGTTTCTTGATGTTTTTAACGATACTTTTCCCTCCCTTTTCGACAGGCCATCCATCTATGTACTTTGCATTGAGCTTCTTTAGAGCAGCAATCGGTGTCAGAACTACTCCGCTTGCAATCATGTTTAACAGAAGAGCAGGGTCCTCCTTTCCTATAATGCTTGCAAGCTTGAGCACCTTCCCCATGTTGGTGTCCGTGTCGTCCACAACCATGTTCCTGTACTTTGCGACAAGAGGCTTGAGCTTTCCAGAGATCTCAAGGACGCTTCCATGCATGTCCGTGAAGTATGACTCCTCCCTGAAGTAGTCGAACTCGTCAAATCCGTATATCGGATGGATGTATGGGTTTGCGGAGATTCCGTAGGTCCTGTATCCCATCTGCTTTAGGTCGCTTACTATCGTCTTGTGCCTAAGCTTTATTTTGCCGATGTCAAGTGACTTCACGCTCTTTGTCTCGTGCGAGCCGTGCTCGCTAGGGTACATTCCAGTGAAAAGCGAGGCGTGCGATGGCAGAGTCCATGAAGATGGTGCGATGCACTCCTTGATGTAAACTGCGTCCCTGAACTTTTTGAGCGCAATTGACCCAGACTTCATCAGATGCTCGAAGGTCTGCGACCTTGCGGTATCCAGGACAATAACAACAATATTGTACTTCCTTATTTGAACACCCGCAGAAATTTTATCAGTTCGGAACTCTAAATAACTATCCTATTATCCCAATGCCCGCAAACTTCCTGTCACTATACAGCACAAACCTTCCAAGCTCCTTAAGCGAGTCAAAGTCCTCCACCGGCATTTTGCCCCCCAGTACGAGTTTCGCCCTTATCGCCTCAAGCTCCTTGACTTTCCTCTCCTTACTTTCCATTCCAGTTGTGGTGTCCAGATACTTTTGGATAGAGAGGCTTTTGCACTTCACATCGTTGCTGTTTATCTTTATTGAGAGGTTTTTCTTTATTGGGCCGGTCACAAATATCAGTCCCTCTATCGTGTCTGTGAGCCTTGGCTTCTCGTTTTTGTTTGCGATCACAGCTCCCCTCACGTTTCCCCCTATTTTCTTGTCAAACGTCATCGCAATGTCATCGTTCACAAGCGCTTTCTTTGCCCGCTTTCCCTTAACCGTTATTGCGGTTACCTTTGCATGCTTGCCAAATGGCAAAACGCTTATCTCCTCGCCTACGGAAACCTTTCCGCTCACAACCTTTCCAACTATTGTTTCCTCCTCAGCCTCTATCGCGCCCTGAATAGTTATCCTAAGAGGAGAGCTCTCCTTCTCTTTGTCCTCAATCTTTGCGTTGAGGTAGAGAAGCTCTATCAGTGTCTTTCCCTTGTACCACTTCATGTTTGCGCTTTTCTTCAGAAGGTTCTCTGCCTTGTACGCGGAGATAGGCACAAAGTAAACCTCGTTTCCTCCGAACCCAATTCGGTGTATGAAACCGTTGAGCTCCTCTTTTATCCGCTCGAATCTTTCCTGGTTGTAGCCGACCATGTCCATTTTGTTTACCGCTACAATCAGCTTCTTGATCCCAAGCATCCTTGCTATGAAGATGTGCCTCTTTGTCTGGTCGCGTATTCCCTCGTCAGCCTTTGCAGATACAAGAAGGAGGGCTATCTCCGCATAAGAGGCACCGCTAATCATGTTTTTTATCAGTTCCTCGTGGCCTGGGACGTCGATGAACGCGAATGCGAGGTCTTTGTGGACCATCTCCGCCCTTGTGGTGTCGATTGTCATCTCCTGTTCCCGCTCCTCTGAGAAACTGTCAAGTATGTAGCCCGGCTCGAACTGTCGCCCGAGCTTCTTGCTGGTCTTCTTGGCCTCGTTTATCCTCGCCTCCGTCACAGATTTTGTCTGGATCAGAAGGCTGCCGATGAGCGTGGACTTTCCGTGGTCCTTGTGCCCGAGCAGGGTTATGTTTTTTACGAGCATTCAATCACATGTATCCAAGTGCCCTCAATTTTTCCATAACATAGGCCTTTTCCTTGTCCTGCTCCCTTCCCGCTCTCTCCTCAATCTTGGTCGTGGAGAGCTCCTTTATTATTCCCTTGAGGTCTTTGACATTTGACTTGAGCGGGATTGTGCAGTGAGTACATCCAAGGCTCCTGTACCTAAATCCGTCTCTTGCAAAGTAAAGTGGGTTTACAGGAATCTTGTTCTTTAAAGTGAGGTTCCAGATGTCTATCTCGTTGAAGTCGAGTAGCGGGTGAATCCTAACGTGGCCCTTGTTGTCTAGCTTTGAGGAGTAGTCGTCCCAGAGCTCAGCAGGCTGGTCCTTGTAGTTCCACTTGAATTTCTCGTTTCTAGGAGAGAAGTATCTTTCCTTTGCACGGATTCCGTGCTCGTCCCTTCTTATCGAGACAATCAGCGCGTCGAACCCATACTGCTTCATAACCTTCTTGAGCTCAACTGTCTTGTTTGCGCCGCAGCAGGCGAATCCAGACAGCTCAGGCTTTATCTTGCTCTTTGCGACTATCAAATCCAGTCCCCACTTCTTGGTCAAATCCTCCCTGAACTGGTATGTCTCAGGAAAGTCAATTCCGTTGTCTATGTGTATTACCGGGAATGGAACCTTTCCCAAAAATGCCTTTCTTGCAAGCGCAAGCATCGCTGTGGAATCCTTACCCATACTCCAGAGAGCCGCAATCTTCGGAAACTTTATCTTCGCCTCCCTGATCACGTATATGCTCTTCTCTTCCAAACTCTTCAGGTCTTGTTTTATCATAATATCACTCTCTGTTGTTCACCATAAGTCCCTTGAGGTATATCGTCGCACCCTCCATCCCTTTCTTGCCCTTCTTGAAGATTGGCACCTTCGCAACGCTTTTGTATTTTGGGTCGTAGAGCTCTGCGTAAGACTTTCGTAGATCTTCGATCTTGTTTAGCTTGCTCTTCTTCTCAAAGAACACCTTGTAGTACTTCACGTTCCCCTTCTTGAGGGATGCAGAGAGCGCCTTCCAGTTCTCCTCGCTCTGGTCCTTCCAGAGCCTCTCTGCTATATTCCTAAAATTATCACTTGTCTTCATAAAATCACTTAAACATAACCGAGCGATCGCAGCTTCTTTATTATCTCGTCCTCCTCTAACTTTCCCTTCCCTTTCATTGACTTGGCGTCGTTGAGCTTTGCTGTGGTTTCCCTAAGTATGTACGTGACATAGTCAGATACAGAGGAGAATCCAGTTCCCTTTATGCTCTGCGCCATCTTCTCAAAGAGCGGCGCAGGTATTGTTATGGTCGTGTACTTTCTCTTTACAGACATCTTTTTTCCTGCCAATCTATCACTTGTTATGTAATGTTATAACATTATAATACATTAAGATGATATAAAAAGGTTTCCGCTGGGCCAATTTCCCCCTCGAGGGATCAGCTGAAGAACGATTTGAAGAGCGCTATCACCTGCTTTGAAGAGGCCTTGGATTCGCCTGCAGTCCTGATGTGGAACGTGTACGGCACCTCCATGATCCTCACCGAGCCGCTTCTTAGGCACTTTAGCAGATCGAATAGCGCCTTGTATCCCTCACCGACAAACCTCTGCTTGTTCTTGAGGTAGGTTTTTCTGAAAAAGGCGGTCTCCGTGCCGAAATATCCGGAGAATATGTCTCTGCACCTGGTTCCTCCCCGTAGCACAAGTACCCCGTATGCGATCTTTATCAGCGACTTTGAGACAAACCACCTGAAAAGCGCCCATCCTGGGACCTCCGCCCTATACGCTACCACGATCTTGTTTCTCTTTTCGAGCGCCGCCTTTATGTCTGCAATTTTTTCCGGTGGGTGCTGCAGGTCCGCGTCCATCACGATCGCGTACTTTGTCTTACAGAGCAGCAGCCCGTCCACTATGCTGTTTGTGAGCCCCCTCTCCAGCCCCTCCTCCGATCTGTCGAAAAGCTTCACGTTCTTGTAGAGCTTCGATATTTTCCTGACCACGCCCTGCGTCATGTCCTTTGAGCCATCGTCAACCACAAGAACGCTTATGTTGGGGTAGGACTTTAGCAGGATCCCTATGAGCTTGCCGATGTTTCTCCCTTCATTGTATGTCGGAAGGACTATTGTGGTATCTTCATATCTCAAAATATCACTCCTTTGCCTCAAGGACCTCTATGAAGAACCGCGTGTACCTGTCGAATTGGACTATTGCGCCGCTAACAATCGGCATCTTATTCACGAGGTGAATCAGCTCCTGCAGTATTTCTCTGTCTATCGCCCTAAACAGTACGAGCAGAGGCGGATAGAGCAGGATGACGGCTGCGATTCCAGCAAGTATCTCAAGCGCGTTGCCATTTATCATAAGAATCCCGGAAACGAGCATCCCCAGCACCAGGCTCGCCACAAAAATGTCGAGCAGCCTTTTGTATTCAACCCTTATTCCAAACTGCCTCTTAAGGCTTCTTACGAACAGGAAGAGGGTCGACACGCTTCCCACAATGTAGAGCGATACTATTGTTCCTATCGCCGTGAATATCGGAACGAGCAAAATCAAGCTCGCAACCTGTATGACAACCGCCATAAGCGATATCCTCATCAGCTCATTGACCCTTCCAGAGGCTATGAAGAAGCTTGACGTGAACGAGTTTATTATGGTGATTGAAGTGCCCATTGCTATTATCAAAAGGTAAAATGGGGCTAGGGGGTAGTTTGCCCCAAGGAAGAGGTAAACCAGCGGCTTTGCAAACACCCCGACAAAAACCACAATCGGGAGGTTGAGCAGAAGCGAGTAGGCTATCGTCTTGTTGTAGGTCTCTGCAATCTTCTTGGCGTTTTTCGTCAGAGCGATGACTGTCGAAAATGACTGTATGAGTATTATCCCAAGCGTGCCGTAAACCACATTCATCATTCCAAGCCCCTTGAGTGCGGTGCCGTAGTTCCCCAGTATGTAGTTGGGCGCGTATATGCTAAGGAAGAGGGTCCCAAAGCTTACCACCCCTATGAGCAGGAAATTGTTTGACGCGACAGGCAGCGCAAACTTCAAGGTGCCAATTATCTCCTTGACTTTCGGCCACTTCAAATTTACCTTTCCATACTCTTTTAATGCGACATAAACGTAGTAGCTAGTCAGCACGAACCCGGCGAAGTCGCCCACCAGCAATCCTGTGATTGCCCCATTCACCCCATATCCTGCATAAATCAGCCCCACCCCAAGCACAAGCTGAACTATCCCAAGCGCGACCAAAGCTATCGATGCGAGCTTGCCCCTTCCGAATCCTATCAAAGCCGAGAAGGAGGCTCCCCAGATAGTGCTGAATAGGAGGTCGATGGAGACGAGCACAAGAGTCAATGCCTGAATGTGCGAGTTCTGCAGAATGTTGTTGGCAACGTAGCCGCTTAGCGCTATCCCGAGCACAGCAAGAATTATCGATACTAGAATCACCACCGCGTATCCGTTCGCCAAGATCCTCGCTATCCCCTTGCTGTCCTTCCTGTAGCTCATCGATGCTATGTTCCTGTCGAAATACGCCGCAATTCCAAAAATGCTCACGCCGCCAATGAGCGTCGCGTATCCTATGGCAACCGTATAGACTCCGTAGTTGCTTGGCCCGAGCAGCCTGGCAACCGCAACGAATGCCAACATTGTTACGATGACCGCGATGAACTTCCCCACGATGCTTGCAAAGAACGTTCTGGTGGCTCTTCTTCCAATAGATTCCTTTTCCAATTTCATAAAAGTGCCTTATAATCGGGTTTAAATATTTTTATTTCGCAATTAATCTGTTCGTTTGTAATTCTATAAAGCACTTAGTGTTTAAAGAACTATTTATTGAATATACTTTAACTGCCGATCATCATGGATGAAAACAACTCAAAGGTCCCGCTCGCCGAGCAGTTCGCCAGTGGCGCAAGGGAATACCTGCCTATACTATTGGTCTATCTTGCGATAGCGCTTGTCATCTTCTGGCCGATAACCACGCACATTGCAAGCACCACGGTCAACGGCGCAGGCGATTTATACCAGAACCTCTGGAACATGTGGTGGGTCAACTACGCGACATTCACGTTGCACACCTCAATATACTTCACACCAATGCTTTACTATCCCGTCGGCGCGAGCCTTGTAACCCAGACCCTCTCACCGATTTCGGCATACCTGAGCTTCCCGTTCCAATTCGGAGGGCTGCTTTTTTCCTATAACGTAATATTTTTCCTAGCTTTCATGCTCTCTGGATTCTTCATGTACCTGCTTGCGGATTACCTTGTGCAAAACAAGTACGCCGCATTCATCGCGGGAATAATCTTCGCCTTCAGCCCTATGCACCTTGCCCAGGCGTTTGGGGGGCACATCAACTGGACGAACATCGAGTTTCTTCCGCTCTTCATACTTCTATTTATGATGATGATTAAGGAGAAGAAAAAGATGGTTTATGCTCTAGGTGCGGCAATCAGCTTTGTCTTCCTTCTCTTCATGGGCGACCCCGAGCAGGGTATCATAACCGCGCTCTTTGTCATAATGCTGCTTGCAATATATCTCATAAGCAAAAACAGAAGGGCTGAGATACTCAATTTGGATTTTGCGAAATCCTTTGCAGCCATGATAGTATTAGTACTAGTGATAGGCTCACCTTTCCTGATTCCGATTTCAAGCGCCTTCACCAACGGAGTTCTGAGCTCTGCAGGAGCGGCACTAAACGACGCTGGACATAACATGCTCTGGAGCGACCCTGTTGCATCATTCCTCCTGCCAAGCCCATACAACAACCTCTTCTCATGGGTCTCGGGATCTTACGCATCGATTTACTCAATCGACCCAATTGAGAGAATCTCCTACCTTGGGTACGCAGCGATGATACTTGCTGCGCTTGGAATCTGGTACGAGAAAAAGAGGAACAAGCTCGCAAACACGCTTCCGTGGATTGCTGCGATAGTCCTCTTTGGGCTTCTTGCTCTAGGCCCATACATCCAGCTTGGCAATCTGCCTTCATCTGCATCTACCCTCACTCCAACAGGAATACCCTCAATATACTTAATCTACAAAGCTATACCATTCTTCAACATCATACGCGAGCCTGCAAGGTTCGATCTTATCTTCACCGTCGCCCTCGCGGTTCTCGCAGCGTACGGATTCAGGGAGGTTATTGACCTTGCAAAGGCAAAGAAGCCGCAGCTCCTGGGAATCGAGAGAAAATACGCCGCCATAATTGCCATAATAATACTAATTGAATATGCTGGAATCCCGCTTGGCGGCCAGTTCCTGAGCGCAGCATTTGCAAGCCCGACAATTCCCCACGCATACAGCGAGTTAAGCCAGATACCTGGCAACTACAGCATAGTAATGCTTCCTGCGATCCAGAGCAGCAGCAACTACTTCCCTGAGCTCTACCTCGGGCTCTCGATGTACTACCAGACAGCGAGCCACAAGCCGATAATAAGCGGATACACCTCAAGAGTGAATGAGACCGAGCTGCTTCCATCGCTCACAATGCCTCTCACGGTAGGCGCAAGCTATCTGCAGAGCGGACAGGGATTCGTCTATCCTTCACCTATAATCGAGAACTACACCAACGTCACGCTATTTTGGATGGTCAACTACAGGTCCGCATTCGTCTCGATAATCAGGCAGGCGTATAACACCTCAGAACTCACGACCTTGGGCAACTACCTTGCCTCAGTTTTCGGACTTCCCTCCTATCAGGACAACACGACGATAGTCTTCTCGGCCCAAAATGCAACAAGCCACTTCCATGCTCCGATAGTCTCATACACCGCAGGGACATGGGCTGCGGGATACAACATGTGCGCAAACCAGTTCTCCTGCAATGCCACATTCGGATCGCTCTGGTGGGGCCCCAACGTTAGGGCAATAGACATATACGCCGCAAACAGCACAACGGTTAAAATGAACTTCTCGGCCGCATCATACGCGCAATCTTCGGCTCCGCTGGTCTTCTACCTCAATTCACCTACAAACCAGGTTGCCTCATTTGACCTAAACACGGTGTTAAATAACTACAACGTGACGCTCTCGCTTAGCAAGGGAATCAACCAACTCTTCCTTGTGACTGCAAACAACACCGCAGCAGTGCAGGGCAATCCCTATCTCAACTTCGGAATAAAGAACGTGACCTTCCAAAGATAGACTAGCAGCCTCTTTTCCAAAGATGATGATATGTCAAAAATAATCGCAGAATTGATGAGCACTCCCGGATACTATCTCCTGCCCCTCTATATACTTATTTTCGGGGGCAGGATAAGGCATGAGGGCGACGAATTAATTTTAGACTATGACAGAAAGCGGCTAATCTTCAAGTACCTTCCATGGGCCGCCTACCCATTAAACGAGGTTTTTGTGAAGGAGGTATACGGAAGGCTCGATGTGAAGGGGAAGGTCGTGGTGGACGTGGGGGCAAGCATCGGGGACACAGCAATATATTTTTCGCTCAAAGGGGCAAAGCACGTGTATGGTTTTGAGGTGAATTCGCAACGATGGGGGTTGAGCAGGGAAAACCTGAAGAAAAATTCAATCAAGAATGCAACCCTATACCTAAGCCCGTTCAAACCCTCACTGGTAAAACAGAAGGCGAGCGTCCTCAAGGTCGACTGCGAGGGCTGCGAGTATTCCCTCTTCAGGAAGCTGGGCGCAGGCCTCAAGAATTTCGATCAGATAATTGTGGAGTACCATATGGGAAGCGCAGAATTGTCAAAAAGGCTTTCCTCACTCGGCTTTGAAATAGAGTTTCTGACGCCGAAAAACAGGCAATTGGGAGTCATGCTTGCGACAAAAAGGAAAAGGAACTAAGCACCTTCGTCATTTGACATTCTTGCACACCACCTTTAAATACTCCCCTCGTTTATCTCAAATCAAGAAGTACATTTAGGGCTTGGGGCCTTACTTGTGCGAATGGGAGTGGATAAACATGGAAGAGAACCTGAACGAAGGGGAGACATACGAAGTCAAGGTGGCGGCAAAGAATCCGCACGGCGAAGGCATAGGCAAGGTAAACAACTTGATTGTCTTCATCAAGAACACCAAGACCAGGATCGGCAAGAGCTATCGCGTGAAGATCACGAAAGTGTACCGAACATTTGCGTACGCCGAGTCGATTGACGGCAAGCCTTTTATAGGTAATGGTAGTTTAATAATTTAAAGGGAGTTTATTTTTAACATTTTTTACTTATTTTAGTATATCTAAGGTGACCCATATGGACTATAAGGACTATTCAGAGAAGATTTTGAAAGGCACTACTACCGTAGGCATTGTATGCAGCGACGGGATACTTCTCGGGGCAGATTCAAGGGCCAGCGCAGACACATTCCTTGCAAGCTCTGAGGCGATCAAGGTCAACAGGATAGATGAGGGTCTGGGGATGACGATTGCAGGAGGGGTCGGGGACGCGCAGTACATCGTAAAGATGCTAAGGGCGCAAAACGAGCTCTTCAAGATGAACGAGGGAAGGCCACTCTCTCCAACGGCAGCGACATCACTTCTCTCACTTGTGCTTCAGGAAAACAAGATGATGCCATTCTTTGTGCAGCTTTTGCTTGGGGGCATGAACAACGGCACTCCGGAGCTTTTCAGCCTCGATTTGATGGGAGGATACATTGCAGAGTCAAAGTTCACTTCAACAGGCAGTGGATCACCGGTTGCACTAGGATACCTAGAGGACGTTTACAGGCCGGGCAAGAGCACCCAGGAGATGAGCAAGCATGCAGTCAAGGCGCTAAAAATCGCGATGAAGAGGGACACCGCAACAGGCGACAGGATTCACGTGATTGCGATAACAAAGAGCGGCTACAAGGAGTACTCAAAGGAGGAAGTAGACGAGATGGCAAAATAGTTGCCATTTCAAATTCAGGGAACCCAAATGACTTTTTTCAATGTGGTTGAAAACACGATAATGACAGGTTCGAAAAGAACCTTCAGCAAACTAGATATTGATTTCGGATTTTAGTGATTCTTTGAGCGAAGAACAAAAGGAAAAACAGGAAAATGCAAAGAACGTCCTTCAGACAATAGAGGAGCTTATTCCGAAGGATGCAGGCTTCATAAAGGCGGAGTACGAGGGCCCGGACATTGCAATCTACGTGCGCGACATCGCCTACATCTTCAGCGACGAGAACATAGTAAAGAGCATCAGCGCGACGGTCAAGAAGAAGCTGATAATTCGAAGCGAGAACACAAAGCTGATGGATCCCGAGACCGCAAAGCAGAAGATAATCGATATTGTTCCCAAGGAGGCAGTGCTAAACGAGGACGGAATAAGATTCGTACCGGAGTTCAGCGAGGTCTTCCTCGAGGCGCTAAAGCCAGGTCTTGTCATCGGAAAAGGCGGGATGACGCTCAAGAGAATCGTGATTGAGACAAGGTGGGTTCCAAGAGTCTTTAGAACCCCGACAATGAACAGCGACATAATCAAGGGAGTTAGGCAGATGCTCCTTCAGGAGAGCGCATTTCGAAAGAAGTTCCTCACGACGGTCGGGAAGAGGATAAACAAGCCGATAATGAAGAGCGAATGGATAAAGGCAACCGCGCTTGGGGGATTCAAGGAGGTCGGAAGAAGCTCGCTTCTGCTTGAGACAAACCACTCAAAGGTTCTAATCGACTGCGGGCTGAGCCCGGAGCCTTCGATAAAAGGGTCTGATGCAAACAAGGACAGCGATGAGAACAAGGCATTCCCGTACCTCGCGCAGGCAAACATAACAATCAACGACATTGACGCTGTAATTCTTACTCATGCCCACATGGACCACACCGGGTTTGTTCCATATCTATTCAAGTTCGGATATGAGGGTCCGGTCTACTGCACCCCGCCCACAAGGGACCTTGTCGCGCTATTGCTCTTCGACTACCTAAAGCTGGTCCAAAGAAGCGGAGGCACGCCGCTCTACGAGGAGAAGGACGTAAGGAAGATGCTCTCGCACATGATAACAAGGGATTACCACGAGGTAACCAACGTAACAAACGAGATCAAGCTCACATACCACAACGCAGGTCACATCCTTGGAAGCAGCACGGTCCACCTCCATATAGGGGAGGGGATGTACAACATAGTGCACAGCGGGGACCTCAAGTTCGGATTCACAAGGCTGCTAGACCCTGCAGACACAAAGTACCCAAGGATAGACTCACTATTCATGGAGGCGACATACGGGGCGCAAAATGACATTTCAATAAACAGGCAGGATGCCGAGCTCAACCTGATAAACACGATAAAGAGGGCAATAGACGGGGGAGGAAAGGTGCTCATACCGCTCTTCGCGGTCGGAAGGGCGCAGGAGATGATGCTCATACTTGAGAGCTTCTTTGCAAACAATCCAAAGTACAAGCTTGACGCTCCAATCTACCTTGACGGAATGCTCCTTGAGGCAAGCGCAATACACACCGCATACCCCGAGTACCTAAAGCTCAATCTGCAGCATAGAATCCTCAGCAACAGATCTCCGTTCGAGAGCGAGATATTCGAGATCGCAAAGGGCGAGAGAAGCGAGATAGTCGACAAGGGACCTGCGGTGATACTCGCAAGCGGAGGGATGATGAACGGGGGAGTCAGCCTTGAATACTTCAAGGCAATGTGCGACGACCCGAGGAACATGACGCTCTTTGTGGGTTACAACAGCGCATCCTCACTTGGAAGAAGGATACAGACCGGAATAAAGGAGGTCGCCCTGCCTGGAGAAAATGGAAAGCTTCAGAATTTCAAGATCGGAATGCAGGCCGTGACTGTCGAGGGATTCTCCGGACACAGCGACAGAAGGCAGCTGATGAGCTTTGTCGAGAACATTAGGCCGACGCCAAAGAAGGTCTTCACCATGCACGGGGAGGAATCAAAGTGCGAGGATCTCGCACGCGCGATAGGGCAGAGGCTACACATTGAGGGTAGGGCCCCGATGGACCTCGATACGATAAGGTTCAAGTAAAAGCAGCTTTTTTTACCTTACCAAGTCTGTAAATGCGCTAGCTTCGCTTTTCTGGGCTGAGATTGCTCTCCATCTTTCCATCTCCCAGCTCTTGACAACTTCCTTTACCTTGTTTCGCGAGTTAAATATCTTGATTGAATCCTCAACGCTCTTTTGGGCTATGCTTCCAGCCTGCGCGTTAAGCTCGAGCTTTACCAAAAGGCCCTTGTTCTTTCCCTCATAGGTGAGCAGAGTCGCAAATACTATGCTATGTTTTGTGGAATCAATTCCAAGCATGTGGAATTCTTTGTTTGATGAGACCGTCGGCACCTTTTTTATAACAGTGTTCCTTTTTGTTATCTTCAGTATCTCCTGCATTGTTTTGGATATCGCCTCCCTGAGCTCCTGCGGTTTTGCACCGTCCTTCTTTAGGAAATCCGACACCTTGTGTGTGAGATCATTGTTCACGTCTGCCAATCTTGCATCTATTGGCCTCTGCTCTTTACTCATTGTTTGGTTTACTATTGACATCATATTTATTTACCCTTTTTTGGTAGCGTAAGATAGAATATGCATTTTGACATTCAAATACATCCTATATGGTTTTGTTTTTTTCATTTTCTGCCCACTTTGAAGATCAGAAAGTCTCGATCCTAGGCCAGTCTATGTCCGGGGCCACAATATCAGTCGCATAAGATGTAGTGGTTGCGCTCACCCTTCCGTATGCGAGGAAGATGATGCTTGTCAGCGCGACTAGGCTGACGACAAGAAGGTAAGGGAGGTAGCTGTTTAGGTACTCAAAGCTCGCGCCCACAAGTATAAGCGTTCCCACAAGTCCGCTGAGAAATATCCCCCTCTCCTCGGCAAGTATCACAAGGACTCCAGCGAGGAACCCGAATATGCTGATCGTAAGGTTGAAGAGCGGTATCCCGTAGGCCGAATCGAATGTGCCCAGCACGTTGCCTGGCCCTATGCTTCCAATGTAGTTGAAGATGAAGCTGAGCTGCGGAATTATCGAATAGAAAAGCAGAATCGAGTTCACTATGAATAGCGCGCTTGCAATCTTAATGAAAGAGTTTGCAGGCTTCTTTGTCTTAGGTGCCTTGCCCGCAACGTTGTCTATATGCTCTAGATCGTAGAACTTGTTGCCGTATTCGACCAGGTCCGCATAGCAAAATGGCCTATCGCAGTAGTCGCACACCCCGTATGCCGGCCTCCACGGGTGGTTTATGCAGGTGAGCCCCTTTGCGGCTTCCATGCTCTCCGCTTCAGTTCGCCCCCCTTTCTTTCTGGAGATTTCAAGGCCCAAGGGCTTGGCCTCGTCACTGAAAGTCTGCTTCTTGAATACCTTCTCGACCATCTGCTGTTCTATCTCCTCCCTTGCCATTTTCTGCACCAGCGGCTTTTCTGGTGCCGGCGCAGGAGCTGAAAAGAGCCCTCCTAAAATAGCCCTTTTGGCTTCAGCCTTTGGAGTTTCCACTGGCTTTTGGATTGGAATCTGCTTTTGAACTATGGCAGGCACTGGTTTCGGTACAAAAATAGGCTTTGCCTCCTGGACCTGCGGCCTTGGCTGCTCGACGGCTACCTTATTCTCCTGCGGTTTCTCTGCCTTCTTGCCCATTCCTCGCAGCTTGAAGATCAAAAGTTCATCAGGATTCGTAGCCATGTCTCAACCATTCAGTCGTATTTGTGCGCAGCGCGCTCCGCCTGCTCCTTCTTCTTCTCGAATATTCCCTTGTGCTTTGCGCAACTTATGCAGTAGTACACCTTTCTGGTTGTCAAAAACCTCACGTCGTTTGCGTTGTGCATTTCGGTTCCGAAACTGATTCTCTTCTCGTATGCAACAGCCTTGACGCTTGGGACTCTCCTTCCGCACTGGTCACAGTTTACTAATGTGTCTGATCCTCTCAAAATAACACCTTTATTCATTATTGATAAGGAATAATATATTAATAAACTAATCGCTCGATATATCATATGATTGGCATGGCGGACGTGGGCAAAGTATATGCAAAGGCGAAGTCGAGATACTTCCGCCCTTCGCTCTTCAAAAGAGCACTGTATCCGATAGTGATCGTTTTCTCAGTGATGATAATAGGCACACTCACCTTCCACTACGTCGAGAATTACTCGTACCTAAATTCCTTCTATTTCATGAGCATGCTTGCGACCGCGCAGGGCCCCGCAACCGTTCCTGTCACCAACCTGGGCAAGATACTCGAATCCCTCTTCGCCTTCATTTCGGTCGGCGCGGTTGTTTTCGCTCTGGGTATACTCTTCGGACCGATCTTTAGGAGGTTGCTAAAGGAAAGCGAGGAAAAGTTCATGGAGGAAGAGAGGGCGCTCACAAGGAAGGTAAAGAAGTACGAAAGAAAACTTTGAAATCCTATTTTTTATTATAATCATAGTACTTGAGAAGTTTTTCTATTCCCTGGTCAAGGGAGCACTTCGCCTTGAATCCAAGCACCCTCTCTGACTTTGTCGTGTCGGCAAGCGTTCCTGTAACATAGTTCTTTATCGGTGTCTCTATGTATGTCGGGGCGATGCTCTTGCCCATTGCGGCATTGAGCTTTGATACAAGCTCGTTCATGGTGTAGTTCTTCGAGGTACCTGCATTGAAGATATCGTATCCGCTCTGCTTGGTTGCAAGCAGGAATGCATCGACTATGTCGTCAACATATGTGAAGTCCCTTGTCTGCGTGCCGTCCCCGTAGACGATTGGAGACTTGTCCTCAAGAAGCGACCACATGAACTGGCTGACAAGGTTTGCAAAAGTCTTCTTGTTGCGCTCGTGGGGCCCGTAGACCGCAAAGAGCCTCAGGCCTACAGTATCGAGCCCCTCCATGTTGTGGTAGAGCTCTGCGATTCTCTCAACGAAGTACCTTGCCTCTGTGTAGAAATCCGTAACCAGCGGAAAGAGATTCTCGGCGTACGGCATTTTGTGGCCGTTGTAGATTGATGAGGAGGAGGCAAAGACAACCTTTATCTTATTCTTCGCCGCATAGCGAAAGAGCCTCACCGAGTCCTCAACTACCTCCGCTACCCTCATGTTATCCTCCCTGTACATAGGTGTCGATGAAAACATCCCAAGATGAAAAATCAGATCTGGAGCCTTGGCAAATTTCTCAATCTCCCCTGCCCTTGCCTTGATGAAAGTGACCTTGTCCTTTATGCCCTCTATGTTCTCAAGCGTTCCACTGTGAAGAGTATCGATTATTGTGACATTGTTGTCTTGAGCTAGGCGCTCAGCCAAATTGCTCCCTATGAATCCCGCCCCTCCAGTCACAACAACGTTTAGTCCCCTGAGTTCAGTCATAGGCATACCAATCTTATTCTTCAGCGGATTACTATAAAAACTTTTAGAGCGCCTTGGCTGCCTTTGAGGGTATTAAACGTTTGATGGGGGCACCATTTTAAAATGGAAACGGACATAAATCTTGTTTATATGTTTCCATTCAAGAAGGTTTTTACAACAAAAGGCAGCGAGTCGGATCCGCTTGTAGGAGAAAAGCGCTACCAGAGTCTATCCGAGCGGATAAGCACTATAGGGGCTAGCAAACATCCGGAAGTCTCCCAGCGCGCCGCGATGATGGCTCAAATACTCAATTTTCTAAAGGACCATAAAAATCTCCCTGAATTAAGGGAGCTTCCTGATAAATTTGAGAATCTGGTGGAATGTTACATTGACTCGGAAAAGGAGCTAACCTTCCTCTCAAAGAGCCGTGAGCGCTTTGAGAGCAATCTTAATTTGATAAATAAGACCAGGAAGAAGGTTTGGCTAAAGGGCACCGCGAAGGCCACGTCCAAAAAAGGGCTCAGGATCTCTGAGAATGGCGAAGTGGCCATTGAAAAGACACTCAACCAGGCAAGGCATGAGCTTAAGGAGATGTACAGAAAGCTTGACGAGATGAGAAAGGCAAGGGATGTCAAGAGCGCGGCAAGAAAGGAGGGTTCATGAAGATAAGCATAAGGATTACCCCCAACTCAAAAGTCTCCAAAATCTCAAAGTTGGGCGAAAATAAATATCTGGCAAAGGTTGCAGCGCCTGCAATAGAGGGCAAGGCCAATAGCATGCTTATCGAAATCCTCGCAGAGCATTTCGTGGTTTCTCGCTCAAAAATAAGGATCTTAAGGGGCGCAAAGGGAAGAGAGAAGGTCGTAGAGATAGACAAGTCTTAAGAAACGCCTGATAAATCACGAATTTAAAGACCTGAAATAAGAACAATTTGTGGGAAAATGAAGCATAAGCAAAACACAGAAAAAGCAGAAATCCAAATCCTGGCTTATGGCTCAAAGCAGCAGGGAATGCTCTTCAACGAATCGGATTTCGCTGGGATAGATTCCGCAAAGCTAGCACTGCAGAAATTGCAAAAAAATGGCGAAGTGATTAATCTTGGCCAAATAACTGGCTCCGAGGTCTCAGAAATGTACAAGGTAACCCCCAGCGGGATGCTTGCACTAGTCAGATCCCTGCGGAACTGAGAATTTTCAGAGAGGATTCTTATAATATAATTCCTTCACCTAGCTCTGGCAGGTGGTGTATACCATAGGCTCCTTACAGTTAGGGCAGTCGCAGCTGTTTGTGTCCGCGTCAATTCCGCCGATGTATCCGCAATCGGTGCAATAAACTCCATAGCATTCACTGCAGACCCAGCAGTAACCATCCTTCTCGATCCGCTTGCCGCAACTTGTGCAGGTGCATGCCATAGTTCTTTTCTGAACTAACCCTATTTATACGCTCACCAGAGAAAAGCCATTCCTCTCTTATCTAAAGTTTTATAATTCTAAGATACCAATTCACATTTAGCTGATTTTATGCAAATAGTTGAAGTACAAGGTGGAAAAGGTAAAAAAACAAAATTGAAAGCAGTCATTCTAACCGCTGACAAATTTGAGGACCTTGAGCTTCTATTCCCCTATTTCAGGCTTCTTGAAGAGGGAATAGCAGTGGACATAGCTGCACCTGACAAAAAAACAATTTCTGGCGAGCATGGCTATACCATTGATCCTACCAAAAGAATTGATGAAATCAATCCAAGCGACTATGATATACTGATAATTCCAGGAGGTTTCCCTAACGGCGCCCCTGCAACAGTGCGGAAGAATCCAGCAGCATTGGAAATAACCAGGGCGTTCTTTGCTAAGAACAAGACCGTTGCCTCCATCTGCCATGGTCCATACGCTCTTGCATCGGCAGGAGTGATTAAGGGAAGGCACCTCACCGCCTTTTGGCACGATAATGTACCTGAAGACATAAAGAAAGCCGGAGGAATATATGAGGACAAGGCGGTGGTCGTTGACGGTAATCTAGTTACCTCCCGCTGGCCTCCAGATCTACCTGCATTCATGAGCGAACTAATGAAGCTGGTCAACAAACTTAATAAATAACTTACAGCAAATGTCAATCCTTGATTAAGGATAACCCCAAAGGAGAGTGCGTTGATGCGGGTTAAGAGCCCTCCTCTAATTTTTAGATAAGACAAGGCCCATTCCGCATTCGGGGCATTTTCCCCTCTTTTTAGAATGGACTTTTGGATGCATGGGACATATGTACTCTTCCATAAAACCACCAAATCTCGATTACTTGAGCCTTAATGCCCAATTATAAACGATCCCGATAATTGCCCCAACAATAGCTCCGATAATTCCAAGTGCTATCAGATACAGCACCGCGTATCCAGAATAGCCCATCATATAGTATCCCATCATGCCGCCGCTCACAAAGCCGTACATGGGCATGCCGCCGAATCCTATTCCTGCGCCCAAAAGCCAGCACGCACCTCCCACAACCGCTCCTGTTATTGCAGCCGCGCGCACATTTATTTGCGAGAAAGTAGCCATTTATTCACATAATGATGGCAACTTCCACATCTAAATAAGTTCACTTGAGCCTTGCCAATAGCAGTGAATTTGCAACTACAGTTACGGAGCTAAAGGCCATCGCCAGCGCCGCAAGCATCGGCAGGAAGCCGTATATGCTTGTGCCAAAAACCGGTATGAGCGCCCCTGCCGCTACCGGAATCAGGATTATGTTATATCCAAAAGCCCAGAATAGGTTCTGCTTTATCTTGCTCATTGTCCTTTTTCCAAGTTCCAGCGCGACAACCGCATCGTAGACCTTGTTTCTCACAAGTATTATGCCTCCTGCCTGTATGGCCACCTCAGTGCCTGCACCTATTGCTATTCCCAGATCGGCCTTTGTCAGACCTGGCGCATCGTTTACACCATCTCCTACCATAGCCACTTTCATGCCCTGCCTTTGGAGTTCCGCTATTTTTTTCATCTTGTCCTTAGGCTTTGCATGGGCCATCACATTTTTTATCCCAAGCTGCCTTGCAACTGCGTTTGCCACCCTTTCATTGTCTCCGGTTATGAGCCATACCTCCATGCCCCTCTCTTTTAATTCCGTTATCGCCCGTTTGCTGTCCTCCTTGAGCACGTCAGCAAGTGCAATGATTCCTACAATCTGGTTGTCTAGCCCCACAATGAGCGCAGTCTTGCCTTCCAATTCAACCTTTTGGATCTGTTTCTCTACATCCTTTAGCTGCCCTTTGCCGAAGAGGTCCCTGTTGCCGACCGTAATCTTTTCCCCCTTCTTATCGAAGGCTATTATCCCGCTTCCCTGCCTATAAGTAAACTTTTTCGGGAATTCAAATCTGATCTTCGACTTTCTCGCTTTTTCAATTATTGCATTTCCAAGGACATGTTCCGAATTAGCTTCCGCAATCGCTGCAAATCTCAATAGCTCCATTTCATTGTACTTTGAGACCGGAATTACGTCTGTCACCTCTGGCTTGCCTTTTGTTAGAGTTCCTGTCTTGTCCAGCACCACAACATCTACGGTGCTTGCTATTTGCAGGCTCTCCCCGCTCTTCACCAATATCCCTTCTTTTGCCGCTCTCCCAGAGGAAACCAGCAAAGCTGCTGGAGTAGCGATTCCAAGTGCACATGGGCACGCTATTATGAGCACACTTACGAATATGAGTATCGCAAAGTTTGGTCCAACTCCTCCTATCAGATACCATCCTGCAGCAGAAATTATCCCAATCGCTACAACCAATGGCACGAAGTACGAGGATATTTTGTCGGCAAGTTTTTGTATTGGCACTTTGCTTGATGCTGCGTCCTCGACTATTTTTATTATCTGTGAAAGCGCTGTATCCTCCCCGACCTTTGTTACCTTTATCCTAAGGGGTCCGCCCGCGTTTATTGTTCCCCCAATAACCTTCTCGCCCTCCCTTTTAGTGATTGGCATACTTTCTCCAGTTATCATCGATTCATCGACAGAACTGCTGCCCTGCACAACCGTAGAGTCCGTAGGTATCTTCTCGCCTGTCTTAACAAGCAGTATGTCTCCCATCCGTATCTTCTCAATCGGCTTGTCCACTATTTTGCCTGCGACTATTGCATGGGCTATTTTTGGCTGCAGGGCGATCAGCGCCGATACCGCGCTTGAAGCCCTTGCCTCCGCAAGTCTTTGCATGTAGGTTCCGGTCAATATTAGGGAGATTATGATTGCCGAAGTGTCGAAGTATATACCCCCTGCAGCAAATGCGGCTGGGACGAATGTAGCTATGGTGCTGTAGAGCCAGGCTGCGCTAGTACCAATCGCTATCAGTGTGTCCATGTTGGCTGACTTATTTTTTATGGCATCTATGGTTCCAGCATAGAACCTCCGGCCGGCGTAGAACTGTATCACGCTAGCGAGAACAAACATCAGATAGTTGCCGTATGAAAGCGAAAGGAGGTATGTGAGCACTGCAACAACTGCTGTCAGAGGCCAGGTGATGAGCAAAGCGACTCTTAAATTTCTGAGCTCCCTTTCGGGCTTTTCGAACTGAATTTTACAAGTTGCGCTACAGAAATAATATTTTCTTCCAAACTTCTCCGAAACAAGTTTTGATTCTGCCTCGTTAACATACATTCCGCACACAGGGTCTGTTGCCATAAGCACTATTGGCAACAACTATCTTATTGATTGTTTGGGATGCCCTTGGAAAGACCTTAAGAAAAAGCCTCAGGAGGGAATTGAACCCCCGACTTCTTGTTTACAAAACAAGCGCTCTACCACTGAGCTACTGAGGCATAAGAAGCAGTTTCTGATGCAGATTAATTTGTCCGTTAAACTTTTTAAATGTGCCCTTAGTAAGTCGGATCCTTCCTGATGTAGCTTACATATACCAAAACGGCAAGCGAAAGCGCAACTGCAGCGCCTCCAATTGTTGTTATGATCAGCAGAGGAAGAGTTGCGGCCGAACTTGCAAGATACTGCAGTATGCTTTGCGAGCCAAATATGCTGGGGTACCCCACAATCCCCAGCAGGTTTATCGATACAATAAGCCAGATGATCGAGAGATGGTTTGCATACCTGTTTTTCTTAAGCTGCAGTACTAATGCTGCTGCAAGTATCGCTAGCGATATGGCCAGAAGGTAGATGTTTGTGACTATTCCTGCAAAGAGCGAAGGTGCGTACTGTAAGATTCCAACCAGTATCAATATGATTGCAGCGGATACTGCAAGAGTCCCGCGCTTTAGGCGTCCCCCAACCTCGAAGTAGTTGATTGCAAGGAAGGCGGCTATCAGAATTATTCCAAGGAACAACATCAAGTTTAGCGGGCTGAGAATCAGGGTGAGTAGGTCTGCGGAATTGGTTGCGACATTGATTCCGATGCCGCTAAGACCAGATCCAAACACAGAGATTGCAAAGAATGACATGACAAGCGTGCAGACCGCATACATCTTCATGTAGTTTTCCTCAGTTTTTCCAGCTCCTATAACCTCCGCGTATACAAGGAAGACGCTCCTTAGTATGAATGAGGCTCCGGCAAGAAGCAGCGGAAGCACATATACGGTTCCTGCAAGGCCTAGGAGCGTCGGATAGGTCGCCTCGAAGTTGACTAGATAGAACGCAGCAAAAGTGCCATCGACCTCCCAGATCGGCAGCAGGTATCTCCTAAGCTTTTCTCTATAGTTTGAGTAGGAGAGAAGTGCGAGCAGAGCTGCACCGATTTCCATTATGAGCAGTGTGAGGAACACTGAGAAGATCAGATAGTTTGCAATGTACAGCGGGTTCATGCTTTCAACTCTTCCTCAAGTGGCCTGTTCTTGAATATTCTTTTGAGCAGAACTATCGTGAGCGGGATTGCGATTATGTAGAACAGAAGTATCAGCCCGGTTATCGGAATCACTGCCGTCGAATAGTTTGCGGCATCGCTTACCTTCATGACGTTGTAGATTATCCATGGCTGCCTTCCAAGCTCTGCCATAACCCATCCGATCTCAAGTATCAGAACTGCAAGCGCTCCGGCAAGTATCATCAACCAGAGTATGAATCTGTTTACGTAGGGATTTCTTTTGAGCAGTATCAGAAGCACAAAAAGTGCGAGTATACCTGCAACGAGGAATCCTGAGCCAACCATTACATCAAACATCAAGTGAACGATAAGAGGCGGCCAGGTATCTACAGGGTAGCTGCTAAGTCCTGGGACCATCCCTGAAGGGCTGCCTGTTGCAAGCATGCTCTGGAGTCCAGGTATCGCTATGTAATACTGCAGCGTATTCCCTACTAGTATTCCGCCTATTCTTTCGGGTGCAAATGTCTGTGGATACAAGTTTCCCTCTATCGCCGCATACTTCTCTGGCTGAAGGTTGACTAGAGTTGCAATTGATATTATTCCTGTTGCAAGGGCAAGTACTGTGAAGATTGCACCGAGTACAATCAGCAGGTTGAGTCCCTTCATGTAGTAGTTTCGCTTCTGCTCATCCTGGGTTTTAAGCAGCATGTACGCCATGTAGGCGATGAATATGAAGATTGCCGCAAAGCAGGATGTTGTCAGGACGTGGGCCAGCTCGATTAGCGCGGAGGGGCTGGTGAATACCGCAAGAGGCTGTATGTTTGTCACAACCCCGCTTGAAAGGTACGCCTGTATGTCAAATCCGACCGGGGTGTTCATGAAGGCGTTGATCATCGTTATCAGCGCACCTGAGAGGAATCCCCCCACAACGACCGGGATTACGCTGAGTAGGTGCACGTACGGATTCTTGAACTTGCCCCAGGAGTAAATGTAGATGCTAAGGAAGATCGTCTCCATGAAGAATGCGAAGGTCTCAAGGTAGAAGGGCAGTATCGCAACCTGCGCGACGAGCTGCATGAACTTCGGCCAGAGAAGAAGTATGTTTAGCGCAATTAGCATTCCTGATGCCGTCCCTATTGCAAACAATACTACAAGCACAAGCGAGAGCCTTTTTGCCAGCACCATGAAATCCTTGTCTGCGTACCTTATCCCAAGGTACTCTGCTAGCATGATTATCAACGGAAGTGCTATTCCGATGCTTGCAAGTGGTATGTGCACCCCCAGGGAGAAGCCCATGAGGAACCTGTCAAAGTCAACAATCAGCAAATCCACACCTAGCGCTTAAAGTCGTAGAAGCCCAGCCACAGCAGGAGCATCCCCGCGAATTCAGCGTAATAGAGAAATGATGGGAATGAAGCAATATAAAGCGTTCCTGCGACGCTCACAACCACGACCCCTGCAATTATGCTGAGCATCTTTATGTTTCGTGTTCTTTTGTAACCGATTGCCGCCACCGCTATAAGTACAATGGCCGCAGGGAAGGTCGCAAGAGACGATGCGTATATCACATTGTACGGCGGAATTCCAGCAACAACTCCCCCAACCAGCAGGTTACCGACATTCACCGAATAGACTGATAGAGCCGTTGCCGCAGCCCCTATCGCAGCAATAATATAGTACGCCCTTTTGATAAGCACTGACTTAACAAGCTGTATTGATCCAAGAGCGAGAAGCTCAACTAAGATTGCCACCAGAAACAGATACGAATTGATCAGCATTGGGCTATAGATCCCAAGACCAAATAGGACCTCAAGAAGCACCGTAACCGTAAACGTCCAGATTCCAAGCCCCCAGAAGAGTAAGCTCATACTTCTTCTTTCAGTGTACTTTCTGCTCAGCGCAACTGCGAGCCCAAAAGTTAGAATCAGCGTCAATACTGTCGCAAATAAAACGGCAAGTTGGTCGCTTTGCATTCTCTTCTCGCCTCATCTAAAACTAATCCCGGCTTATCCTTATGTGGAATATGGAGAGTATGCGATTTAGTATGCTCTTTCTTCCTCCTCCCGAGTTGTCCCTAACCGTGTCTATCCTTGTGGCGTACATCCGCGCAAGGTTTAGTATCGCCTTTGAGAAGGGGGCCTTTCTGTCCTCAACATACACGGGGACGTGCTGCATCACACCAATCGTCACCTCATCATCATAGGGAAGAGTGCTGCTCACCTTCGTCTCGCACATCTCCTCTATCTCCCTGACATTCAGCTCGTACTTGACTCCCCTGACCTCGTTGACCACAAGGCTGCACTTCACCTTCGCCTTTCCGCACTCCGCAAGCATCTTCACCGCGCTTATGCAGCTCGCCTCCGTAGGCTTTGCGACAAGCATTGCCTCGTCAAAGAGGCTAAGCCCCAATGGGTGAGCGACTCCAGGCTGCGTATCTACGACTATAAAATCAAACGGAAGCCTCTTCAATTTTGATGTGAAGTTTTGGGATTGCTTTAGGGTCGGGACAACCTCCTTAGCCTTTGAGCGCATTGCTATCACCCCCGGAAGGACCCTCACTCCTGTCGCTATGTTGGGAACTATCACTCTATTCACATCAGCCCTTCCCGCAACGACATCCATGATGCCGACGCTCACGCTAGGTATTCCCATATAGAGCCCTATGCACGGATTGACCGTATCTGAGTCCACAAGAAGAACCTTGTATCCCAGCGACTCAAGAGCGGCCGCAAGGTTTGTCGAGATGACGCTCTTCCCCACGCCTCCCTTTGAGGAGGTTATCCTTATCGCATAGGGTTTTGTCATCATCAACACTTTCCTTTGAGCCAAGAGCTATTTCAGATGTTAAGCTAATAAATGCTATTGTTCGAGAAGCGGATTGTCTGGGAAGCCGTGCAGGGGCCGCAACGAAGCCAAAAGAGGCTTTTTATGCTTTTACTTTGGAATACCTTCAGACAATATGGATAAGCCCGCCAAGAGTAGTCTTGTTGATGACTATCTCTCGCAATTTCCCGAAAGAAAGCTCACCTCTAAGGGAATGGAGCTCAAGATAATGGTGGGGGAGATGCTGATGGACCGCTCAAAGGAGGCGGAACTGGCAAAGAAGGCCATCAAGAAGAACATCTACATAACGCTTGCAACTGCAAGCAAGGATGCAGTGCCTTGGAACACCCCGCTATTTTTTGCATATGACGATAAATACACTATCTACTGGATTTCCTCCCAGAATTGCGTCCACTCTGCAAATATTTCAGAGAATGAGAATGTGGCGATTGTTATTTACGATTCCACAGCCCAGGAGGGGAAGGGCTTCGGGGTCTATATGAGCGCCAAGGCGAGCGTGGTAGATGGCGCAGGGGAGATCAAGAACGCCCTGAAGCTGATTTACAAGAGGAGTCGCAGACCTGCACCTCAGGCAAGCAAATTCATGGGAGACGCACTAAGAAAGGTGTACAAAGCGGTTCCAAATCTTATCTTTGTCAACGACCTAAAGGCAAAATCAGAGGAACTGAGAAACCTCAGGGTCGAAGTGAAGCTAAAATAAAAAAAGTGATATAATATGCGCAAACCATACATGATAAGGGTAAGCTCGCAGAACGGCGGGACAGGCAAGACAGTTATTGCAGTGAATCTGGCATCAGCCCTCAGCATGCTGGGGTACAAGACTCTGTTAATGGATGGGGACACGCTCTCCCCGGCGGTCGGCTTCTACCTGGGCCTGAAGGATCCGCTCGAGAAGGTCAAGGAGGTATTCTTTGGAAAAATGGAACTTAGCATTTTAAAGAGGATAAACATCAGGGATGCGCTAGTGGTTGACCGGCGCACAGGATTGCATGTTTTGCAGGCCATCATCACATCAAAGCCAGTCGCACAAGAGAAAAGCAACGCCTATATCGTAAAAAAGGCAAAGGAGCTCAAGGACTACGATTTCATAATCTCCGATACGCATTCGGGCATCTTCTTCGATTCCATCCTAGCTATGTACAATGAAGTGCTCACTGTGAGCTTATCGAACATGCGCTCGATCCAGTATGCGATTCAATTTAACGAGATATGCAAGAAGCTCAAGGTGAAGAACGATATCGTGCTCAACAGATTTGATGGCAGAACCACCGAGCCGAAGGTCAAGGACATAGAGGATGCGCTTGGCAGGAAGATACTTTGCAAACTCCCGGAAGACTCGACAGTCCTAAAAGCAGAGAGCAAGCGGACGCCAGCTGTAGTTCTCAATAAAACCTCGCCCTTCTCCAAAAAGATTTACGAGCTAGCCAAAATATATATCGCAAGGGCCGCGGATGGGGATTAAATTTAAGTCCTTCCGCAGTACAAAATATCTTTAATGTACGAACTGCTGGCCAATGCTTAAATATTCCTAGGCAAGGATATACTCTGGTTTTACTTATGAAAGTTCTTTTCTCAGACCAAGAGTCAAAGGTTCCAACCCGGACTGAAATGGCACGAAAGGAGATAAACGATTATCTCAATTCAGGAAAGAGCCTTCGAAGGTGGGAGCACTTCATAAAGTGCATGACGAGCAGGCCAAGCGATGATTCTAGATACAGAAATATGTCCCTAAAGGAGAACATAGAGAAGATGGTGCTCACCCAGCCTGGCGATTACATGGTGCTTGAGCGAATACTGGAGAAGTACGGCATGAACGCCTTCAAATCTGCCTCTGTGAACATTTTCGTAAACAACAAGGACTACTTCTATTTCAAGGAAACCTATGGGATGAAGATCCTAGTAAGGAATTGACCCTACCATCCATCTACTATTCTCTTCTAAGACCTTGAGCTTAGCCCCTGCTTATAGAGACACTATGCTACTCACGACCTATCCCTAAGGTATAAAAGCTTGAAAAACCAAAGTGGAAAAGAAGCCACTTCAGTTTGTGATATGATGAAATTCGAGCTTAAATCACCCTACAAGACCTCGCCTGGACAGAAGGAGGCGATAGCCAAGATAGTCTCAGGGTTTTCCAAATCCCAAAAGCAGACGCTCCTTGGCATAACTGGCAGCGGAAAGACGTTTGTGATGGCAAATGTGATAGAACAGCTTCAGAAGCCTACCCTGATTATCGCGCACAACAAGACGCTCGCCTCGCAGCTCTACACCGAGCTCAAGGAGCTCTTCCCTACAAATCGGGTGGAATACTTTGTCTCATACTACGACTACTACCAGCCCGAGTCATACATCCCGACCACTGATACCTACATAGAGAAGGACTCGGCGGTCAACGAGCAGATAGAGAAGATGAGGCTCCACGCAGTCTCGAGCCTTGTGAGTAGAAAGGACACGATAGTTGTCGCGAGCATAAGCTGCATCTACGGAATCGGGAACCCTGACGACTTCAACAGCATGTCGGTTAGGCTAAAGCAGGGGCTCAAGGCCACAAGGCAAAAGCTTTTGCACTCGCTGATCGAGATTCAGTACGAGAGAAATGACCAGAACCTTGAGCCGGGAAAGTTCAGGGTGAGGGGAGATACAATTGATGTAATCCCTGCATACGAAGACAACATAATCAGAATTGAGCTGCAGGACGGAGAGGTGAGCAGCATAAAGGAAATCCACCCACTGACTGGCGACATCATCAGCAGAATTGACGACACGGTAATCTATCCTGCAAGGCAATACGTTGTCCCTGTGGAAAAGCAGCAGGGCGCGCTTGAGAGCATAAGGGCGGAGCTCTTCCACCAGCTTCCGAAGCTCCCTATGCTTGAGGCGCAGAGGCTTGAAAAGAGGGTGAAGTACGACCTTGAGATGATAAAGGAGATGGGATACTGCAACGGAATTGAGAACTACAGCAGGCACTTTGACGGAAGGGAAGAGGGCGAGCCTCCGTATGTTCTCATAGACTACTTCCCAAAAGATTTCCTTCTGATAATTGATGAGAGCCACCAGACGATTCCGCAGTCAAGGGCTATGTACAATGGGGACTTCATGAGAAAGAAGAACCTTGTCGACTTCGGATTCAGGCTTCCGAGCGCCTTTGACAACCGCCCTCTCAAGTTCGAGGAGTTCGAGAGAAAGATGGGAACAACCCTCTTTGTTTCAGCCACCCCTGCAGAGTACGAACTCTCTCGCAGCAAGCAGGAGATTGAGCTCATCACTAGGCCGACAGGGCTTCTGGATCCGATTGTCGAGGTCAGGCCGATAGAGGGGCAGATGAAATACCTGATGGAGCAGGCGAAGGCGACCATCGCAATGGGCAACAGGATACTTGTAACCACTCTGACAAAGAAGATGGCTGAGGACTTGACCGACTTTCTGGCAAAGGAAGGCTTCAAGGTGAGGTATCTTCACAGCGAAATTGCAAACATGGAGCGAATCGAGCTTGTGAGGCAGCTGCGCGCAAAGGAGTTCGACATACTCGTCGGGATAAACCTGCTAAGGGAAGGGCTGGATCTACCTGAGGTCGGAACTATATTCATACTTGATGCTGATAAGGAAGGATTCCTCAGGGACGCAAGAAGCCTCATTCAGACAATGGGTAGAGCAGCAAGGAATGTTGACGGAAGGGTGATTCTCTTTGCCGACAAGAGGACCCATTCAATCGATGAGGCGGTGAGGATAACAGAGCAGAGAAGGCTGCTGCAGATGGAGTACAACAAGAAGTACAAGATAACCCCGAAGACAATCATCAAGAAAATAGAGGAGAAGAAGCGCGCCATAACAGGAATAAAGCATCTGGGCAAGTCCGACATTCAAAAGGAGCTGATCCAGATGGACGCTGACATGAAGCGCTTTGCTGAGAACCTGGAGTTTGAGAAGGCAATCGAGATGAGGGACAGGATAGAGGAGATGAAGAGACTAGTTGAGAGGAGAGAGAAATGAGAGATAGCATATTTGTAAAGGGAGCAAGGGAGCACAACCTGAAGAACATAGACGTCGAATTGCCGCGAAACAAGCTGATAGTTATAACGGGACTTTCCGGTTCTGGAAAATCAACGCTCGCATTTGACACGATCTACGCAGAGGGGCAAAGGAGATACGTTGAGAGCCTCTCCGCATACGCAAGGCAGTTCCTCGGGCTCATGGACAAGCCTGATGTAGACAGCATAGACGGGCTCTCTCCTGCAATAAGCATCGAGCAGAAGACGACAAGCAAAAATCCAAGGTCCACAGTGGGGACCGTCACTGAAATTTATGATTACCTGAGGCTGCTTTATGCGAGGATCGGTACGCACCACTGTCCGAAGTGCAACAGCTCCATCAAGCCGCAGAGCGCCGAGAACATAACCAGCATGGTCATGGAGCCGATAGGTAAGACACTTGTCTTCCTTGCTCCAATAATCAGGGGTGTGAAGGGAACGCACGAGCAGGTGATTGAGGACCTTCGAAAGCAGGGATTCACAAAGATAAGAATCGACCAGAAGATCTACTCATCTGATACGGTGCGAGACGAGGCGAAGCTTGCAAGATACGAAAAGCACTGGATTGAGGCGGTGATAGACAGCGTCAAGATCGATGAGGAGGAGAGATCAAGGATTGCAGAGGCGGTTGAGCAGGCGCTTCTTGTTGGAAAGGGAAAGATGATTGTGATTGCAAGTAGGGGTGGGAATAAGGATCCGAAGAAGGAGCTTGACAGATTCGCCGATGAGATCGCATACAGCACATTCGGCGCCTGTCCAAACCACCCTGAGATTGTCTTTGAGAGTTTGGAGCCGCGAATGTTCTCATTCAACAGCCCATTTGGCGCATGTCCAACCTGCCACGGGCTTGGCGAGATAACAGAGATATCGGTGGATCTTCTGATACCGGACAGAACAAAGTCCGTAATGGATGGAGCAATTGAGATATACGGAAGGATGGAGCTTGCCTGGAGGGCCGAGCAGATCGCAGCTGCCGGAAGAAGGCACGGGTTCGATGTCTGGAAGCCTATCGAAAGAATGACTGAAAAACAGCTTGACGTTTTGCTTTACGGGGACAAGGAGCCGCAAGTGGGCAGATGGAATCCTGGAAAGCTAATAAGGCGAGGGGGCGGATTTGAGGGAGTCATCCCGCAGACAATGAGGCTATACCGCGACACAAAGAGCGAATGGAGAAAGGAGGAGATAGAGAAGTTCATGAAGGCCGAGCCGTGCAAGACCTGCCTCGGCAAGAGGCTGCAACCCGTAGTCCTCGCGGTAAAAATAGACAACAACAGCATAATCGATGCGACCGACATGAGCATCGATCAGTCCGTGGATTTCTTCGGCGGCCTGATGGCAAAGCTGCCAGAGAAGGAGCTTGCAATAGCTACCCAGGTCCTAAAGGAGATCAACGAGAGGCTCGGATTCCTAAAGAACGTCGGGCTTGGATACCTCTCGCTTTCAAGAAGCGCAAAGACGCTCTCAGGGGGAGAGGCGCAGAGAATTCGGCTTGCAACCCAGATTGGAAGCAACTTGATGGGGGTCCTATACATTTTGGACGAACCAAGCATCGGACTTCACCAAAGGGACAACGAGAAGCTGATTGCAACGCTTCAGAGGCTTAGGAATATTGGGAACACTCTAATAGTTGTGGAGCACGATCTCGATACGATTCTTGCTGCTGATTACATTGTGGATATCGGCCCGGGTGCAGGAGTCCACGGGGGCCACATAACTGCGCAGGGAACTCCAAAGGAGATAATGGCAAACAAGAAGAGCCTCACTGGGAAGTACCTATCCGGAGAGCTCAAGATAGAGATCCCAACAGCAAGGAGGACACCAAAAGATTACATCACAATAAGCGGGGCAAAGGAGAACAACCTCAAGAACTTAACCGTGAAGCTTCCCCTGGGAGTTCTATGTGGAATAACTGGGGTCTCGGGATCAGGAAAGAGCACGCTGATGAATCAGACTGTGATGCCTCTTCTGAAGAAGAAATTCGGCGAGCAGACAGACAGAATCGGTGCATACTCCTCATTTGATGTCCCTCGACTCGTCCAGAATGTGATCATTATAGACCAGGATCCGATCGGAAGGACGCCAAGGAGCAACCCTGCGACATACACCAAGCTCTTTGATGAGATAAGAAAGCTCTTCGCATCGACAAGGGAGGCGCAGGTGAGGGGATATCAGGAGGGAAGATTCTCATTCAACGTTAAGGGGGGAAGATGCGAGACCTGCCAGGGCGACGGAGTTCTGAAGATCGAGATGAACTTTTTGCCCGATGTATACGTTGAGTGCAGCGAGTGCCACGGAAAAAGATACAACAAGGAGACGCTCGGAATACTCTACAAGGGAAAGAACATCTCGGATGTGCTCCACATGGAAGTCGGGGAGGCATACACCTTCTTTGAGAACCTGCCTCCGATTGCAAGGAAACTCAAGACACTAGTCGAGGTCGGACTTGGATACATAAAGATGGGCCAGAGCGCAACAACGCTATCTGGGGGCGAGAGCCAGCGAATCAAGATTGCAAGGGAATTAAGCAAGCACAAGCAGGGACACGTTGTCTACATGCTTGACGAGCCCACAACAGGTCTGCACTTCGATGACACAAAGAGGCTAATCGGAGTGCTAAACAACCTTGTCGCAAAGGGAAACACAGTGTTTGTGATCGAGCACAACCTGGATGTGGTCAAGAGCTGCGACTACGTGATTGATCTTGGGCCCGAAGGAGGAATGGCTGGAGGGGAGATCCTTGCAAAGGGAACCCCTGAGGAGATAGCTGCGGTTAAATCTTCTTACACGGGCAAGTTCCTAAAGCCCGCTCTGAGTTAGGTGGATGTCGTATGATGAAAATAGGTAAACCCTCTGATTTCGATGGAAAGCTGGTGCCGACCAATCCGGGAGTTTATCTGTTCAGGGATGAGAATAGCACAATCCTCTACTGCGGAAAGGCAAAGAACCTGCGGAACCGGGTCTCAAACTATTTCTCAAGTTCTGAGGGGCTTGCGATAAAGACAAGGCAGCTTGTAACAAAGATCCGCGACATCGACTGGATAGTCGTTAGAAACGAGGTCGAGGCGCTGCTGCTTGAGAACAAATTGATAAAGCAGCACTCGCCAAAGTACAACATCAGCCTAAAGGACGCAAAGACCTTTGCATACATCGCATTCACAAGGGACAAGTTCCCAAGGGTGCTAAGTAGCAGAAAGACGAGCTCAAAGCTCGAGTCCTTTGGCCCTTACACTGACGGGATGCAAAGGCGCGAGCTGCAGAAGCTGATAATTTCCATATTCAAGCTCAGGACCTGCACGACCCTTCCAAAGAGGGAGTGCCTAAACTACCACATCGGAATCTGCACAGCCCCGTGCATTGGAAAGGTAGATGAGCTTCAGTACAAGACGCAGGTTGAGAACGCAAGGGAGTTTCTCAAAGGGGGAAGCGAGAAGACGACTATAGTCCTTAAGGCGCAGATGAAGCAGGCCTCAAAGGACCTAAAGTACGAGCAGGCGCTTGAGATAAGAAACCAGCTTGCGAGCATCGAGCTGCTCTCAAAGAAGCAGATAGTGGATCACGAGAGGGATTTCGACCAGGATGTAATCGCATTCAAGAAGGTCGAGGAGAAGATGATTGTTGTCCAGATGGGAATTAGAAGGGGGGTGCTGCTTGGCAAGAAGGACTTTAGCGCGGATTACCAGGAAAACTTCGAGAGGGAGTTCCTGAGGGCATTCTACACCTCAAATCAGATCCCGCGCGACATAATAATCAACAGAGTTTGCTGGACCGACGAAGACGAGAAGGAGGCGCTGCAGAAGTTCTTCTCAGATCTAAGGGGAGCGCCGGTGAGCCTGACAATCCCAATCAAAGGCGAGAAGAAGGCACTCCTTGAGCTTGCGGAGAAGAACATCGAAGTTAACATGGAGCATGACAGCGCGCTCTCGGATCTGCAGGAGGCGCTAAACCTCCCTTCGCTGCCGCTTGTGATTGAGTCCTTTGACATCTCAAACACCGGAGACGAGCACATAGTTTCGGGAATGGTGAGATTCGTCAATGCAAAGCCAGACAAGAGCGGTTATCGCAAGTTCAAGATGAAGACAGTTGAGAGCGCAAACGATTTTGCAAGTATGAAGGAGGCTGTCTACCGGAGATACAAGAGACTCCTTGAAGAGGGAGCGAAGATGCCGGATCTGATATTAATAGATGGGGGAAGCGAGCAGCTAAGCTCTGCAAGGGATGCGCTAAGCTCTCTTGGACTAAACCTCCCAGTGATAGGGCTCGCAAAGAAGCTTGAGGAGATATATCTGCCTGAGGAGATCTTCCCGAGAAAGTTTGATAACAACAGCAAGATGATGCTTCTGCTCCGAAGGATTAGGGATGCAACTCACGACTTTTCGCTCGGCTACAACAAAAAGCGAAGGCAGATGAAGATGCGGGAGCAGTTCAAGGAGAAATAGGGTTATCTGCGCAGCTCAACTTCGACCCTTCTGTCCGGTCCTGAGGTGTACGCCTTTGCAACCTCTATCTTGAAGAACTGGAACTCCGAT
>Ga0307374_10002453_pt1 | contig 32944 bp, 32 predicted proteins | sample OX3MG_FD_202532 | JGI IMG/M metagenome (GOLD analysis project Ga0307374, IMG submission 202532) | Soil microbial communities from Risofladan, Vaasa, Finland - OX-3 | ecosystem: Environmental > Terrestrial > Soil > Coastal area > Acid sulfate soil | place: Finland: Risofladan, Vaasa | collected... | reverse complement strand
ACTCGCTCGAGGACGACGCTGTCACCATCCGCGACCGCGACACCACCGACCAGGTCCGGGTCCCCATCGCCGACCTGCTCGGCGAACTGCGCCGGCGCACCGGCGAGGGATAGAGGAGGAAGCGGCCTCAGGCCACCTTGCGGTACTTGCGCACGGCGATCGGCGCCAGGACGACCAGCAGGCCGCCGCACCACAGCAGGGAGGCCCAGACGGCGCCCGAGTCCTGCAGGACACCGCCGACCATCAGCGACCGCGCCGCGTTGACGACCTGGGTCACGGGTTGGTGGTAGGCGAAGGCCTGGAGCCAGCCCGGCATGGACCTGACCGGGACGAAGGCCGACGACGCGAAGAGCAATGGGAAGATCAGCGGGAAGACCATGACCTGGGCCGTCTCGGCGTTGGGCGCCGACAGGCCGATATAGGCGAAACCCCAACTCAACGAATAGGCGAAGAACAGGATCAGGAGGACCCCGCAGAGGAACAGCGCGAAGTTGGTCCCGATACGGAAGCCGACGGCGTAGCCGACAGCGGTGATCAGCGCGACCACGAAGACGTTGCGCACCAGGTCCGACACCGTCCGGCCCGCCAGGACCGCCGATCGGCTCATGGGCAGGGCGCGGAAACGCTCGATGATGCCCTTGTGCAGGTCCTCGGCCAGGCCCGACGACGAGGCCATGGCGCCGAAGATCACGGTCTGCACGAAGATCCCGGGCATCAGGAAGTCGACGTAGTGCCCGCCGGGGACGTGGATGGCGCCGCCGAAGACGTAGGTGAACAGCAGCGTGAACATGATCGGCTGCAACGTGGTGAAGAACAGTGCCTCGGGCGTCCGCATGACGGCGAGGATGTTGCGCTTCGCCATGGTGACGATGTCCGCCACGGCCCACGACAGCTTGTTGCCCTGCTCAGGCTCGAGGAGCCGGACAGGTGGGCTCAGGGTGGTCGTCATGCGGCATCCTTCCCGTCGGTCGATTCGCTCTTGCGTCCCCGACCGAAGCCCCGCTTCGGTTTCACAGGTCCCTCCTCATCGTGCTCGCCCTCCTCAATCGTCGTCTTGTGTCCGGTGAGGGTGAGGAAGACGTCGTCCAGGCTCGGCTCGCGCAGGGCCAGGCCGGCGATCGGGATCTCTGCCGCGTCCAGCGTGCGGAGGACGTCGGCGCCGGCCTTGGGGCCGTCGTTGACCGTCAGCTCGACGATGAGGTTCTCCACCAGCGGCGCCTTTTCCGACAGGGGCGCCAGGAGCTCGGCCGCCCGCGCCACGGTGTCGAACGCTCCCAGCGTCACCGAGACCACCGAGGTGCCGAGGTCGGCCTTGAGTTGGGCCGGCGTCCCCTGGGCGATGACGCGCCCGTGGTCGATGACCACGATGTCGCGGGCCAGCCGATCCGCCTCCTCCAGGTACTGCGTCGTGAGCAGCACGGTCGTGCCCTCGCGCACCAGGTCCTCGATGGAGGTCCACAATCCTTGGCGGCTCTGCGGGTCGAGGCCGGTGGTCGGTTCGTCGAGGAAGAGGACAGGCGGGTTGGCCACCAGCGCGGCGGCCAGGTCGAGGCGCCGGCGCATGCCACCCGAGTAGGTCTTGAGCACCCGGTCTCCGGCATTGGTCAACCCGAACTCCTCGAGGAGCTCGTTGGCCCGGCGTGCCGCGACCGGGCGGCTCAGGTGGGAGAGCCGGGCCACCATGTGGATGTTCTCCCGGCCCGTCAGGTTCTCGTCGACCGCGGCGTACTGGCCGGCCAGTCCGATGATGCGCCGCACGGTGTTGGCCTCGGTCACCACGTCGTGGCCGAGCACCGAGGCGTGCCCCGAGTCGGGGCCGAGGATGGTGGAGAGGATGCGCACGGCAGTGGTCTTGCCGGCGCCGTTGGGGCCGAGCAGCCCGAGCACGGTGCCGGCCTCCACTTCGAGGGACACCCCGTCGAGCGCCCGCACGTTGCCGCGGGGGAAGACCTTGACCAGATCGTGTGCTTCCACGGCCAGAGCTGACTGCGAAGAATAAGCCATCATCAAAGAAACTTAGTGATAAAGTTATTTACGTGTCAAGACAAGGGTCACGCTCGGAGCTCGGGCAGCAGCTGCGCGCCGAGATCATGGGCTACCTCGGCGCCGCCACCGAATTCGACGACGGCGTGGCCAAGAAGCTGAAGCTGAGCAGGACCGACATGCGGTGCCTGGAGCTCGTGGCCAGTCACGGCCCGCTGACGGCCGGCCGGCTGGCCGAGGAGAGCGGGCTGACGACCGGGGCGGTCACCTTCATCCTCGACCGGCTGGAGGAGTCGGGCATGGTGACCCGGCGCCGCGACACCGAGGATCGCCGCCGCGTCTGGGTCGAGATCGTCCCGGCCGCCCAGGAGCGGCTGCGGGGCCTGCAGCAGCCCGTCGCCGAGGAGATGCGCGAGGTCGCCCAGCGCTTCAAGGCGGACGAGCTGGCCATCGTGCGCGACTTCATGCGCCAGGCCAAGGAGGTCCTCCAACGCCAGGTCACCGGAGCGGTGATGGGCGACACCGCGTCGTGGGACGGCGATCCGGACCCGGCACGGACGCCGGCCCGGCCCTCCGGAGGAGCGTCGGAGGGAAAGTAGGCTGCGTCTGGCTGTCCCAAGTTGGGAGGCCAATCACTTCGAGTGAACCGCGCTCGCGACGCGGTGCGCCCGAACAGGGCAAGGAGGCCCGATGCCGTTCGTCTTCGACTTCGACCACACGCACGCCCAGCCCCCGATGGAGCTCAAGGACCTCCTGGGTGGCAAGGGCGCCAACCTGGCCGAGATGACGTCGGTACTCAAGCTCCCGGTGCCTCCCGGCTTCACCATCTCGACCGATGCCTGCCGCGCCTACATGGCCGGTGGCTGGCCCAAGGCGCTCGACGCCGAGGTGGCCGGTGCCCGCACCCGGTTGGAAGCGGCCATGGGCAAGACGATCGGCGACGCCAGCGACCCGCTTCTGGTCTCGGTACGGTCCGGGGCCAAGTTCTCCATGCCCGGGATGATGGACACCGTCCTCAACCTCGGCCTCAACGACGAGTCCGTCGAAGGCCTGGCCAAGCAGACCGGGGACGAGCGCTTCGCCTTCGACTCCTACCGTCGTTTCATCGCCATGTACGCCCGCATCGTCCTGGAACTCCCCGGCGAGGAGTTCGATTCCCTCTTCGACGCCGCCAAGGAGCTGGCCGGGACCACGTCAGACGCCAAGGTGCCCACCGAGCTCCTGCGCTACCTGGTCGACTCCTACCAGCAGATCGTCGAGCGCCACACCGGCAAGCCCTTCCCGCAGAAGCCCGTGGAGCAGCTGCGCGGCGCCATCGAGGCCGTGTTCCGCAGTTGGGACGGCCCCCGCGCCATCGCGTACCGCGACCGGGAGCACATCGCCCACGACCTCGGCACCGCCGTCAACGTCCAGGCGATGGTCTTCGGCAACCGCGACGACAACTCGGGCACCGGCGTCGGCTTCACCCGCGACCCGGCCACCGGCACCAAGGGTGCCTACGGCGACTTCCTGGTCAACGCCCAGGGCGAGGACGTCGTGGCGGGCATCCGCAACACCGAGCCCATTTCGGAGCTCAAGAAGAAGTTCCCCAAGGTGCACACCGAGCTGACCAAGATCTTCGCCCGGCTCGAGGGGCACTACCAGGACATGTGCGACACCGAGTTCACCATCGACCAGGGCAAGCTCTGGATGCTCCAGACCCGCGTGGGCAAGCGCACCGGGGCCGCCGCCCTGAAGATGGCGGTGGACATGGTGCGCCCGAGCGACCTCGGGATCTCCAAGGAAGAGGCCGTCTCGCGCATCACCGAGGACCACCTCGACTCCGTGCTGCACCCCCAATTCGCCAGCTCGGGGTACACCACGTGGGCCAAGGGCCTCGGTGCCAGCCCCGGCGCCGCCGTGGGCCGGATCTACTTCACGGCCAACGACGCGGCCGCCGCGGCCGAACGGGGTGAGCCGGTCGTGCTGGTGCGCAACGAGACCTCACCCGAGGACGTGCACGGCATGCTCGCCTCGGAGGGGATCCTCACCGCCCGTGGCGGGTTGGTCAGCCACGCCGCCGTCGTCGCCCGCGGCTGGGGCAAGCCCGCCGTCGTGGGGGCGGAGGTCCTCCGCCTCGGCGACCGCCAGGTCACGGCCAACGGCATCACGCTGAGCGAAGGGGACTGGGTTTCGCTCGACGGGGGAGCGGGCATCGTGGTGGCCGGGGAGGTGCCGCTAACGGCGGCCAAGCCCCCCGCCGCCTTCGAGACCGTGCTGTCGTGGGCCGACGCCATCCGCAAGGGCAAGCTGGCGGTGCGGGCCAACGCCGACACCGGCGACGACGCCGCCAACGCGCGCAATCTCGGCGCCGAGGGGATCGGCCTGTGCCGCACCGAGCACATGTTCCTGGGCGAGGACCGCCTGCCCGTCGTGCGCCGCATGATCCTGGCCGACACGCCGGCCGAGGAGGCCGAGGCGCTCGAGGAACTGCGCGTCGTCCAGCGCGAGGACTTCATCGCCATCCTGGCCGCCATGGACGGCCTGCCGGTGACCGTGCGCCTGCTCGATCCGCCGCTCCACGAGTTCCTGCCCTCGACCGAGGAGCTGGCCCACAAGGAGGACACCGTCGGGCTGAACCCCGAGGAGCGCCGCATGTACGAGGCGGCGTTGTCGTGGCGGGAGTCCAACCCGATGCTCGGGACCCGTGGCGTGCGCCTCGGGGTCATCAAGCCCGGCCTCTACGCCATGCAGGTGCGCGCCCTGATGGAGGCGGCCCGCCAGCGCGTGGCCGACGGTGGGCACCCCATCGTCGAGATCATGATTCCCCTGACCGTGACCCGCGCCGAGTTGGCCCTGGCCCGGGGCTGGGTGGAAGACGCCGTGAGCGACGTCAACAAGGAGCCCGCACCGCGCGCCTCGAGAGGGGCCAAGGCCGGCACGGCCCGGCGGGGCAAGCTCGACGTGACCATCGGGACCATGATCGAGACGCCGCGGGCCGCCCTGCGCGCGGCAGAGATCGCCGAGGTGGCCGACTTCTTCTCCTTCGGGACCAACGACCTGACGCAGATGACCTTCGGGTTCTCCCGCGACGACGTCGAGGGCCGCATGATGGACGCCTACCTGGAGCTCGGCCTCCTGGCGCGCAACCCCTTCGACGTGGTCGACTTCGACGGTGTCGGCGAGCTGGTGCGCCTCGGGACCGAGCGGGGCCGTGCCACCAAGCCGGGCCTCAAGGTCGGGGTCTGCGGTGAGCATGGTGGAGACCCCCAGTCCATCGGCCTCTTCTACGACGCCGGGCTCGACTACGTCAGCTGCTCGCCCTTCCGGGTTCCGGTGGCCCGCCTGGCGGCGGCGCAGGCCGTCCTGGCCGAGAAGAAGTAGCCCCGCCGCACCGGCCTGGTCCCGTCACGAGGCGGCATCACCCGGACGGCCGGCAACCAGATGCCCTCGACCACGCCGAAGGGCCAGGCCCCCGACGAGAAGCCGTAGGAGCTGGACAGGGCACAGCCGAGGGCGAAGGCCAGGACGAATATCCGGCCCCGCCCCCCCAGGACGTCCGTGCCCATCATGCAGGTCAGGGCGCAGACGCCGTCGACGGTGCCAGCCATCGGGCGAACCTGGGCAACCTCGGGATCGTGACGATGGATGCGGAGGATGGTCCCTGTCTCGAGGCGATCCTGGATGCCAAGGCAGCGAGCTGCCTGCTGCGCTTCGACGCCCCCTTCCTTTTTCGCAGAACGCCCTTGTGTTGCTCTCCCCATTACTTCCATGTTCCGGGACGCAATCGAGAGCCGCGAGATATCCGTCCGGGGTCCGCTGACCGGGCATCTCACCGGGCGGGTCTTGCGGAGCGTGTTCGCGTGAGCACCGTCTCCGACATGCCGCGTCGCCGTAGAGGGCTCATCAATCGGGAACGGTGCTGCAGCCGGAATCGGAACCGAACGCCTCGTCCTGGCTGTACGACTTGGCCCGGCCGATCAGTCGCCTCGCTTGGCCGGGCGGGAAACTGCATGTACAAGTCGGCGCGGATCATCCCTGTCCAGCCGCATGCCGGTTGCATATCGGCGGTGACTACCGCGTTGGCTACCACACGGGCGGGTGCGAGCGTCAGCGTGCTCGGCGCATGTCGACCTTCGATCCCGCCATCGGGATCTGTTCGTCGGCCAGCAACCCGGCGGCGGTGCCGTGGTGGCAAGTAGCGGGCGTTCCGTCGGAGTAGACGACCCGCCACCACGGAATATCGTCTTCGAGTTGGCTCATCGTCCGGCCGACCTGCCGGGGGTCGACGCCGATGGCGGCGCCGATGTCGCCGTAGGAGGCAACCCGTCCGGGAGGGATGTCGCAGACGGCCCGTCGGACGCGGTCGATGACACTGCCCGGTTCGTGTTTCGGGTAAGTGATCGTCGTGTGCCGGACCCGGGCGAACGGTGTCAGGGTGCCTGCTTTGGTCGCCGTGGTCGACATGATGTGCATGACCTCGATTTCTGCGACGAGGAGTGCGTCGGTGATCAGCCGACGGTGGCACCGCCACGGCACTGCTTCGCTGCACATGATCACCGCACGTTCCCGCTGTGCGAGCGTGATCAGTTCATCTTGTCCCGAACGGAAAGCGTCGCTTGCCATGTAGTCGGCGTAATCGCGGAAGGCCTTGACCTCCCAGGCGTCGTTGACGCTCGAACTGCCCGCGGGTGTATGTCGCCGTCCGCCGAGTTCGCGGATCCAGCGGTAGGTGATGTCCGGCGGGAGCGAGTCGATGATGGCTGCCTGGTTCCACTGCGGATACTTGCGGGATGAAGGAAACGAGCGTACGTCGACCAGGGTGGTGATGCGGTGCGCGCGAAGCATGGTCAGCAGGTCTTCGAAAGTGCGCGTCGAGTGCCCGATCGTGTGGACGACGCAGTGTGCAGTGCACGTCGGCCGGTATGACTGTCGATGCTCGGCCTCGGGTAGGTTAGCCACGTCGCGGTCAGTCGATCTTTGTGAGCGCGTCTGTCTTGTGCATCGCGATGTGCTCGGTCTTATCGCTCTTGATCTCGAACTGCGGATCCTCGGGCGAACAGTGCCGGGTGTGGCCCTTGTAGTCGACGTCCTTGGTGTGCTTCTTGATGATCTTTCCCGAGACCCGACCGGCTTCCGAGTTGAAGCTGACCCGGTCACCCACCGTGAACGTTCGCATGACTCGCCCCTTCCGGCAAGTAGTCCTGCACGCGACCGTACGTGAGGATGTCCCGAGTTCCGTCGAACTTAGGTGACGGCCGTGGTCTTGGTCAGGCCACGTTCTCATGATAATCGGGGGTATGACAGTCTCGGCCGGGCGGTGTCGAGCGGCCTCGGCGTCGAGGGCCTTGCGGAGGGCGAGGGTGCAAAGAAGCCGTTGACTCGGCGGAACTGCTTGGCCGCTTCGTTCATGCCGACCGCGCACCAGCACAGCGTCATGGTGCCGTCTCGCCGGTGCTCGAAGATCAATCGACGACCTTCAAAACGACATCGCCGAACACCTCGCCCCTGTCCGCTCAGCGATCCGTTACTGGGGGCCTATTTGCCCATTCGGGTGTCGGGTCCTCGCGCCACGCCTGCCACGGAGCTCGACCGCCGAGGCCCTGGTGCGGTCGAGTGGTATTGAACTTATGTGGGTGGTCCTGTCAAGCGGGACGTTCACGACGCCTCGTCGGTAAGCGCCTGTCGAGGAGACCCTCGAACACCTTCTGACGGGCCAGGCGGTCAGGCGCGGCGACCTCGCACCGCTTGCCAGGCGGCATCGGCGAGGGCGTCGCCGGCGGCGACGAGATCGTCGGCGCTCGTCGGGTGCGCCATCCACAGCCGCGCGTACTCGAGCGTCGCGCCCATCCAGAGCGCCTGGAACATCCGCGGTGACAGCAATCTGATCCGGCCCGCACGAACGTGCCCGGCGAGCCATTCCGACGCCACGCGGTACAGCTCCTCGTTCAGCGCTGTCACCGCTGGTTCGCCCCGGTCGATCACTTCCAGCTCACGCCAGTTGAAGACGTAGCGAGCTCGGTCGCGGTTGGCGGCGACCCACCTGAGGTGGGCGTGCACCGCTCCCGTGACACCGGCCTTGGCGGAGCGGCTGGTGCGCAAGGCGTCGATGTAGCTGGCGTGGTGATCGGCGAGCACCTCGACGTACAGCTGGGCGGCAAGCCCGTCCTTGCTGCCGAAGAAGTGGTAGATGCTGCCCACGCTCGCCCCGGATCGTTCGCGGATCGCGTCGATCGTGGTCGCCGAGACGGTGTTGGCGAGGAAGCACTCCAAGGCGGCGTCGAGGATCGCCTGGCGGCGAGGACGGGTTTCGGTGACGGCAGCCGACATCGGCGCTGAGGCTACTCGATCGGAAGCCTTGACTAGAGGGATATTTTAGAGGAATCTTCTACTATGACCTCCCCCTTAGAGCAACTACAGGCGGAGGGCTTTGTCGTGCTGCGCGACGTGGCCGGGACAGATCTCGTGCACCGGTTTCGGGACCAGCTCGCGCCGTACCTCGCCGCCGCTCCGTTCGGCCGCAACGACTTCGAGGGTTTCCGCAGCCAACGGCTGTACGCGCTGCTCACCAAAGCCCAGGCGACGGCCGAGCTGGTGGCTCATCCTGCGGTGCTCGAGCTCGTCGACGCGGTCCTCGACGCACCGTGCCTCCTGTCGGCCAACATCGCGATCAACGTCCACCCGGGAGAGACGGCGCAGTCGCTTCATCCCGACGACGGCTATTGCGGCGTACCCCGCCCCCGCCGCCCGTTCGGCGTGTCGGCGGTCTGGGCGATCGACGAGTTCACCGCAGAGAACGGCGCGACAGAGGTGCTCCCCGGCAGCCACCTGTTCGGCAATGAACCCATCGCCGCTACCGACCCACGGATCTGCTCGGTCGAGATGTCGCCGGGGTCGGTGGTCGTCTTCCTTGGCACCACGCTGCATCGCGGTGGAGCCAACCGCAGCGATGGCGTCCGGCTCGGGCTCACGCCGCAGTACTGCCAGCCGTGGATGCGGCAGATAGAGAACATGGCGCTCGCCGTCCCGCCCCATGTCGTCGCCACGTTGCCCGAGCGGGTGCAGAAGCTGCTCGGCTACAGCATCATGCCGCCGTTCATCGGCTACGTCGACGGGCAGCACCCCCGGCGGATCTTGAACGAGTTTTCCCAAGCATGGACCGACCGACACGAACCCGAACTCAGATCGGGTGCGGCTTCTCGGGAAGAAGGCGGGTGGTGGCACCAGAGGTAGACGACCGATTTCGGACTGCAGATCATTTCCGTAAGCCGAACCGTGTCTGGGCACCGAAGTCGGGTCAACTCCAATCCGGGAGAGTGCCCGTAAGACCTGTCCGGAGAAGGTTCCCGGACGGGTACGTCATGCGGGACATCCAGGGCTTGGGTCAGACGCGATTCTTCCGTCGACCCGGTGTCCCAGAATGCTCGGGTATTTCGCCGTCGCGCTGTGGACTCCTTGCGCCGGTTTCGCGACGCATTATCTCGGTCATAACTGACTGCCTCCTTGCTATCGTGAGCACCCCTGCCGGCTTCGCCAAACCGGCGCGTGATTGAACCACTGAACCGCAGTTGACTGGCCTTTCTGCTCTCTGAGCTGCGGGTCACGCCCTGAGACCACCTTGCGGACACTGCTGACAACACGTGGGTTTACTGAATGCTCTCCAATCCCGGGATCATGGCGGTGGTTGTAGAGGATGGCCCACGTCTCGGTGACGTGGCCTCACTCCAGTGCGGAGTACGTCGGGCCCGATCGGCACTCGAGTTCCGGTCGTTGTGTGTGTGCTCGTCACTTCCGCCACTCCTGTCCGAACAGGCGACCGCGCTGGTACGAGTTGGGCAAGACCGCAGATCGGCGACTAGTACTTCCGGTCTAGTAGCGCCGGGTCTCCGTGATTGCGGACTGTGTAACCAGCGTCTGGAAGAGGGTCGTTGTGGTTCCGGACGCTCTTGCCCGAGAGGCGTCAACGTTCACTCGGGGCATGCAGTCAAGTCGCGGCGATGCCCTCATGCTTCGAGTTTCACGCAGTGCGGCCATCGCGAGAGCGAAACAATCACTGCATCCGTCCGCCGCGGGTCAAGTCCCGGCCCGCCACGAGCCCTCGGATCGACCACTCGTCAAACACCGACTTCGTCGGCCGCCTTGATGAAAGCCGGGAGAGCTGCCGCCAACGGAGCCTGGAACTCCGAGGGCAGCCGAACGAAGATCGCGTGCAGCAGGGCGCTTCGCCGAAGCGCGATCCTGGCGAGCTGTTCGTGACCGCTCGAGGTGACAAAGAGGGAGACAGAACGACGGTCCGTGTCGGGACGTCGTCGCGAGATCATGCCCTTTTGGACGAGGCGATCGCACAGCGTTGTGGTGGTCGAAGGCGTGACGCCCAAAGATCGCGCCAGATCTGCGGGCCTCTGACCCTCCTGGGACGCCAACAAGGCCAGCGCTCGGTACTGCTGGATGGACAAGTCCCCGTCCTCGCCCGCCAGTGAGTTCGCCGCGATGGCCACGAAGATGCGGCTGACTCGCAGTAGGTCCTCGTCCAACTGATCGGGCGTCTCCTCAGGGCTATTTGGCAGGCCTTCGGCACCCGAATGATCTGGCTCCACCATTAATACGATATCACAGGCTATTGCTAGGATCAAATGATTAGTGTACTCTAATGATTGATTAGAGGGAACTGATAAACGGGAGTTGATCCCGTCGAGAGAGGAATGTCATGACGAATCCACCTACATCCGAGTTGCTCAACCACCCCGAACCGTCCCGGCCGTGGGACGACCAGAGCCCGCGCAAATGGGTCGCACCGCTCGTCATCGGTGCGCTCGTCGTCGGGCTGGCCGGACTTGGGGTTGGTGCCTATGCGCTCGCCACCATGCCGGCCAAGACGTCTGGGCCCCAAGGGCCGGCGGGGCCCAAGGGGGCGACGGGTGCCCAGGGCCCGCAGGGCGTGGCGGGAGCCAAGGGAGATGCCGGGGCGGCCGGCGCGGCCGGGCCAGCCGGCACCATTGCCGACACCTCGATCGTTGCCGCCACGGCGCTCGTGTCGGCGCCCAACCCTGCTGTCGGCACCGTCCTCGTGGCCAAGACGGCGTGTCCCGCCGGACACGTCCTCTTGAGTGGGGGCGCTCAGGTTTCGGCCCCGGGGGTTCAAGCCGACCGCAACGTCGAGCTGCGCTCGTCGTTCCCCCTCAACAAGACGCATTGGCAAACGGTTGCGATCGTCACCGGCCCGCTCGGAGCGCGGGTCACGATGACCATGACTCCCTTCGTCATGTGTGGAACCTCGGCGCCGACGACATCATCGACAACGACCACGACCGCACCTCCTGCGTGACGAGGGTCGCCTCGTTGCCTGCTTGCGCTCCCGCGGTCATGTGCGGTGTGGGGCTTGCATCGGGCGCACATTCTCGGCTGTGACTGGTGAGTTCATCGAGTCGCCAGACCCGACACGACACCAACTGGTGGCCAGGGCTCTACGCCTCTCGTACCTTTCGGTGGCTTGGGGCCTCCTCGCCGGCGCCTGGTCCGTCGTCGAGGGCCTCTTGGCCGGCAGCCTCGGTGTTCTGGGCCCTCGGACTCAATGTCCTCGCCGACGTGGCCGGCTCGCTCGGTCTGATTTGGCGCTTCGGAGTGGAACGACGTGATCCGACCCGAGGTCTTCATGCCGAGGCTCGTGCATCGATCGTAGTGGCCATCGCCTTTGAGCATGGTGGCCCTCATCTTGAGCGCCGCAGCCATCAACGACCTGGTGTCGGGTTCGGCACCCGTGCACAGCGTTCAGGCGATGATCGCCACCGCGGTGTCTGCGCTCGTGCTAGCGCCGCTTGGCTGGGCCAAGCACAGGACCAGTGCCGAGCTGCACAGCCACGCGTTGAAAGGCGACGGGACTCTGGGTGCAATGGGAGCTGTGCTCGGGTGCCTGGCGCTCCTCGGACTCTTGGGCGATCAGCTCTTGGGGTGGTGGTGGGCGGATCGGGCCGCCGCTCTCGCCGTCGCAGCCGTGGCGGTCGCCGAGGCGATTCGGGTCATGCGGATGCGCCCGGATTATCAATCAACCACGGCGCCCCAGGGTCGCCCCGTCCGCCAATGATGTTTCGCGACGCAGTCAGGCTGGTCAAACCCGACCGCGTGCTTGCTATCGTGATCTCCCAGTCGACCGCGCAGGATCGCCGGGAGACTGAGCCAGTGAACCCCAGCAATGAAGACCAGATGTCCCTCTGAGACGAAATAGGGCAGAGGGCCAGCTCTTCAAGCAGCAGGCTTGACCTCGACGCGTAGCCCGAGCCGCTCGAGCTGATGGACAAGACGCCTGACGTGGGCTTCTGTCTCGTTGCGTCGGTCGAACCAGTCGGGACCGAGGTTCGACGTCGGTGATGTCGTCGTAGGCGAGGATGTGCCAGGCGATCACGACGAGCGTGTGCGCGACCGCGAAGATCGCCTTGCCTTCGGACCGGGTGCCGAAGCGTTTGCGGAACCGGCGGAACTGCACCGAAATGGAGGTGTCCCGCGTCCGCACCCCGGCCCAGGCCGCCTCCCAAAAGGGGCGACGCGCAGGGCGGCCATGACCACGTCTTTGTGCACGTCGAGACCGCAGACGCGTTCGATTACCACTTCCATCGGACACCTCCTCGCTTGTCAAGGTGTCGCCCGGGGAGCCTCGTGGCGTCAAAGAGATTCTGAGACGCGTGCTCGTTGCGACAATGAAGGGTGCCTGCAGGCTCCCGGCGCCAGTCTGAACTTCGGGCTCATCGCACCATTGAGGATCGGCGTTCGACGGACGGCGCCCCTATTTCAGCTCGAATGGGTGGGCCCCGCCAGCGGGGTCCATGTGGGTCTGAACTGGGGTTCGCCGCCGGAATCCACGTTTCGGACTTTGGTCACGAGACACGAGCTTACTGAATGCTGTCCAAGAGCCGGCTGGCCCAGGCACGAGCCGGGACATCGCCGCGGTACCGTCTGGTTCGTGGGTATACCGGACGAGGAAGTGGCCCAGGTCCGGGCGGCCACCGACATCGTGGCGCTCATCAGCGAGCACGCCGCGCTCAAGAAGGTCGGCCGGCGCTGGTCGGGCTTGTGCCCCTTCCACACCGAGAAGACGCCGTCGTTCAGCGTCAACGCCGAAGAGGGCTTCTACTACTGCTTCGGCTGCCAGGAGTCGGGCGACGCCATCACCTTCGTGCGGGCCATGGACCATCTCGATTTCGTGGACGCCGTCCGCTTCCTGGCCGACCGCGCCGGCATCACGCTGCACGAGGACCAGGAGATGGGGCGCGACCACAAGCGGCGCTCCGAGTTGCTCGAAGCCATGGAGCGCGCCGTGCAGTGGTACCACGAACGCCTTCTGCGCTCGCCCGACGCCGGGCGGGCCCGCGACTACCTCCGCTCGCGCGGCTACGACGGCGACATCGTCAGACGGTTCCGCCTCGGCTGGGCGCCCGACGACTGGGACGCCCTGGCCACGTCGCTCAAGTTGCCCGAGAACGTGCTGTCGGACTCGGGGCTCGGCTTCGTCAACCGGCGCGGCCGGGTGCAGGACTTCTTCCGGGCCCGCGTCCTCTTCCCGATCTGTGATCCCTCCGGGCGGCCGATCGCGCTCGGCGGACGAATTCTGCCGCCGGCACCGGGCCAACCGCCGCCCGACCGTCCCGAGGCGAAGTACAAGAACTCGCAGGAATCACCTATCTACTCGAAGCGTCGGACGCTCTACGCGCTCAACTGGGCCAAGAAGGGCGTGATCGAACAGGGCGAGGTCGTGGTGTGCGAGGGCTACACCGACGTCATCGGCACGTTCCAGGCCGGCGTCCCCTGGGCCGTCGCCACCTGTGGCACCGCGCTGGCCGAGGAGCACTTCACCTTGTTGCGCAACTTCGCCAAACGCATCGTGCTGGCCTACGACGCCGACGCGGCGGGCCAGAGCGCCACCTCGCGGGTCTACGAGTGGGAGCGCAAGCACGAGGTCGACGTGGTGGTGGCGGACTTACCACGCGGCAGCGACCCCGGCGAGCTGGCCCGCACCGACCCCGGAGAGCTGGCCCGGGCCATTAAGGAGGCGCGGCCTTTCCTGCAGTTCCGGGTCGACCGCATGCTCCAGGCCGGGGATCTGCGCACCCCGGAGGGCAGGGCCCGGGCGGCGGAGGCTGCGCTGACGGCGGTGGCTGAACATCCGGACGATCTGGTCCGTGATCAGTATGTGATGCGGCTCAGCGACCTGTGCCAGATCGACACCGCCAAGCTCCGGGAGCGCCTGGAGTACCTGCGGGCCCATCCGCCGGCGGAGAAGCCGACCCGGCGGACCCGTGGGTCCCAGGACGAGCCCCCACTCCAGGACTATCCCGAGGACGACGGCGATTTCGGTCCACCCGATGGCCAGACCGCCAGCTCCAACCTGGCCCTGGCTCTCCGACCTGGGCCTGGGCTCGAGGCCCTCAAGTTGGCCGTGCACCGACCCGAAGATGTAGTGGATCGAGTGCATGCCGTCCTGTTCACCGAGCGGTTGCAACGGCAGGCGTTCGTCGCGCTCTTGGAGAACGACAGCGTCAACGAAGCGGTGGAGACCGCGTCACCGGAGGTGGCGAGCCTGTTGCGACGCGTCATAGTCGAAGAGCCGATGTCAGGTGACCCTGACCTGGGTGATCCTGTCGACTCCGTCGTGGTCGTCATGCTGCGCGACGCGGCAAAGCGGGCGTTGAGCGACGTCGAGATTGCATCGCGGGTGAGCGACGACTCCTGGGAAGCCCGGGCCGCGGAAGCGGTCCAGGTACAACTCTGGCTGGACGAACTCGGGGAATCCGGATCTGGACGCGACGCGGCCGATCGGTTGGTAGCGTGGTTGATTCAGAGAGAGCCTGAGGGGTGAGCACGGCGTTGGCTGGGCAAGCGTGAGCGAAGAGTCTGCGGTGGCGATCGACGACGAAGACGTCGGCTTGGCCAACGCGTCCTCGGACGCGTTGGCACCCGTCGCGCATGTGGCCTTGCCACCGGGCGTGTCGCAGGTCGACTTCGATGCCGCGCTCGAGGCGGGCCGCGCCAAGGGTCAACTGACGCAAGCCGAACTGATCGAAGCGCTGCACACCGTTGAGCTCACGCCCGAGGTGCTGACGACGTTGATCGACAGAGTCACGGCCGAAGGCGTCGCTCTCGTGGCCGACGAAGAAGAGGACCTCGTCGTCGAGGTGGCGCCGCCCAAGGAAGCACGCGCTGTCCCGAAGTCCAACGGCGCGCTGCGCGCCGACGCCCGGCGCGAGAGCAACGGCAAGCGGACCGCCTCCAGTGGTGACACGGGGGGCAGCTCCGAGGACCCGGTCCACACGTATCTCAAGGAGATCGGCCGGGTTCCGCTCCTCAACGCCGAGCTCGAGGTCGAGATCGCAAAGGCCATCGAAGAGGGCAACGCCGCCGCCGCCAGGCTGGCCGCCCACGAGCTCGCTGTCGAGGGCGAGGGGCCGGTAGAAGACCTGCTGGACGCCGGAGGACTGTCCCGGAACAAGCGCCTGATGCGTAACGGGCTCAAGGCGAAGGACGAGCTCATTGAGGCCAACCTTCGCCTCGTCGTCTCCATAGCCAAGCGCTACCGCAACCGCGGTTTGGCCTTCCTCGACCTCATTCAGGAGGGCAATCTCGGCCTGATGCGCGCGGTCGACAAGTTCGACCACACGAAGGGTTTCAAGTTCTCGACCTATGCCACGTGGTGGATCCGCCAGGCCATCACGCGGGCGATCGCCGACCAGGCGCGCACCATCCGGATTCCAGTGCACATGGTCGAGACGATCAACAAGGTCGTGTGGGCGCAGCGCCAACTGTTGCAGGAGCTCGGACGTGAGCCGACGATCGACGAAGTCGCGCAGCGTGTCGAGCTCCCGATGGAGCGCGTGCGCGAGATTCTGCGTATCAACCAGGACACCGTCTCACTGGAACAGCCGGTCGGCGACGAGGACGACTTCAACCTGTCGGACCTCATCGAAGACAGGGGAGCGGTCGTCCCGGACGACGCGGCGACACGTTCACTGCTCGACGCAGCGGTGCGCGAAGCGCTCGGGCACCTGTCGGAACGCGAGCAGGACGTGGTCCGTCTGCGCTTCGGTCTCGACGACGGGAAGATCCGCACGCTCGAGGAGGTCGGCCGGGAGTTCGGCGTGACCCGGGAGCGGGTCCGCCAGATTGAGTCCAAGACCCTGGCCAAGCTCCGGCGGCCCGACGCCGCCCACCTGTTGAGGGACTACCTCGAAGAGTCCTGATCACGCCTGCACTTCGGGGCGGGACCTGCATCGCGGCGCTGTGGGTCGCTGATATCGTTCGGGTCTGATTTCTCGATCCCTTCCGGGGTAGCTCAATGGCAGAGCAAGCGGCTGTTAACCGCTAGGTTGAGAGTTCGAGTCTCTCCCCCGGAGCTTTCCTCGTCGTTTTCGCTGCTCAGGGGCGGTAGCTTCAGCACCTCACCTTCCTCCTCACCCTCGCCACCCTCGCCACGCGCGCGATCTCCTGAGAGTTCGTGCGTGAGCGGCACGATGTTGTTGCCCACCGTGAAGGCGTTGAGCTCCTGAGCGAGCGTTGCGTCTCGCTCCTCTGACGCGTGTTCGTAGCGCACCACCATGGCGACGGACTTCCATCCGCCACGGCTCATGATCTCCTTGGTGCTGGCCCCAGTGGAGGCGACGAACATGGTGGCAGCGAAGTGGCGGAGATCGTGGAAGCGCACCCAGTTGAGACCTGCCCGCCGGCGTGCGGTCTCCCAAATGACCCAGAAGTTGCTCGGACGGAGCCGCAGCCCCGTGGCGCCGAGGAAGAGGGGAGCGTCGCCCTCCGGGCCCACGAAGCGACGGAGGTGGTCCTCGAGAGCCGGCATGACCGAGCTCGGCATATAGACCTTGCGGGGATCGCCGTTCTTCGTCGGGCCGAGCTCGAGCCGGCCGTCGTAGAACTCGTGGAGTGAGCGCTCGACTCGGACGGTGCCGGCCCGCAGGTCGATATCCTCGCGGTTGAGCCCGAGTACCTCGCCCCGGTGCAGGTGCCACAAGCTGCAAGCGTCACGGCGGCCCGATACTGCTCGGGCATGAACCGCGTGAGTGCCGCCACCTGGTCGACATTGGGAATGCGCCGATGGTGACCCGGTCGGTTCCTCCTCCCTTCACTCGGCAACGGTTCTTGACGATGAGGTCGTCGAGGATGGCGGTGTTGAAGGTGGCCTTGAGCGGTCGGTAGGCGGACCGCGCTGATCCGGGAGTACTGGCTGCGATGTGGCATAGAACGCCCTCACGTGCACGGGTGTGATTTTGGCGAGCTCCCGCTGGCCGAAGGCGGCTCTGTCCGCTGTGCCAGCCAGAGCTCTGCATAGCGAGCAAACGAAATCCGACCGAGTTCGGGGTCGATCCAGGCGCCTCGCCCCATCGATGCCGACACGGCATCCAGAAACGCGTTGGTGTCAGCCTTCGACTGAATGGTTGTCGGGGCAAGAGGTGCGAGAGAGTGTGCCCGTGGGTGACATGTCGGCGACGCGCCCTAGTGGATGCTTCAGTGCATCGTGATCCGCCCCGAAGATTCCGTACGCCCTCGCAAGTCGTCGGCGGAGAAGCTCTTCGAATAGCAGTGCTCACTCCGGTTCACCGCGCCCACAATGGGACAATGGTCCCTGTTCCGCATGTCCTCCTGATGTCATTGTGGCGGTAGACGGTACAGACGCAGGAGTGACTATGTCCACGCCAACGACGACGACGTTCCCCGGCCGCTACCTCAGCATCACCAGCTACAAGCGAGATAGATCAGCGGTAAGGACCCCCGTCTGGTTCGTGGAGGAGGACGGTCGGCTCTTGGTGCAGACAGACATCGACTCCGGCAAGGTGAAGCGCATTCGAAACCACCCTTCGGTTGAAGTGGCCCCGTGTACGGCAAGCGGAAGACCCCGCGGAGCTGCCCACGTCGCGCGGGCGGAGATCGTCGAAGCACCGGAGGTGCTTGAACACATCGAGAAGCTCATTGGGCGTAAGTACCGTCGAGACTTGCCACTCATCAAGGCTGGGTGGTGGGTGAAGAGGGGTCTCCACCTGGGTCGGCAGCGCGGCGCCATGGTTGGATTGTCGATCACGCCGGACGACGGAAGAGCTGCAGTATGAGAAAGGTTCGAGGCGGCCTCGCAACCCATCAAATCGGCGCCAGCAACGTCGTCTTACTGGCATATGGCAGGGAAGCACGATGAGCGACACGGATGCAGGCAAGACCCGCACGAACAGCGGTGTCGGTAAGGGTGGTGCTGGGGGCATCTGGCTCCTGGGGTTCATTGGGGCGCTCTGCTATTACCTGCACACTCATTCGGGCACGTTCTGGCTCGTGCTCGTGGCGCTTGTGAAGTCCGTGGTCTGGCCCGCGTTCGTCGTGTACCACGTGTTGTCCCTCAGGTAACGCAACCGCCACCAATAGCTTCACCAGACTGGAGTGTGAGCCGTGCCCGAGCATCAGGCGTACCCTGTCCGGTTTTCCGTGGATTACCCGAACCGATCCCTCGGTCGAGTGACCACGGCTTTCAGGATCTTCGTCGCCATCCCCATCTTGATCGTGCTGGGCACGGTCTCGGGTGGGACCTCTTGGCAGTGGTCCGATAGAGGATCTTCCATGGCGGCGGGAGCTGGAGGCCTCCTCTTCTTGGGGCCCTTGCTCATGATCTTGTTCCGCCAGAAGTATCCGCGGTGGTGGTTCGACTGGAATCTCGAACTGCAGCGATTCACCAACCGTCTAGGGGCTTACCTGGCCCTAATGGATGACCGTTACCCTTCCACCACCGACCACCAGTCAGTGCACCTTGACTACGACTACCCCGACGTCGCCACAGATCTCAATCGCTGGCTGCCGCTTGTGAAGTGGTTCTTGGCCATTCCCCACGTTGTCGTTCTCTTCTTCTTGGATATAGCGGCCGTCTTCGCGGTCATCATCACGTGGTTTGCTGTCCTGTTCACCGGTCGATACCCAAAGGGTATCTTCGACTTCGTCGAGGGAGTGATCCGGTGGAACAACCGAGTCCTGGCCTATGCCATCACCTTGGTAACCGACCAATACCCCCCTTTCAGCCTCGCCGCGTAGTTGTGGCGGAGCTGGTTTCTTTGGGCGATTTGCCCGAGGGCAGGTCTGAGGCTGGACAAGTGGTTTCGGATCACGGTATTGACCGCCCCGGGTTCCAAGTCTCCTCGGGTTTTTGGGTAACAGCCTCTGCGGCGGGTTGTGTTTGAAGGTAGTAGATGGCCTCGAACACTGCCGGGGTGACGTAAGGGGGCCGCACCCACATCCGAAGCGTCTAGCGGTTGATCGACAGCTCTGGCGGCGATCGACTCGATGGCCTTCCACCGGGACGAGGAACCGTCCTGGTGCTCGAAGACCATCCGGACGCCCGTTCCTGGATCTCGGGTGGATAGGGCGGCCGAGGAGTCCTGTTTCGCTCTGACATTGCTCAATCCTCTCAAGGGGTGGAGCAGCCGCCAATCCCGGGGCGGTTCAGCCGTCGCCGGACACCGCTGGAGAGTGACGCGATGTATCGAACCACGGTGGGAGCGATCAGTGTGAAGGATGTGGCGAGTCAATCATCGGGGAGGGATCGCTTCAGAAGGACGATGGGGTGAGCGATTCGAATATCGCGGACACCCCAGGTCGTCGCTCTTGTCACCACCTCCCACCCGTCGGCTCCCATCCGATTGAGGACCTCGACGTCCTCTTTGGCTTCTTGAAGTCCAAGGTCTTGTACTCCCAGCGCATGACGTACATCCTTCCCGATCCAGTTGCGTTCCCGCGATCGTGGAGCATGGACGTCGTGCAACCGAGAGACCAAGACAGCTATCTGTCAAGGGCGGCAGCCTGCCGGGGTTTGCGCCGGCCCCAGTCTTCTATTCGCGCGAGATGTTGGGAAGAAAGCGCGAGTTCTTGGGGACGCAGTCAGGAGAGGATTCTCCGCATCCTGATGGTCGCGATGGTGAGGAATCCGGCTGCGAACGCCGCCAGCACAACTAACTGCGGGAGGATCGTAGTGATTGTGCCCCCGCGCGAAAGGAGGTCCGTCCAGGCGTCCACCGCCCAAGCTTGGGGAGTGGCATGCCCAACGTTCCGCATTGTCTGGCTCACGATGCTGAGCGGCCACATGCACCCCCCCAGCATGGCCAGGGCAATGCCGATGGCTGGCCCGATGCTGGACGCCTGCTCCGGGGTCCGGAAGAGCGTCCCTGAGAGCATCCCCGCTGACCCACCCACCATGGCCCAGAAGAGGATGAGAGCGGCGGCTGCCGCCGGGTTGCCCCACGAGACTCCGAACACCAGCGCCCCGACAAGGACGATTAGCACCGCCTGGACCAATGCGATGCAGAAGTAGGTCAGTGTCTCCCCGAGGATGATGGTGCCGTTGTGGATCGGCGCAGTGGCCATCCGCTCGTACATGCCGAGCCGTCGTGTCTCGATGATCGTCGCGCCGCCCGCAAGTGCGTTGAGGAACACGAACAGGACCAACATCGTCGGCGCGCTGTAGCTGAACCCCTCGGGCAGTGTGTTCGAATGGGAGTCGACGCGAGCGAGACGGACGTTCACCCGGGCGACCGTCGGCTCGAGGGCGTTCGCCCTCACGAGATTCTGCTGATACGAGCCTGCCACATGGTTGGTAGCGAACAATGAAGCCTGGACCTTGCTTCCCTGCTGGGATATCACCGACTGCACCGCCTGCGCAGCTGCCTGCTGCGTGCTGTTCGACTGTTCCGCCAAGACCGCGACATTGACCGTCTTGCCGGCGCGTAGGTCGCTGTCCAAGTGGGCGGGGAGGATCACCGCCGTGCTGATCTCGGACCGGGAGATCGCGGTTTCCGCCGCCGAGATGTTCGAGTAGGTGCGAACGTTCAGGTCGGGTGCTCGATGCAGAGCGGTGACGAGCTGACGTCCTGACTGACCAGCCCCGTTGTCGACGACCCCGATCCGGAACGTGGAGTAGCCGCGCGCAGTCGCGCCGATGATCAAGATGACACCGATCGGCAGCACGATCATGAAGAACAGCGCCGTACGGTCGCGAGCCACCCGTCGGAGACCGACGCCGAGGATGGCGAGGATGCTCACGATTCGACGGCCCGTCGAGCCAGGAGGCAGGCAAGGAAGCCCACCACCAGACTGAATCCGAGAATGGCGACGACCGGCGTCATTACGGCGTGCAATCCACCTCCAGTGGTAGATAGATCGGTGAAGGCTCGAAGAGCCTGTCCGTTCGGCGTGAAGAGCGCGATCCTCTTCATCACGTCGGGAAGGGAAGAGATGAACACGAAGTTCCCACCGAGCAGGGCCAGCCCGAACACGACGGCAGAGGCGATACCTTCTGCCTGCCGTTGGGTGCGGGCAAGGCCGATCACGAGGGCGGTGAGGCAAACGACCGCAATCACCATGGCCACGCACACGAGGGCGGCAGCGATTGGGGCTCCCCAGTCGGCGCCGAACACGAGGGTGGTGACGAGTGCGATGACACCGAGGCTGAACAGCCCGAACACGAAGGCGGAGAGAACTTTGCCGAGGAGAATCTCGACCGGCCTGATGGGGGCCGCTCGCATTCTTTCGATCATCCCGGTCGACCGGTCGACGAAGAAGCTCCGCGCCGTGTAGCTGATCGTGAAGAAGAGGAAGAAGATGGCCATTGCCGGGCCGTAGTAGCTGATGACTTTGAGCGGGTGCGACCCGACCGGGCGCTGCACCATCTGTTCGGGTATCTGAAGGTTCGCCACTGCGGATTGGAGTTGAGCGACCTGTGCATCCGTCGCTCCGGCGTCGAGCGCGGTGACGACTGAAAGCCTGTTGGCGTTCAGCTGCGCCACGAACGACGACGCGATAGACGCGGTGATATTGCCGGCAATCTGATTGTTCACGCTCGTCAATGTCGAGAGCGGCAGGGGATGTGCTCCATCGACGGACGCCGAGAAGCCCGCCGGGATCATGAGGGCAGCCTGGACATGGCTGGAGCGAACATCGTTGGCAGCAGATTGCCGAGTCGGGATGTCACGCACGGTGAGCACCTGACTCAGTGGTGCCTTGTGCAGGATGTGCTCGAGAGCCCTGGCTACCGGACCGTGATCAGTGTCGACCACGCCCAGGGTGTAGTGAAAGGTGTCGGCTCCCTTGAAGGCGATGCTCATGAGCGCGGCGATGACCAGGGGCGCGACCAGCCCGATGACGATGGCCGAGCGGTCTCGTAATCGCTGTCGGAGGTCCTTGCCGGCGATCTCGAGTGGAGCGGGCATCGTCACTCTCGTAGCGCAGTGCCGGTCAGGTGCAGGAACACAGCCTCGAGGTCTGCTTCCTTGACCTCCACGCTGCTGACCGAGACTCCGGCACGGTTCACCGCCTCGAGCACCGCAGGCAGGACGTGTCGGCCATCGTCGGCGATGAGGTGCACGCAGTCGTTCCCAGCGGCAGCCTCGACCACTCCGGTCACCGTCCGGCACGCGGCGGCTAGTTCCTCGAGGTCTCCTGACGCGGACAGGTCGATGCGGTCCCGCTCCCCGAGGCGGGCGACGAGTTCCCTGCGAGTACCTTCAGCAATGAGGCGGCCCTGGTCGATGATTCCGACCCTGTCACACACTCGTTCCGCCTCCTCCATGTAGTGCGTTGTGTAGAGGACGGACATGCCGCTGCGGCCCAAAGACTGGACCCGTTCCAAGATGGCGTGTCTGCTCTGGGGGTCGACCCCCACGGTGGGTTCGTCGAGGACGAGCAGCTTGGGATGGTGCAGGAGCCCGGCCGCGATATTGAGCCGGCGCTTCATACCCCCCGAGAACGAGTCGACTCGGTCGTTGCGGCGGTCGGTGAGATCGGTGAGCTCCAGGGCCTCGGCGATGCGATCTTGGAGCAGCGTCCCGCCGAGCCGGTAGAGGCGTCCGAGAAACGCCAGATTCTCGGACGCCGTGAGATCGGGGTAGAGCGCTACGTCCTGAGGCACGTAACCCACCATGCTGCGCGCTGCCAGCTCGTTGACCGCGGAGTGCCCATTTAGCATGATCGAGCCTGTATCGGGGCGGAGTAGCCCACAGACCATTTTGATGGTGGTTGTTTTTCCGGCCCCGTTGGGTCCGAGGAGGCCATAGATCTCTCCCGGTGCCAACTGGAAGCTGATGCCGTCGACCGCCGTGCGCTCCGCAAACTTCTTTCTCAGGTCTTGACAACGTAGGAGCGCCTCGACCCGTTCGGGATTCTCCTCGCCCTGAGCTGCTTGTTCGACCGGCGCGCGAGGAGATTCGGTCCACATGGGGACAGTCTCGGGATTCATAATGGGCCCGCCTAGGGAAGAAGGTCCCTGCGACGGGGGCAGGAAGTCCTCGCGTCGGAGGCGGGCGGAGATCATGCTCATGGTCACGCTACGGAGACTCCGAGGAATGGTGATGCGAGCCTCAGATGAAGCGAAGTCAGCACATTTCCTCGCCCATTTCTCCGGATCGCCGCAAGTTGCCGGGGCCCGGTCTCCGAACGGCGGGCTAGTCCGCCAGGTGTCGGCCAAGGAACTGCAGCGAGGGCGGCTCCTGGGCGTTGAAGAAGGGACCGGAGTGACAGCCCTGCGAAAGCACGACCGTCGAGGTCTTCGGGAGTTGTCGGGCGAGGGTGAGAACGCCGGGGCGGAAGGGATCGTCGTTGCCCGAGGCGACCCGGACGGGCGTGTTCGAGAGCGCTGCAGTGTGGCTGACCGCGTCGTTGGCGGTGAATTCGGCCGCGGACGCGTAGGCGCCGGGGTTCACGGCATGCGCCTGTTCGTAACTGGTCCAGATGGCAGGACTGATGGCGGCCACGGCGCGGATCAGTTGCGGGTACTTCTCCGCCAGGAGGATCGCCCCGTACCCACCCATTGAGATACCCATGGTGCCGATCTTCTGTGGGGCCCGACCGAGATTCATTCCCTGGCAGAGGGGGATGAGCTCGGAGATCACCATCGCCATCGGGTCGTCGTCGGGATGGGGGTTCCAGTAGCCGGTTCCGCCGTCAACCGTGACCAAGGCCATGGGCGGCAGGGGTTTGCCGTCGACGACGAGCGCGACGGCCTCGTTCGGCCGCATGCCAGTCAGCGCGTCGGTGTGGTTGCCGCCCTCGCCGTGCAGCATGACGATGAGCGGCAGGGGAGTGCCGGGCTCCGCTCCCGCAGGCCAGGCGATGGTGTAGCCGACGGCACGGCGGCGGGCCCGGGAGTGGAAGGAGCCCGAGACCGAATGTCCCAGTTCCGCGAGCTGGAACGTGGAGCTCGTGACCGAGCATCCTCCCTCGAGTTGATCGAGGGCCTGCTTTCCAGGCAGGACCCCATGGGAGACCAACTCGACGCCCACCGCCCCGGCGATCACAAGGCCTGCCACGCCGCCGAGGCCAACCGTCAGAATCTGGCGCCGGCTCCAGCGTGTGTGCCGCGACGTGTCGCGTTCGTTCGTGGCTTCCTGGTCCATGGGCGTGACGCCGGAGTGTCCCGCTGGATCCGGCTCAGCCGGGGGAGAGCTGGCCGGCGGCGGCGCCCACCCTGCGGACGGCCAGCGCCGCCACCACCAAAGCCAACGCGATGGCGACGAGGTCGATCAGGTCGATCGCTCCGATGTGGAAGAGGTTGCGCGGGCCCGGTCCGCCGTCGAACACCCACATGCCGGCGCCCGTGAAGAAGGCCGCCATGGCCACGGTGGCGGCGACGGTCAGTCGTTTCTCGTAGCGAAGCACGCGTGGTGAGAGGTCGAGCCGACGGACGACCTTGGCCAGGCCGACGAGCGTGGTGGCGAAGGCGAGGGGGGACACGACCATGAAGGCCACCTCGGCGGCCGGAAAGCCGCCCAGCGCGTCCGGGTGGGCCCAGTACGACGTGACGAAGAGCGTCGAGGCCCAGGCGTAGGCGGCGACGCCGCCGGGCACGATGCCCTGCCGGCCCCACGCGTGCCCGCCCGTGCCGGGCCAGCCGTTGGCGAAGTGGTGCGTGCCGACGACGAGGACGGCGATGCCGCCGACACTTAAGAGCAGGGGAGGGAGAAGCTGGCCGGCGCGACCTCGCGAGAGGTTGCGGCCGACGGACCACATGATCGGGACCGAGGCGGCGAGCAACAGCGCGCCCACCGCCACGATGGCCGCCGACATGACGAACATGGCCAAGGAAGTCCCGACGGTGTTCGGCGGGGACCACTGCCACCCGATCGTCAGCTGCACCCACATGGCCAGCGCGAAGACGACGAAGATGGAGAGCGCGCCACCGATGGCGACGAGGCTCCGGCGCGGCGCATCGTCGGGGTCGAGCGGTTGGCCGCCGAGCCCGGCGGAGGCGGACCGGGCGATGAGGCCGCCGCGGGCGATATCGAGCGACCGGTGCAACGAGTGCGCCCGCTCCTCCAGGTCGGCGACGAGCAGCTCCATAAATTCGTCGCCGTAGCGCGCACGCCACTCCTTGGGGTACCAGCAGAGCAGGCGGTAGGCGCGGCTCCAGAGGACCGATTCCTTCCTTCTCATGCCGGCCCCCACGTCCCGGCGAGGCGGCGGAGCCCCACATCGGCGATCCGTCGCTGCGCGTCCAGGTGGCCCCGCAGCGCCTCGGCACCGACGGCGGTCAGCTTGTAGGGGCGGCGGCGGTCGTCGCTCTGCACCGCCTCGATCAGACCCTGGCCTTCGAGACGGCTGAGGGCCTCGTACAACGTCCCCGGGGCCAGGCGGACATCGGCGAAACGCTCGATGTCCTTGGTGAGGGCGTACCCGTGCTTGGGGCCTTCGGCCAGGCTGGAGAGGATGAGCGTGGCCGGTCCGGCGTAGCGCCCGAAGCCCGAGAATCCCCTATCCGCCTTCGGTGGTGCCGTCTTGGCGGGCTTGCTGCGCGGCATGCCGTCACTCTATATCGGTTGACGATCTATCGGCAACCGGTTTATGTGGAGGCTGCGACGGATGGGTGGGCGCCGTCGACGAGCGCGGTGCGCAGGTCGGTCAGCGCGTGCGGGAGCTACGTGGGGCAGAGGTACTCGGCGGCGAACTCGCTGACGACGTAGGGGCGTGCAGCATGGAGGTCGGCTCAGCTGGACTTGGTCATGAGCATGAGCGCGGCGCCCTCCGAGTCCGGGATCCGGGTCAGCGGCGCGTACTCGAGCTTGGCACCACCGAGGATCCACTCCTGCAGATCGTCGGCTTTCTGTGGCTTGGACAGGTAGTAGCCCTGAATGAAGTCGCAATTAGCTTCGGCCAGCATGGCGCAGGTGAGCTCGTCCTCCGCCCCCTCGGCGATGACGTAGAGCCCGAGTGAGTGCGCCATGTCGATAGAGGAGCGCACGATGATGCGGTTGCTCTCCTCACTCGGCAGGTTGGTCACGAAAGAGCGGTCGATCTTCAACTCGTTGACCGGCAGCTTCTGCAGATACTCCAATGAGGAGTACCCCGTGCCGTAGTCGTCGATGCCGAGCTTGATGCCGCGGGCCGACAATTCGTAGAGCACCTTGGTGGCCGCACCGAGGTCGGCCATGATTTCGGTTTCGGTGACTTCCAGGGTGAGGAGATGTGCCGGGATGTCGTAGCGCCGAAGGCATTCCTCCACGCGGTCGACCAGGTTGATGTCGGCGAACTCCCGCCCGGACACGTTCACGGCCAGGCCGATCGTGATGCCCGCGTCGCGCCAACGGGCGAGCTGGGCGCAGCCCTCGTTCAGGACGAAGTCGGTGATCTGAGGAATCAGGCCCATCTGCTCGGCGATCCCGATGAACTCCTCTGGCGGGATGAACCCCTGCACCGGGTGGTTCCAGCGGCACAGGGCCTCGACGTACGCGATGTCGCGGGACCGGACGTCCCCGATCGGCTGGTACATCAGGCTGAGCTCTGACCCGGCCTCGAGCGCGTGGGTCAACAAGCCGGCGAGCATGAGGAAACGCTGCATGCTCTGGTCGTGCTCGACCGAGTAGAACTCGACCGCGTTGCGGCGCTCCTTGGCCAGGTACATGGCGATGTCGGCGCGCTGCAGCAGGAGGGCGGCATCGTCGCCGTGCTCGGGCGCCATGGCGATGCCGGCGCTGGCGGTGACGGCCAGGGTCAGGCCGTCCATCTTGATCGGTCGTTGCATTTCGATGTTGAGCTGGTTGACGATTTCGAGGGCTTGTTCGGGATCGGACACGTCGGCAACGACCAGCGCGAACTCGTCGCCCCCCAGCCGGGCCACCGTGGCGCGGCCTGAGACTGCGTGCAGCAGGCGCTCGGCGATTTCGCACAGGAGGCGGTCGCCGATGGCGTGACCGAGGGTGTCGTTCACGTCCTTGAAGCGGTCGATGTCCAGCAACACGATGGCCACGCCGCGGCTCTCGGTCAGGGCGGCGGCAGCGCGGGTCAAGAAGAGCATGCGGTTGGGCAGACCGGTGAGCATGTCGTGGGTCGCCTGGTGCGATTTGCTGTCCACCTCGTAGCGCAGTTCCTCGACCAGCCGTGCCCGCTCGAGGCTGGTGCTGGCGTGGGCCACCAGGGTCTCGAAGAGGCGCAGGTCGTCCTCGTCGAAGGGGTCCGCCTCCTCGTCGCGATCGAGAGCGATGATCGCTCCGACGGGTGTGTGCTGATTCATCAGCGGTGCAACAACCGCGTTGCGGTACTCGCCGGCAATGGGATCGACGGCGTCGGCCTCCTGGGGCAGGACGTTGTGCCGCGAGCCCTTGCCGGTGGTGATGGCCTGGGTGGCGATCGATGCCTCACTGAGCGTGATGGGTTCGACGCCCGAGACCCCGCGCTGATCGTAGGAGATGCGGCGCGGGATCCCCGATGGCTCGGCCAGGATCAGCTTGGCGCGCCGGGATCGCATAACGGTGCAGACCTCCTTGAGGACGTCCACGCTCATTGATGAGGGCTCGAGGTTCGCTGAACCGATGGTGCGACTGAACTCGTACAGGCGCTGCAGAGAGGAAAAACGCAAGGAGAGGCGGCTGTAGCCCCGGTAGGCGCCGATCAGGAGTGCGGCAACCAGGAGAAGCGGAAGCGCCGCCCACGGATCGAACCAGACGGCATTGAAGAACACGAAGGCGAGGCAGATGCTCGCAACCGTCAGCATTGCTTCGAGAGCGAGCACGATGATTCCCGTGCGGCGTTCGGCGGTCTGGCCGCCGTTCAGCTTGATCACGACGCGCAGGGCGAAGTGCAACGCCACGTCGCAGGTGAGGAGTGCGGCCACCCCCGCCACCCAGCCGATGAGGCTCACCGGGCTGTGCGTCCCCAGGATCTCCCGGTAGACGATGGCGGCCAGCGCGGCGGCCATCGAGTACGAGGCCACATTGAAGGCGATCTTCAACGGAGCCTGCCGACGGAGGAGCGTGAAGTTGAAGGCGACGGCGCAGGCGGTGGCGAGGACCAGAAGGTCGGGAGAGAGGAAGACCAGCCCGATCAGCAGCGGCACTTCCCCTAGTGCGAAGTCGTAGGTGTCGCCGCGGTAGTGCAGCGCCACCGAGAGCCAGGCCGCGAGCACCGAGAACACGAAGATGATGGCGAACATCGCCGCCTGGGGGGCCACGGCCCGGATCGGCCCGACGCCGTGCAGTGGCCCGGTCAAACAGAGGATGACAGTGGTGAGACCCATAACGGCGCAGTACGCGTAAATGCCTGCCTCGATCTGTCTCGGCGTCCGGCCGCCGGCGCTGAGTTCGCTGTCCGGGACGGAGGCCTCAGGGACGGCCGCGCCGGGCAGTGCGGCAGGACCGTCCAATCCGTCGCTGAGGAGATGGGATGCTGCCAGTGAGCCCACCGAGGCTGCGCGCCGGCTGGCGGCCTGGTTGCCATCCGTCTCCACCGTCCAGATATCGGCGGAATCTGTTCAAGTCTTGAGATTGGGCAGGATCGCCGGGTGGCTCCGTTGTGCGTGCGTTGACGCACACCCGTTGGAACGGAATGTGGCAGCGCTCAGCTTGCGGTGTGAGCGTCGGCCTTCAGACTGCGGAGGAGCGGGCGGGCCAGGACCAGCGCCACCGCGCACTGCAGCGATCCGGCGAGGACCAGTGGCAACCGCAGTCCGGCCACGGCGGCCACGCCGCCGGCGATCAGGGCGCCGAGGGGGACTGCGCCGAGCACAACGCCGCGGGCCGCCGCGCCGACCCGTCCCATCGCCTCGGCGGGGGTCAGTCTCTGGCGGAGGGCGGCGGACACAACAGCGCCGACACCGACGGCGACGCCACCCAGGAAGAACGCCGGACCGGCCAGCTGCCAGCCCTGCGCCGCCGCCATGATCAGGTAGCCCACCCCCGAGCCGATAGCGGCACCGATCAGTGTCGGAGCGCTCTGGTAGCGCCGTACCAGCATGTTCGCCGCCAGGCTGCCGAGCAGGCTTCCGGCCGCGCCGGCGGCGAGGAAGAGCCCGTAGGCGGCCTGGCGCACACCCCACTCGGTCGTGGCGAGCAGGACCAGGACGCCGGACTCCATTCCCTGCAGGCCGGCCAGTGAGGCCACCATCAAGATCAGGAGCCGCAAGCGGCGGTCCGCCCAGAGGATGCGGACACCCTCCCAGGCCGACGGCGAGGAGTCCTCGGACTTGGGTGCCCTTGAATGGATGCCGACGAGGGGAATGCAGGAAGCGACCAACGAGATGGCGTCGGTGAAGAACGGGATCGCCTTGTTGATGGCGAAGAGCCAGGTCCCGACGGCCGGCCCGGCCAGGTTCTCCGTGGCTGCCTCGGTGCCGATCAGCACACCATTGCTGTATTCGAGTGCGTCGGACCGCACGAGATCGGGCACGACGGCCTGCAGGGCCGGGTCGTAGGTCGCCCGTGCCACCCCATTGATGAGCACGACCAGAATGAGGAGGAACAGGGTCATCTGGTGGTTCAGGATCAGATAGGCGCCGACCGCAATGGCGATCGCCCGGAGGAGGTTGGTGAACACCATCAACGGACCGCGGGGGAAGCGGTCGGCCAGGACGCCGGCGGGCAGGGCCATGAAGAGCCACGGGAGGCGGTCGGCCGCAACCACGCTCGAGACTGCCAGTGGGTGGGGATTCACCACGACGGCCATGAGCGGCACCGCCCCGGTGGCCAGGCCGTCCCCGGAGCTGGCCATGGTGAAACCGGCCCAGAGGCGGGTGAAGGGGCGCCCGAGCTTCTTCCTCCGGATGCGGTGCTTCGCCCGCCTGCGCACGCTCATGAAGCCGCTTCCCTACTCCAATCGCCCGGATTCTCTGGTCCTCGCATCGGGTCCGGAAGGGTCGATTCGGCTCCCCGGGCGCGACAACGGCGGGTGCCACTCGAGCGTCCTAACAAATTCGCTCAAGACGGCAGCCCGCCGTGTCGACAAACTTAAGGCAACGCACATCCCAACGTGTGGACGGTGCGGTTACTTGTTGCCAGTTGCATCTGGCAATTAGCGCCAACCGACTCCTCTCATTGTCCACCTCCTTCGCTCGTCTAGATGCGGGCACAAGGGAAGGGGGGCGAAGCACCGAGCTACCGGTGCCCTCCCTTCCCAATCACAAGTTTTGCCCAACTTGCAACCAGCTTGCAACCAGTTGCAACCCTGTCACCAGGTGAATTGGGACGCGCAGTTGCAAGGATCCGCCGTTTTACGAACGGAATTGGCGTGCGGCGGGCGACCTCGACCCACAACTTGTCCACAAAAAATTTTGCTGGAGAGGGCCCCAAGGAGTCGAAAACAGTCGTTGGGGACACCATCGGTGAAACTACAACGGTGTGCTTTCAGCGTCGAAAATGAGGTCGATGGCCTCGGATCAGTGGTTTCCGCTCTGACTTCGGACCGAGCAGTAGCTGCCGTGGCAGATGGCCCGGCGGGGTGCGGCCGGCGGACCTCGGTCTGGTCGACGGTCCAGCGGACCGGTGGCGCAGGCTCGAGGGTCACCTCGCCACAACGAACGGACAACGCGGATGAGGCCCCACCGGGGTTCGGGGGCGCAGCGTTCGCTGCTCTGCGCGACGCTGCCGCGGCTGAGCTGGACCCAGCACGTCTCGTCGTTGGCGAGGTCCACGTCCACCTTGACCTCGAAGCCCAGGTGCGTGACGCGTGCCACTGTGCCCTCGACGGCGAACGCACTCGGCTTGCCTTCGGCGGCCGGATGCACGACGAGGTCGTGCGGCCGCACCCACCGGTCGTTGAGTCGAGTGGCCGAGCCCAGAAAGGTCAGGACGAACTCGTTGACCGGGTTGTCGTCCATGTCCGCCGGTGCGCCCACTTGCTCCAGTCGGCCGTGGTTGACGATGGCCAGGCGGCCAAATCCATGGCCTCTTCCTGGTCACGACTGACCAACACCGCGGTCGCGGGCAGCGGTGGCGTGCCGGTCGGGCAGCCACAGGCGGAGCTGGGTGCGCACCTGGGCGTCGAGCGCGTTGGTCATGAATTGGCCCAACCGAACGGTCGGGAGAAAGCCCTTGGTCAGGGGCGGCGTCGTGGCGGCAGGGCGTCCCGGGTCGAGTACGAGGCGGCGGGTGGCGCGCTTTCGGCGCCCGAGCCCGGCCCGAAGGTGGCTCGGCGGCCCTCCCTGGATTCGAGCATGGCCCAGTCGGAGCGGGCGATGAGGTCTTCGAGCGAGGTGCGCTCGCCGCTCTGGCGCGTCGTCCAACCACAGCAGACCTCAATGGGGGCACCCACGAACTCCCGGGTGGCGGGTGCGCTGAGGTGGCCGCGCAGGCGGCCCGTCACGGCGGCGCATTCGGACTCTTGGAATTGGAGTGTGAGCACCAGGAACTGCGTGCCGCCGATCCGGGCCAGCACGTCGTGCTTGCGGAACGTCACCGACAGGGCGCGGGCGACGGCCTGCAGCGCGGCGTCACCGGCCTGGTGGCCGAGGCGCTCGTTGAGCTGTTGCACGTTGCCGACGTCGACGAAGAACGCGTGCACCGCGGCGTTCTGGCGGTCGGCGAGCTGCAGCAGCTGCGTGCCCGACGCGATGAGCCCGCGCCGGTTCATGAATCCGGTCAGCTCGTCGCCCCGCGACAGTTGCAGGAGGCGCGCACTCAGCTCCTCGAGCTCGCGCTCAATGGCGAGGCGCCCCGTCATGTCGTGCAGGATCATCAGCGTCTGCGCCGCGCCGTCCTCGGCGCGGAACTGCAGGGCGGTCAGCTCGATCTCGACGAAGCGCCCGTCGCCACGGCGTAGGCGGGCCACGCCGACCGCCGATCCCGTTCGTTCCCGCTCGGCCACCGCCAGGGTCCAGCGCGGGTCCTCCTGGTCGACCAGCCGGTCCCTCCCCAGGGCGCAGATCTCCTCGGCGCTCATTTCGAGCATGGCGCAGGCTGCCGGGTTGGCTGCCGTGATCCGGCCCTCCTCGGTGCAGAAGAGCACCCCTTCCGAGCTGCGCGCGAAGAGGACCCGGTAGCCGGCAAGGCCGACCGTGTCTGTCTCCTGAGCCACCATGCCGTTTCGTCCCTTTGGGCGGTGCTCGACTCCCACCCGGAGCGCACCGCTTGGCGGCCGACATTACCGAAGCGCCCGCCTGAACTGCGGTTCTTCGGTCCGCATTGTGACTTTCGGCTCTATTGAGAAACGGCCCCGACATGCCGATGTGGCGGGAAGGAGATGGACTCGCAGGATTTCGGTTCGTGCCTCGGCGTCCCCTCGGGAGAGGTCCTCGCCCTTCTCGTCGCCCCCGCGGGGGTTGTGGAACCGCTCCGCCCACCCTTTGAAAAAACTATCAATGACTTTGTTTATACTCAACAACTTGGTTTATAGTTTCGAAATCGTTGAGCCCGCCGCCCTTCCCGCCAGCCCCTTCCGCGGGCCATCCCGGCGGCTCGGGTTCTTCGGCCAAGGCTCAGACGAGGATGTGCTCAGCCTCGGCAAGGCATGGTGCGAGCAGCCCAGCACCGGTCGTCCATGGCGAGGTGGTCGATGGCGAAGCGCTCGGCGTCGAAGCACTCGGCGTCGCCGGGTAGCGCCCTTACGACCCCAGCCGGCTGTTGTAGCCCGAGATGGTGCTCGTGACGTTCGACGAGGCCGCCTTGACCGCGGCGGCGGGCTTCACGCCACTGGTGTACATGGAGATCTCGGCGTTGAGCACGTCGTTGCGGACCTCGGCGTACGGGCCGATCACCGAACCGGACGTGGC
>Ga0307374_10002452_pt1 | contig 32963 bp, 28 predicted proteins | sample OX3MG_FD_202532 | JGI IMG/M metagenome (GOLD analysis project Ga0307374, IMG submission 202532) | Soil microbial communities from Risofladan, Vaasa, Finland - OX-3 | ecosystem: Environmental > Terrestrial > Soil > Coastal area > Acid sulfate soil | place: Finland: Risofladan, Vaasa | collected... | reverse complement strand
CTGCTACCGGCCGATCCGCATGGCCGCCTCGCCGATCGGTCCCGACCGGTACCAGGTCTGCTACAAGTCGGCCGCCGAGGATCCCATGACCGGCGTCGACGGGTCCCGGGCCACTCCGGCCACCTGGGCCTCGGCCCCCACGTCGTGGCCCGAGAGCGAGTTGGTGGGCAGCACCTACCAGGGGGTGCAGGCGTTGGCCGACCTGGTGGTGACCGACGCATCCTCGTGGCTGTGGGCCGGAACTTCATTGGCCGATGGACAGCGCCTGGCCAAGGTGGTGACCGGGGAGTACGACCGCTACGACGCGTCGAGGCCCGGCCCCCACAACGTGCAGGTCCTGGCCCACTCGCCAGTGGTCAACCGCGGCCCCGGGCGCTACTCCGACGTCACCTGGTACACGGTCCCGGGCGGGGGAGGGGTCTTCGCTTCGGGCACGGCCTCGTGGGTCAATCTCCTGTCGGCCAGCGCCGGCGTCCCCTCCAATGTGCTCCCCTCGTCGGTGCCCGGGGTGACCGGGGTGCTGCGCCGCGCCATGGAGAACCTCTACGGGCTGCTCGGCTCGGGCCCAGCCGGCGCCTTGCGTCCCTCGGTGCCCGTCCCCCCGCCGCCCGTCCCGCCGCCATCGGTCCCGCCGCCACCGGTCCCGGCGCCACCGGTCCCGGCGCCACCGGCATCGTCCTCGGCCACGGCGTGACCCACCCGACCGTCCTGGCCGGCCGCTCCCAACCACGCAACGTGTGATTTTTTGGGCCAAAGGACTCTATTTATCACCTGGAGTGCCTTTATTGGCTGGCTATTGCGAAAGTATGTGGCTGAGCGTACCCTTCGGATATCACTTTGCGGGCATAAACAAGCACGCAACGTGAGAATGATCTCTACCGGGGGGTAGGCAAGAACATGGCCAGTCCGACGAGCGCAGTGGGCCCAGGATCGACGGTGGCGCCGGGGGTCTCCGGCCAGGGGATGTCCTCGCCGGAAGTGGTCCGGGCCATCCTGTCGGGCATCTCCCGGCCACCCACGCCGGCCGTGGTAGCCGACGACGGCGCCGTACACCGGGCCTCGCTCGAGGAGGCCCTACCCGAGTTGGTGGCCCGGGCCCAAGAGGTGCGGGTGCCCTTCACCATCGTTCTGGCCCGTCCCGGGCCGGCCGCCACCGGCGAGGCTCCGCCCACCGCCTCCCCGTCGGAGGTCGAGGACCTGGCCGCAGCGCTGTCGGTTTCGGTGACGTCAGATCAGGAGCTCATGCAGGCCGGCCCCCAGCACCTGGCCGTCGTCATCGCCGGGCGCAGCGGCCGGGTACAGCGTGAGGCGCTGCAGCTCATGCGCCGGGCTGCCGGTGAGGGCGCGCCGCTGTTCACCTGGGCAGCGGCGCGCTACCCGAAGGACGCCACCACATGGCGAGGGATCTTGCAGGTGGGGAGCCAACGCCTCGACGGGACCGTCGGCCCCGTGGCCGATGCCGTCGGAGCGCTTCCACGACTCGGTGGCCGGCGCGCTGGCCTGGCCGTATGGGGTGCGGTGGCGGCCTCGGTGCTGTTCGCCGCCGCCGCCTTCGCCTTCCACGGGTCGAGGACCCCGGGACCGACGAGCGCCCTCGGCACCGGCCCCGGCAACCAGTCCGGGAACGGCTCCGTCGTTCCGGCCGGAGCGGCCGGCGACCTCAGCCCCTCCGGTGGTTCGTCGGGCTCGCTCCCCGCCCCCGACGGGGCGGCGGTTACCTCGGGCCAGGCCGCCACCGGCAGCGCTTCGGGCCAGGCCGGCACCACCACCGGTAACGGGGACGGCAACGGGGCCGTCACCGGGGGAGCGGCCGGCGGTACCGGCGGGGTCCTCGGCGCCGGCGGCAACCAGACCGGCACCATCGGCTCAACGCAGGCCACCACCGAGCAGGCCGGGGGTGGCACCACCCTGCCGACCCTGCCGCCCATCAGCACCACCACTACCACCATCCCCGTGGTGGGTGGCCTCCTCGGCGGGGCCGGAACGGTGGGGATCCCCGTGGTGACCATCCCGGGCTCCAGCCTCGGGGCACCCAGCACGACGACCACGGTTCCAGCGCTCACCCAGTGCACGGGCCTGGTGCAAACGGCCACCTGCACCGTGAACACCCTGCTCGGGGGCGGCCTCTAGCGCTGTCGGAGGGCGGCCTCTAGCGCTGTCGGAGGGCGGCCTCTAGCGTTGCCGGACGACGCAGCGTCCGGGCGGCGCTCCGGCAGGACGCGCGCCGGGGCTCAGGCGGTGGCCTGCGGTCGGCGCCAGAACAGCGGCTGCATGAAGCCGAATCCGAGGAGCACCGACAGCAGCAGCAGCCACATGAACCACTGGCTGCCCCAGGCCTCCCCGGTGTGGGCGATCGGGATGGTGGTGGCCGGCGAAGCCGGCGCCGTAGGGACGGTGGCCACGGTAGTGGCCGGCGAGGACCCCGAGAACGGAGCCGATGCCGAAGCCAGGGCCAACGAAGGCCGGGCCTCGGGGCGGGCAGCGGCGCCGTGGCCCACCATCAGGGCGGCGGCCATGGCGGCGATGGCTCCGACGAGCATGAGCCAGCGCGCCCACTCGCGGGTAGGGCGGCCCAGGGCATGGAGAGCAATCACATTCGCTCCTCGACGGTTGATGTTTGCAACTGACTAACGGTGTCCCTCTACCTGCCCCCGGCCGGGAACGATACCGCGCCGCCGCCCTTGCGAACATGGTGGACCGGTCCGAAGGGGCCTAGCATCACGGCGGCGGGGGCGCATCGGCGGAGGCGGCTATGCATAGGTGGTCCTGGGCGGTCCTGGCGACCGTCATAGTCCTGGGCGCGGCGTCGTCCTCGTCGCACCGGGTAGACCGGGTCTCGTCCACCAATCCCTTCCCGGGATGTGCGCCGCCCCCGGCCCCGGGCCAGCCCGTCGGCGTGGCCGTGGGCGTGGTCGCCTGCCAGGAGCTCACCACCCACCTGCTCGGCAACGCGGTGGCTGCCCCCTTCGAGTACTACGTGCCGCCGGTGTGTTCGGCGCCGGGCGCCGGGCGCTGCCCGGTGCTCTACCTGTTGCACGGCTTCGGCGGCAGCTACAACGAGATGCTGGGCCAGCCCGGCACCACCAGCTCGGCCTGGATCGCGGCGGAGACGAGCGCTCCGCCGGCCGGTTTCGAGTCGGCCCCCTGGGACTTCGACAACCCGAGCACGTGGGCCCCGGCGCCGTCGCTCGGGATGGTCCTGGTCGCCCCCCTGGGCCAGACCCTGCCCGGCGGCTATGGCCCGGGGCCCGGACTCGACAGCTACTGGGTCGATTGGAACCCCCGTTACGCCAAGGGCGGCGACTCCCAGCGCTACGACACCCCGCCGCCGCGCTTCGAGAGCTACATCGTCGACGAGCTCGTGCCCTTCGTGGAGGCCAACCTTCCGGCCGGCACCGGACGCCAGTTCCGAGCCATCGCCGGTGTCTCGCTCGGCGGCTACGGGGCCTACAAGCTGGGCCTGCAACACCCCGACGAGTGGACCACCATGATGTCGGTCTCTGGTGCGCACAACTTCCTCTTCGCACCGGCTCCCGAGCCCGGCGAGGTGACGTTGCCGGCGGGGGTGGCGCCCCCCGTTCCGGTCACCTACACGCCGCTCCCGCCCCCGACCGCGGCGGTGCCAACGGCAGGGGCACCGTCACAGGTGGGCACCTTCACCACGGCGATCACCGCTTTCGGCGACCCGGCCGCCGACCAGGCTTACTTCAGGGGCAACATGCCGACCGATCTGGCCATGAACGGGCGTGCCTTCGACCACCAGGTGTCCTCGCTCGGCATCGATGGCTTCGTCAACGACATGATCCCGATGCAGACGTTGTCCGGTGACAGCGCGGCGGCGGGCAACGACGTGAGCAGCGAACCGTTCGAGAACATCGTCTTCCCCATGAACGTGGACATGGAGTCGGCCTTCGCCGAGGAGGGTGTGGCCAACACCTTCGCCGTACACCAGGGCAACCATTCCGACGTGTATCGCAATGCCTGGTTCCGCGGCCTCGAGGAGTTCGCCTACGGCCGCTTGCGCCACGCCGACGGGGGTGGGGCGCCACCGCCTGCCCCCACCACGTTCGACTACCGCAGCATCAGCACCGACTTCTCGATCTGGGGCTGGCACATCCAGGTGGACCGGACACCGGTGGAGTTCCTCACCATGCGCTCGGTCACCTGCAGCGGGCTCACGTTGCAGGGCACCGGGGTGGTCACCGTGACGGTGCCGGCCGCCTGCCACAGCGGGTCGGGACGGTCGCCGACGGTGGTGGTGGACCTAGGCCCGTCGCAGGCCACCTCGGACCCGTCCGGGCTCGGGGCCACCCCTCTGTACGGTCGGACCGTCACGGTCGCGTTGTCGCCGCTGGCCTGAGGTCCCGGGCATCAGGGGCGCCAGCCACGCTGCGGACGATAATGGCGCCTGCATGGAACGACATGGGCTCAGTCGGGCCATCCCCACCTCGCGGCTGGCGTCGCTGGTGCGGCCGTTGGCGGTGCGCGACTACCGGTTGCTGTGGCTGGCCCAGTGCGGGAGCCAGCTCGGCGACTGGGCCACCCGCCTGGCGCTCATCCTGGTCGTCTACGACCGGACCCACTCCGCTGCCCTGAGCGCGGCGGTCGTCACTGTGTCGCTAATCCCGTGGATCGGCCTAGGCCAGGTGCTAACCACCTTGGTGGACCACCTGCCGCGCCGCAACGTCATGATCGGCGCCGACCTGGTGCGCGCCGCCATCTTCGCCGCGCTGGTGGTGCCATTGCCCATCGCCGCCGTCTTCGTCGGCGCCTTCATCGCCGGTCTCATGACCGCCCCTTTCGAGGCGGCCCGCTACAGCATCCGGGTGGAGGTGACCGACGACGACCGGATCTACGGCGCTGCCATCACCCTCTTCAGCATCACTGACCAGCTGACCACCATGGCCGGCTTCGCCCTGGGCGGTGGCCTCGTGGCCCTGGTGGGGGCGCGCAGCGCCTTCGCCGTGAACGCAGCCAGCTTCGTGGTCTCGGCGTTTTTCGTCATGCGCATCGGCACCAGGTCGGTGGGCCGGCCCGGGGGCCACCGGGGTCGGAGCCACCTGGGCGACGCCTTTCGGGCCCTGCTCGGTGACCCGGTGCTTCGCTGGTGCTCGACACTGTCGTTGGCCTCGGCTTTCGCCGGCATGGCGGTCGAGGCCATCGCCGCCGTCTACGGACATGGGCATCCGGCCACCGTGACGGTGCTCGCCGTGGCCGTGCCCGTCGGGGTGGTGGTGGCCGGCGTGGTGTCCCCCCACAGCGGAGCGCCGGCGCGCTTGCTCCGAGCCGCCGGCTTGCTCCCGGTCGTAGGCGGCCTGCTCGGGCTCGCCATGTTCGGTGTCGGATCGGGGCTGGCCACCAGCGCTCTCGGCTTCGCCGCCGCCGGCTTCGCCGTGGCCGTGCCCATCCCGGCAGGCCCGGTGGTAGGTCGTCGGCTGCCCGCTGACATCCGCAGCCCCGCTTTCAGCGTCCTTCAAGGGGCCGCCCTGGGCGGCCAGGCGGCGGGGGCGGCGGTCGGTGGAGTGCTCGCCGGCATCTTCGGCCCCCGCCCCACATGCATGGCGGCCTGCGTGGCGCTGACGCTGTTGGGGGTGGCCGCCTTGGCCCGGATCCCGGACACCGATAGCCCGACATGAAAAAGGGGGTAGTCGAGCGGACTCGACTACCCCCGGTACTGCGGCGTCCGACGGATCGGACGGTTACTGGATCAGTTCCAAGCTCCACCGAATGCCATTTGCATTCTCCTTGACGTGTGCCGGGGGGCAACCGGCTGGATATCCACACCCACGAAGCGGCACTGTACAGAGGCAATTCCCGCAACTCCATAGGGCCTTCGCAACAGGACCTGCGACACGAGTGACAAGTGTTGACTCGAAAGGTACCCATAAGAATGCGGAGCGCGGTTACACCACAGAGAGCGGTTCGGTCTTCTGACGCAGCTGGTGGCCGTGAGACAGGATTCACACGACACGTGGTTTAAGCCTTGCGATATGTGACCGCTGTTGTTTCTAAATAGACCGCCAGATTTTTCTCTGAAAATCACACATACGGTATTAATGAATGGGCGGCGGGCCCATGGCGGTGACGACCGACCTCACCAGCCCACGGCGCCGTCGACCATCTCGCGGATGAGATCGGCGTGGCCGTTGTGCCGGGCGTACTCCTCGATCATGTGGTTGTAGATCCACCGCAGCGAGCACTCCACTCCTCGCCGCAGGCCGGTGTCGTCGAGCGCCTTGCCAGTGGCCGCCTGGCGGCTGCGCCGGCACTCCTGCTGCCACATGTCGAGGTCGGCTTCCCAGTCAGCGTCGTCGAGGGGCACCATGTCGTTGTCGGCGACGGCGCGGTCGTAGTAGATGGTCGGGGTGTCGGGCAGCCGCAGCAGGCAGCGCGTGAACCAGTTCCGCTCCACGTCGGCCATGTGGCGCACCAGGCCGTGCAGCGACAAGTTGGAGCTAGTCACCGGACGGGTGGCCAGCTGGGCGGCGTCGAGGCCCTCGCATTTGAGCAGCAGCGTCACGCGGTGGAACTCGAGCCACGCTTCCAACATGGTCCGCTCGTCGGCCACGAAGGACGGCGCGGTCCTTCGGGGGTCGTCCAGTTCTTCGTCGGGCATGGTGTCTCCTGGCCGGCTCGGGCGGTGGGGCCGACCAACGCTCCACCGCTGTGTCGGGGGCATTCTGCTCCGGCGCTGTCACGTCAGGTGCGCTCGGGTGCCCGGTGGGCCGGTCCCGCTCGGCCCGTGCCACAATGGCCCGGCAGGCCCAAAGCCTTGTTGGAGAGGTGCGAGAGCGGCCGAATCGGACTCACTGCTAATGAGTTGACCTGGGAAACTGGGTCCGAGGGTTCAAATCCCTCCCTCTCCGCTGTTGTCGGGTCCACCGGTAGATTGGACCGGTGGCCGGTCGGTACTACCTCGAGACCCTGGGCTGCCCGAAGAACCAGGTGGATTCGGACAAGCTCCGGGGCACCTTGGGGGCCGAGGGCTACGAGGTCGCCGAGGACGTCCATGACGCCGACCTGGTGGTGGTGAACACCTGCGCCTTCATCGAGGCGGCCCGCCAGGAGTCGATCGACACCGTGCTCTACCTGGCCGAGTTGCGCCGCCCCGGGGCCCGGTTGGTGGTCACCGGGTGCATGGCCGAGCGCTACGGCGACGAGCTGGCCACGGCCCTGCCCGAGGTGGACCTGGTGGCCGGCTTTGGGGTGCCCGTAACGCTCGGGGCCACCCGTCTCGACGGCGGCCGCGCTGGTGCGCGGCGGCCGTCGTTCGACCTCCTCAACCTGCCCCGACCGCCGTCGGCGGCGCCGTGGGCCTATGTCAAGGTGGCCGAGGGGTGCGACCGCCGCTGCGGGTTCTGCGCCATCCCGTCGTTCCGGGGGGCCCAGCGCTCGCGTCCGGCCGATGCCATCCTCGACGAGGTCCATGCCCTTGGGCCCTCCGTGGCCGAGGTGGTGCTGGTGGCGCAGGACCTGGCCTCGTGGGGCCTCGACCGCAGCGCGCCGGACCGCCGGGCTCGACCGGCCGGCACGCCTCGTCCCCTCATCGAGCTGGTGGGCCAGGTGGCCGACCGTGTGGAGCGGGTCCGGCTGCTGTACCTCTACCCGTCCGCCCTCGACGACGGACTGGTCGAAGCCGTCATCGCCACGGGCGTGCCGTACTTCGACCTGTCCTTGCAGCACGTGTCGCGCCCGCACGTGCAGCGCATGCGCCGCTGGGGCGACGGCGAGCGCTTCCTCGACCGCATCGCCGCCATCCGGGCCATGGCGCCCGATGCCGCCCTGCGGTCGTCGTTCATCCTCGGCTACCCCGGAGAGACCGAGGACGACCACGACCTGCTGCTGTCGTTCCTGGCCGAGGCGCGACTGGACTGGGCCGGCTTCTTCACCTTTTCCGAAGAGCCCGGCACCTACGCTGCGGGTCCGGCGGCCGGCGAGCGGGTGCCGCCCGAGCTCGCCCTGGAACGGTTGCGCGAGTGCTCCGAGGTCCAAGACGCCATAACCGCGGAGCACGGCAACGCCCTGGTCGGGTCCAAGCTCCGGGTGCTGGTCGACGAGCCCGGCCGCGCCCGATCGCATCACCAGGCGCCCGAGATCGACGGCCTCGTGCACGTGCCCGAGGAACTGGAGGTGGGGGCCTTTCACGAGGTGCTCGTCACCGGCGCTGCCGGTCCCGACCTGTGGGCCGAAGCGCTCGACGCCGGTGTCTCGCCATGAGCGGCGACCGCCATCCACCTCAGCTCGCCACTTTCGGGCCCTCGGCCTTGGCCACACCGGCCAACGCCATCACGGCCGCCCGCCTGGCCGCCACACCGGCCATCATCGCCATGGTGGCGCTGTCGGGCCCGGGCTGGGCGCCGTTCGCCGTGGCCTTCGCCATCGGGTCCACCGACGGCGTCGACGGGTGGCTGGCTCGTCGCCAGGGCACGACGCGATCGGGAGCCTTCCTCGACCCGCTGGCCGACAAGGTGGCCGTGGTCGGGATCCTCTGCGCCATCGCCGCTCGCCACGAGGTGTCGTGGGTGCCGGTGGCGCTGATCGCCGCGCGCGAGGTGTCGATGAGCGTGTACCGCGTCGTCATGGGCCGGCGCGGCGTGTCCATCCCGGCCCGGGCGTCGGCCAAGGTGAAGACCCTCGTCCAGGGCCTGTCCATCCTCCTGTGCCTGGCTCCGCCGGTGGCCCGCCACGGTGCCGTGCTCCAGGTGGCCCTGTGGAGCGCCGTCGTGCTCACCTTGGCCACCGGGGTGCAGTACGTCCTCGACGGGCACGGCGCCGGACGTGGCGGCAAGGACGCCGAGTCGCAGTCGGGCGGGGCGCCGCCAGGCCTGGACGTGGGGGCGGTGGGGGAAGCCACAGGATGAGAGTTGAGATCGTGGCCGTCGGCACCGAGTTGCTGCTCGGCCAGATCGCCGATACCAACTCGGCCTGGTTGGGCGAGCAGCTGGCGCTGCTCGGCGTGGACTCGCACTTCCATCAGGCGGTGGGGGACAACCAGGCCCGCATCGTCCTGGCCCTGCGCACGGCCCTGGCCCGTAGCGACGGAGTGGTGGTGTGCGGCGGGCTCGGGCCCACCCATGACGACATCACCCGTGAAGCCCTGGCCGAGGTGATGCAGGTCGCCCTCGAGCGCGACCAGGAGATCGTGGCCCGCATCGCCGAGCTGTTCTCGTCGCGTGGCAGGGACATGCCGGCCAACAACGGGCGTCAGGCCGACGTGCCCCGTGGGGCCACCGTGATCCCACAGGTCCTCGGCACCGCCCCCGGCCTCGTTTGCCCGGTGGGCACCAAGGTGGCCTACGCCCTGCCCGGCGTGCCTTACGAGATGATGGAGATGTTCGACCGGGCCGTGGCCCCCGACCTGCGACGGCGCCTGGGAGAGGCCGGGCAGTCGGGCGTCATCGTGAGCCGGGTGGTGCGCACGTGGGGGATGAGCGAGTCCGGGCTCGGCGAAGTCCTGGCCCCTCGCATAGCTGCTCTGGACGCCCAGGGCGGCAATCCCACCATCGCCTTGCTGGCCAGCGGCATCGAGGGCATCAAGGTGCGGATCACGGCCAAGGCTGCCGACACTGCGACGACGGAGGCCCTGCTCCGAGCTGAGGAGGCCCAGGTGCGGGCCGTGGTGGGAGAGGTGGTCTTCGGCGTCGACGACCAGTCGATGGAGTGGGCTGTGGCCGAGCTGCTCGACGCCGGGGGCTTGACCTTGGGCCTGGCCGAGTCGGTCACCGGCGGCCTGGTGGCGGCCCGGCTGGTGAACGTGCCCGGAGCCAGCCGGTGGCTGCGCGGCGCCCTCGTGGCCTATGCCTCGGAGGTCAAGTTCTCGTTGCTCGACGTGCCCGAGGGCCCGGTGGTGGGCGAGGAGAGTGCCCGGTCGATGGCCGAGGGCGCCCGTCGCCTCCTCGGCGCCGACGTCGGGCTGTCGCTCACCGGCGTGGCCGGGCCCGAGGAGCACGACGGCCACGCGCCGGGCACCGTGTTCGTCGGGCTGGCCATGGAGGGCGCCGGCACCGAGGTGCTGCCCATGCGACTCCCAGGCGATCGCGACCGCGTCCGCCAATTCGCAGCCATCTCCGCTCTCGACTTCCTGCGTCGCCGGTTGGCGGCTATGGAGCGGTCGTAACCGGCGCATCCAGGGTTGGCCTCCGGAGGCTCAGGGTAGGGAACGGCCCGGAGGTGTGACATGACCCACTCGGCTTTGATGCCGGACAACGAGGACGAGCGCCTGGCTGCGGTCAACCGCTACGACATCCTCGACACCCCGCCTGACGGCGCCTTCGACCGGGTCACGGCTCTGGCTGCCCGGCTTTTCGACGTCCCCATCGCCATCGTGAGCATCGTCGACAGCGACCGCATCTGGTTCAAGTCACATCACGGTCTCGATGTGGAGGAGATCGGTCGGGACCCGGGGCTGTGTGCGTCGGCCATCTTGTCCGACCGCCCCTGGCTGGTTGCCGACGCCAAGGTCGACCCGCGCACGTTGGCGAACCCCTTGGTGGCCGGCGAGTTCGGGCTTCGTTTCTACGCCGGGGCCCCGCTCACCACCGGGGACGGCTTCAACCTGGGGACCCTGTGCGTGATCGACCATGAGCCTCGGGAGGTCACCGACGACGAGGTGGCCAACCTGAGCGATCTGGCCTCTGTGGTCATGGACGAGTTGGAGCTCCGCATCTCGGCCAGGCGCACGGTGAGCCTCGAGGCAGAGATGCGCCGCCGGGCGGAAACCGTGGCCGCCTCTCTACAGGAGAGCCTCATCCCCCCGGTCGTGCCCCAGGTCGAAGGGCTCGACGTCGCATGGCGTTACCACGTGGCCCAGCTCGACCAGGTCGGCGGCGACTTCTACGACGTGGTGACCACGGACTGGGGCACGGCCCTGGTGGTCGGCGATTCATGTGGCCGGGGGCCATTGGCCGCCTCCTACGCCGGCACGGCGCGCTGGACATTGCACACCGTCATGATGGACGACCCCGACCCGGCCCGGGCCCTCGAGCGCCTGAACACCGTCCTGTGCCGGTCACGCGGCAACCGTGACCGCTACGTCACAGCGGCGGCCGTATCGCTACAGCGAGGGTCGGGTGGGACCCACCTGTCAGTGGCGGTGGGCGGCCATCCCCACCCGCTGATCCTGCGAGGCGACGGCACGGTCGAGGCGATCGGAACGACCGGGCCGCTGGCTGGGTGGTTTTCTGACATCTCCTACTCCACGTCCGACACCGTGTTGCAGGCGGGTGACACCGTGGTGCTGTTCACCGACGGCCTGCTCGAAGGCATCGCCGGTCAGGGCCAGACCGACGACGGCGCGCTCCGGGCGGTGCTGGCGCCTTTGGCCCGGAGGATGGCCGACGAGGTGGCCGCCGGCTTGGACCTGGCCATGGGAGCCAACCGCAGGGACGACGCCGCCTTCTTGGTGACGCGCATCTTGTGACCGATCCTGTTCCCTTCGGCATCGACTCGGTCGTCGACCGAAGCGATGAAATCCGCATCGTGGCGCGAGGTGAGGTCGACATCGGGACCGAAGCCGCTCTCAGCGATGCGGTGAGTGCGGTCTTGGGCGACTCGACCGGCCGACCCGTTGTCCTCGATGTGCGCCAGGTGTCGTTCATGGATTCCTCGGGCCTGCGGGCGGTCCTTCGGAGCCGGGACTTGGTCATGTCGGCGGGACGGAAGTTCCGTTTGGCCGTCAGCCGTGGTGCGGTGCAAAAGCTGTTCGATGCAGCCGGCGTGTCGAGTTGGTTCGAATATGAGTGAGGCCCTGCGGTTCAACGCCCGTCTGCCGGCTCACCAACTGTCGGTGCGAGCGGCCCGAGCGATGGTAAGAGCGTTGTCCACGTTCCTTCCCCCTGACAGGACGCACGCCGTTGAGCTGGTGGTCAGTGAGCTCGTGACGAACTCCATCCGCTACGGGCCACACTCGGCTGACGACGTGGTAGATGTGGAGCTCGTCCTCCACGACGACAGCCTGGCCGGCACCGTCCGCGACACCGGGCCGGCGTTCCCCTTCCCGATCGACGAGCCCGCTCCCGGTCAGGTGGGTGGGTTCGGGCTGCACATAGCGGCGTCGCTCAGCGCCCTCGACATCCAGCGCTCCGACCACGGCAATGTCGTGCGCTTCGACGTGCCCTTGGGCTGATCAAATCCCGCCCTGGCGCCCCGTCTGCATCACAACATTGTGAGGTAGAGCTCGTGCGTGGTGGCGTCGAAGGCCACCACGCGCACGAGGTCCACCGCGCTGGGAGATGCCTTGATGCTGTTCATGGCCACGGCGGCGGCCAGCTCCGGCGGGTACCCGTATGCTCCGGTCGAAATGGCCGGGAACGCCACCGAACGCGCCCCGAGCTCGTCGGCCACCTCGAGCGACCGGCGATAGCACGAGGCCAGGACGTCGGACTCGCCCCGGTGGCCCCCCGTCCACACCGGCCCGACGGTGTGGATTATCCACGTGGCGGCCAGGGAGAAACCCGGAGTCGCCTTGGCGTCCCCCGGTCGGCAACCGCCGAGCCGGGCGCACGCCGCCTGGAGCAGGCTGGCCCCGGCGGCCCGGTGGATTGCGCCGTCCACGCCTCCCCCTCCGGCCAGGGCGGTGTTGGCGGCGTTGACGATGGCATCGACCTGTTCGACCGTGATGTCGCCCGTGGTCACCTCGATGCGGGGCACATCGCTCATTGTCCCCCACGGCCAAACGGGCCGGGCCTGAACGCCGGACATCGAGGTCATGACGATTACGTGAACGCAACGGCGATCACCTGGCCACCACCTTCCACCGATCAGCGCAACGGCGACACATCCCGGTGGCTGCGGCTCCAGGCCACACTGCAGGGATGCGACTGTTCGTGGCCGCCGTCGTGCCCGCACCTGTCGTCACCGTGCTGAGCGACCTTCCGAGGCCCCCCGCCGCTCCCGTTCGCTGGACCACGCCGGCGCAGTGGCATGTGACTCTGCGCTTCGTGGGCTCGGTGGGCGACCACCGGGCGCTGTCGGCGGCGCTGGCCGGCTTGCCGGGCATCCTCGGCGCCAAGGGGGTGACGTCGGTGCGGGCCGAGCTCGGCCCGGCCACGCAGTGGTTCCCGGGCCGGCGGGTGCTGCAGGTCCCGGTGGTCGGCCTCGACGACCTGGCCGCCGCTGTGAGCCAGGCCACCAGGGGCTGGTGCAGCCCGCCGGCGGAGCCCTACCGCGGCCACCTCACGGTGGCCCGGGCCCGAGGCCATGGCCCCGGCCCGGCTGCCCTGGCCGGGTCTCGTCTGTCGGCCACCTGGCCGGTCGAGGCGGTAGTGCTCTACTCCTCGACTCCGTCGCCCACCGGCCCCCGTTACGAGACCCTGGAGCAGGTGGCTCTGGCCCGGCATGAGCATCCGAGGTGAAGCTCGGGAAAATCCCACGGGGAACAGGTGTTCGCAACTACAGTGACGTGAGTTGGCCGACGAGGCCTGTCACACCCCCTCCATAGGGTCGTCCCGGTCGGAACGATGGACCGGAAACGGCACCACGAAAGAAGCCACGTGCAGAGAGGTAGAGAAGACATGGAACGTGACAAGGCGCTCGACATGGCGCTGAGCCAGATCGAGAAGCAGTTCGGCAAGGGCTCAGTGATGCGCATGGGCGACAACCTCGACATGGGGATCGAGGCCATCTCCACCGGGGCCATGGCCCTCGACATGGCGCTCGGCATCGGCGGCTTGCCCCGAGGTCGGATCGTGGAGATCTACGGCCCCGAGTCGTCGGGTAAGTCGACCTTGGCCATGCACGTGGTGGCCGAGGCTCAACGCAACGGCGGGATCTGCGCCTACATCGACGCCGAGCACGCCATGGACCCGGTGTACGCCTCGGCCATCGGGGTAAACATCGACGACCTGCTCATCTCCCAGCCCGATACCGGTGAGCAGGCCCTTGAGATCGCCGACATGCTCATCCGGTCGGGGGCGCTCGACGTCATCGTGGTCGACTCGGTGGCGGCGCTCACCCCGAGGGCGGAGATCGAGGGGGAGATGGGCGACACCCACGTGGGCCTCCAGGCCCGGCTCATGTCCCAGGCGTTGCGCAAGCTCACGGGCACGCTGTCCAAGTCGAACACCATCGCCGTCTTCATCAACCAACTCCGCGAGAAGATCGGCGTCATGTATGGGTCACCCGAGGTGACACCGGGCGGTCGGGCCCTCAAGTTCTATGCCTCCATCCGCCTCGACATCCGGCGAGTGGAGGCCATCAAGGACGGCGCCGAGGTGGTGGGGAGCCGGACGAGGGTGAAGGTGGTCAAGAACAAGTGCTCGGCGCCGTTCAAGCAGGCGGAGTTCGACATCGAGTACGGCAAGGGCATCAGCCGCGAAGGTTCGCTGCTCGATGTGGGCGTCGAATTGGGTTTCGTCAAGAAGTCAGGAGCCTGGTTCACCTACGAGGGCGAGCAACTCGGCCAGGGCCGGGAGAAGGCCAAGGAGTTCCTGCGCGAGACGCCGGAGCTCATGATCGAGATCAACGACCGGATCCGCACCCAGCTGGCCCAGGCGCTGCTCCCGGCCACCGCCGCCACCCCGGTCGCCGCCGCTGTGGCCGACGACGACGCTCCCATCACCTTGGACTGACACCACGTGCCACGCGGGGCCGGGCCCGAGCACTGGCTCTGTCCCGCGTGGTGCGGCCACACTCGGGAATGGCGCAACGAGGAGATGCTTTCGGCCTGGCCCTACGGGACTGGTCCAGAGGCGGCACTGATCCCGAGGTCTACGAGCGTGATGACGGGTTCGTGGATGTCGGGGCCGGGCCCGACCTGTTCATGGCCGGACCCCGGTTCTGGCCGGCGGCCGAGCGCCGGGCCATGCGCTACGTGCGGGGCACGGTGGCCGACCTGGGTTGTGGAGGTGGGCGCGTGGCGCTGCACCTCCAGGACCGCGGCTTTGACGTCACCGGCGTCGATGCATCGGCGCTGGCCCTGCGCGTGGCCAGGGACCAGGGTCTGAAGCGGACCGAACACGTCACCTTGTCGGCCTTCGCCGGCCATGTGGCGATCTTCGACACCGTCGTGCTCTTCGGCAACAACCTCGGCATGTTCGCCACCCCCGAACGCCTGCGCCGAACGTTGCGGCAATGGGCCGCTGTTGCTGCTCCGGGCACCCGGATCCTGGCCGAGAGCACGAGGCCGGCATCGGGTCACGCCCCGGGCCTCGATGGCGACTACATGGCCCGCAACCGTCGCCTGGGCCGACCACCGGGCCAGGTCCGTTTGCGCGTGCGCTACCGGCAGTGGGCATCGCCGTGGTTCGACTGGTTGTTCGTCGCCCCCGCTGACATGCGCGCCATCGTCGAGGGCACCGGTTGGGATGTGAGAGCTGTCGTCGAGCCCGAAGCCGGTGGACCCTATGTGGCGCTGTGGGAGCACGCCCGGCGCTCGTCCCCCAGGCCGGTCAGGGACTGACGGTCACCGCCACCGCCACCGGCACGATCTCGACCCAGGTGGGGCCCGGGGCCAGCGCGATGACCGTTCCGTCGGCGGCGGTCAGGGTGGTGACGTCGCCCAGGGAGGAACGCTGCCAGGTGCCGCTTATCTCTTGGCCGTTGCGCAATACGAGCAACGGGCCGCTGCCGGTCAACTTGGACTGGACCTCCAGGCCGCCTTCGCTGTTCTCAGCCCAGGGGCCGTAGCTCACCTGCACCCTCTCGACCACGATGTCGGCCGCCGCGACCGGTGTGCCGTCGGCCACGGTGGCGGGAGTGCCGCTGTAGGAGAGGAGCCACCGCTGTCGCGTCTGGTCCCATCGCCATGTCGTGTCGTTGGTGGGGGAGAAGGGGATGTGCAGCTGCGTAACTGGCTGGCCCGCTTCGGCCGAGGTGGCGTACGTGAACAGCGGCTCCGGAGGGGTCCGGTCGGTGGTGTCGAGCCCCCATGCCGCCGCCGTGGACACGTAGGTGTCGTACGGGGCCACCCGGCCCGATGGGTTGTCCACCACCTGGCCGTGGGTGAAGACGTCTTCGTCGAGCAGATTGCCCACTCGCAGCAATCCGAGCACCGGGGCGATCCCGCCGGCGTGAATGAACAGCGGCCGGCTCAGTTGGTCGAGGATGGGAACGTCCACTGCGCGCGCCGAGCGGATGGGGCCGACGAGATCGGCGCCCTGGCATTGGAACACCGCCGCCAGCCTCGTGATACCGCCCTCCACCGGCTCTTCGAAGACCACGTCGGCCTGGTCCAGTCCCGACTGGGGCCGGGCCGTGGGGTAGTTGTCGACCTTCACGGCCAACGCCGGCCGCAACGGCACCTCCCCGCCGGGGGCCGGCGCTCCGGTGAGGGGACACGGAGGCCCGCTGACGGCGACCGACGTCACCGGCGGTGCCGTCGAGGTGCTGTTCACACCAGGGCTCCCGTGGCGCGCCGACAGGGCCAGAGCGACGCCCGCCGCGCCCAGGGCGACGCCCGCCACGATGATGAGAGTCGGCAGGCGCCGTGGGGAACGCCGGCCGTGGGCGCTTCGGCGGCCGCGCCGCGTTCGAGAGGATGGAGCGGCCATGCAGCGGAGGCTACCGGCCCCGGGCGCGCACTAGCGTCAGGGCCATGGCCTCGCCCCGCCAGGTCCCCCCGTGGGCCCGACGCTGGGCATCCGCCGCCATCGACACCGCCTGGACCTGGGTCAGCGAGCTCGGTGCCATCGGGCCCGACGATGAGCGGGCCCGCCGCTTCGGTGCTTTCGGAGAAGGCAGCCTGATCGCCTTTCCGCGCGGGTCCATCTACAACGAGCGGTGGATACACGTGGGGAGCCACACCATGATCGGCCCGTATGTGTCGCTGACCGCCGGCATGGCGCCGGGCCAGGAGATGGTCACCGATCCGGTGGTCTCGATAGGCGACCGGACCATCATCGGGCGCGGCAGCCACATCGTCGGCCATTTCTCCATCGACATCGGTGACGACATACAGACCGGGCCTTACGTGTACATCACCGACCAGAACCACGTGTACGAGGATCCCGACGTGCCAGTCGGGCGCCAGTGGCCCACCGAGCGTGCCGTGCGCATCGGCTCGGGCAGCTGGCTGGGCACCGGCGTGGTGGTCTTGCCCGGTGCAAGCATCGGCGCCAACGCCGTGATCGGCGCCGGCTCGGTGGTCACCGGGGAGGTACCTGCCCACAGCGTGGCCGTCGGTTCCCCCGCCCGGGTGATCAAACGCTATGTCCCCGGGCACGGATGGAAACCCTGCTGATCGATAATTCCGCTGTGGTGGGATGGCCAACGTGCCGATAGACCCTCATGCACCTGACACCGGGCCCGGTCGGCCCCGTTGCCGCCCACGGCGAGCCGAGCGGCGCCGATGACACCGCCGAGCACATCCTCCACCTGCCCTCGCCCCGGGAACTGGTCCGCCACCTGCTGCCCTCTCTCATCGAGAGCACCATCGCTCCGGGCGTCCTCTTCTATGTGGTGCTCCTGGCCGCCGGCTTCAAGGGGGCGCTGATCGCCGCCCTGGCCTGGTCCTACTTGGCCGCCGGCCGCCGCCTGGTGCGCCGCCAGCGGATGCCCGGGCTCCTCGTCCTCGGCATCGTGCTCGTGTCGTTGCGCACCATCGTGTCCTTCGCCACCGGCAGCTCCTTCGTCTACTTCGTCCAGCCCACGGCCAGCACCTTCTTGGTGGCGATGGCCTTCCTCGTAACCGCCGTGGCCGGTCGTCCCTTGATCGAGCGCCTGGCGCACGACTTCTGCCCCTTCGACCCCGAGCTCCTGGCCCGTCCGTTCCTGCGCCGCTTCTTCATGCGGATCTCGCTGCTGTGGTGCGTGGTGCTCACCACCAATGCGGCTTGCGTGCTGTGGCTGTTGCTGCGGACCTCGGTCCAGGCGTTTGTGGTGGAGCGCACCGTGGTGTCGTTGATATTGACCGCCGGCGGGATCGCGTTGTCGATCATCTGGTTCATACGAGCCATGAAGGAGCACGGCATCGCCGTGCGCTTCAGCAGCGCCGCGCCCGCCGCTGCCGGCTGACCCTCGCCGAGTTCAGGTCACCGAGGCCCGGTCGGGGGCCTGGCGCGACAGGTTGAGCACCCAACTGACCGCCGCCACCGTGGCCTCACGGCTGAGTCGGTCGATGCCGTGGCGCATGCCCTCGATCAAGTCGAGGCGACTGGGCCCACCGGCCGAGGCATGCAGCAGGTGCCCATGTTCCTCGGCCAGCATCCGGTCGCCGGTGCCGTGGACGACGGCCAGCGGTACATCGATGCGGGCCACCATCGACTCGAGCGGTTCACCCACGTGCCACTCGGGCGACACCCTCACTCTCATGCGCCGCGATGCGACCCACCGGCCCGTACGGGTGCGGGTGAGCACAGCGGTGAGCAAGCCGACAGGCGAGGCCCGCATGCGCCATCGCGCCGGGGTGCTCACGAGCACCGCTCCTGAGACCACGTCGAGCACCTCGGCGCCCAGGTCGGTCAGATAGCCGACTACGGCCACACCCCCCATCGAGATGCCCACCAGGACCACCGGCGCCCGGCGGTCTCGCACGGCATCCACCGCCGAGGCCACGTCGAGGTGTTCCACGCTGCCCACGCCGCTCCAGCCCTCCGAAGCCCCATGGCCACGGGCGTCGTAGGTGAGCACGTCGTAGCCGGCCCCCGCCAGGTCGGAGGCGAGCGACCCGACCCCCGCATCGTCCTGGCCGGCCGAGAAGCCGTGGACCACCACCACGACGGCGCTCGCCGGACCGCCGGTGGCCGGCCACCACCGGGCCTCGAGGCGCAGCCCGTCGGCCGTCGTGAGGTGCATCGCGCTGCGGTGCTCGGCCACCGGTCGAGCCTACCGCCGGCCTCCGCTGAGCCCTTGGCTCGGTCGGAGTACCGTCGCAGCGATGACAGGCCCCCCAAGTGTCGGCGGCCCGGGGCCGTTGGCCCTGGTCGGGAGCGGCGAATTCCTCCCGGCCATGGCCGAGGTCGATGCCGCTCTACTGCGGGGCCGGGTGCCCAAAGTGGCCGTCATCCCGACGGCCTCCGCCCCCGAGGGCGACGAGCGCGTGGCCTACTGGCTGGAGCTGGGCCGGCGTCACTACGGGGCCATGGGGGTCGAGACGGTGGCCGTAGACGTGCGCCGGCGCTCCGACGCCGACCACGGCGCGGTGGTCGATCTCCTCCACGGGGTGGGCCTCGTGTACCTGTCGGGCGGCGACCCGCATCACCTGGCGGAGACGCTCGGTGGCACCCGGCTGTGGGAGGCCGTGCTCGACGCTTGGCGTAACGGGACTGCTCTGGCCGGGTGCTCAGCGGGGGCCATGGCCCTGACCGCCGGCGCCCCACCGTGGCTCGGCCCAGGCCGGCGCCGCGCCGCGGTGTCCGACGGGCAGCCCAACGGGCTCGGCCCGGTGGACGCCCTGGCCGTCATCCCCCACTTCGACCGGATCGAGCATTGGCGCCCGGGCGCGGTGGCCGGGTACCTGGCCTGGCAACCGCCGGGCACGACCCTGCTCGGCATCGAGGAGGAGACGGCCCTGGTGGCCGAGCCCGGTGGTGGGGGGCCCTGGCAGGTGGTGGGCCGCGGATCGGTGTGGGTGCTGGCGCCGGGCGAGCGGCACCGGCTTGCCCCCGGCGAGGAGCTGCCGGCGCCGTCGGCCCCCAGGAATGTTGCGGACGCAAGCGATGTTGCCACTTGACGGACGGCTCGATGAGGGGCTTCCGGCTCGGAAGGAGCGACCATGCCAGCGGTGACCGTCGACGATCTCACAGCCCTGCCCAAGGTGTCGGCGCAAGGCCGGGGCGCGCCGCGACCGGTCCGGTCGGTGACCGAGGCGCCCTCGGGCTACGAGGGTGAGGGCTTCCCCGTACGCCGGGCCTTTGCCGGCGTGGACCTCCGCCATCTCGACCCGTTCGTGCACATGGACCAGATGGGCGAGGTGGAGTACGCGCCGGGGGAGCCCAAAGGCACGGCCTGGCACCCCCACCGCGGCTTCGAGACGGTGACGTACATGATCGACGGCACCTTCCAGCACCGGGACTCGACCGGTGGCGGTGGTCTCATCACAAACGGCGACACGCAGTGGATGACGGCGGGATCGGGCATCTTGCACATCGAGCGACCGCCCGAGGCGCTGGTGGCCAGCGGGGGGCTGTTCCACGGGATCCAGCTCTGGGTCAACCTTCCATCGGCCGACAAATGGGTGCCGCCGCGGTACCAGGACCTGGCCGCCGACCGTGTGGCCCTGCTGGCCTCACCCGACGGCGGGGCCCTCGTCAGGGTCATCGCCGGCGACGTCGGCCCCCATCGCGGGCCGGGCGTCACCCACACGCCGATGGCCATGGTCCACGCCTCGCTCAGTCCTGGAGCTTCGCTCACGCTGCCGTGGGATCCGGCCTTCAACGCGCTGGTCTACGTCCTCGGCGGCGAAGGCGTAGTGGGCTCGTCCGAGCGCGGCATCGTCGCCCCCGTGTCCACCGGCCGTTTGGCCGTGCTCGGCGACGGGGACAGCGTGGTGGTGGGGGCTGCCGCCGCCCAGCAGTCGCGCCACCCCAACTTCGAGGTGCTCGTCCTCGGGGGCCGTCCCATCGGCGAGCCGGTGGTGGCTTACGGGCCCTTCGTCATGAACACCAAGTCCGAGATCGTGCGAGCCTTCGAGGATTACGAACGAGGGGTGCTCGGCATCATCCCGGCCGAGGAGAGCTGAGCTCAGGCGTCGCCGGCTATGACCAGGGCGCCGTGGTGGCCCGATGGTCCCGACGCCGTCTTGGCTACCGGCCCTTCCGCCGCCGCCGTTAGCCCGTCGAGTAGAAGGCGATGGGACTTGCCCGCACGCGGTGGCGCCGGGATGACACCCGTGTCGGAGCCGAACAGCGAAGCCGCTAGCTCCACCGTCCCGGCCGCCTCACCGCAGTCACCGACCAAGGACTTGACCGAGAAGACGCCGGCCATCGACGTGAGCATCTCGTCAGCGATGGCTGCTTCGGCGTCGGTGGGGCCCGATGGGCCGCTGGCGTTCAGGTAGGCGATGTCGGCTGCCTGGAGCCGAGCATCGGCCACGGCCATAGTGAGCGCCCGGCGTAGGCGCGACCCGGCACCGGGACCGTAGGTGAGGCCCCCGCCGAGGACCCGGGCGTAGGCGGCGTCGGGACGCCCCGACAGCATCAGGGCCATCGCCGCCTCACCGGGATCGGCGACGGTGCCGGCCCGAGCACGACCCGACAGGTCACTCGTCACCACGAGCACGTCGTCGGCCAACCCGGCCGCGATCCACCACCGTGCCGTCAGCATCGCCGCCGGGCCGGTGGCCGCTCCCGCGCCCACCGCCATGACCGGGCCTCGGAAGCCGAATTCCTCCATGATGGCGCCCGGCACCTCGGCGTCGGTCGACGCGGCGCCCGGCCCCTTGGCGCCGGCCGGCGCCGGGCAAAGCCCGACGTCGTGAACCAGGGCCACCAACAGCCCCGGGCGCCAACCTCGGTCGTGGGCGTCGCCCACCGCCTCGCGCGCCGCGAAGCGCGTGGCTCGGGCCGCCAGGCCCGCCCCGTCGGCCGGGTCGCCGGCGTCGTCGACCGCAGCTACCCACAGGTCGTCGTTCGCCGGCCCCCCGGCATCGTCCTGGCGACGGGCGGCCGGGCGGCTCATGTACAAGCCTTCGCGCAGCAACTTGCGACCCCATCCGTAGCCGGTCACGGCGCCGATGCCGACCACGGCCACCGTGGGGCGGCCGTCGGGCATCACGTCGGATGGTGTGGCCAGAGACACGCCCGATGCCTCCTGGATCAGGGAGTTGGTGCGACGCGCCCATGACGAGCGTGTCCGACGAGCGTACGAGCGTCGACGATACGGGTAAAGACTTGGACCGGCATTTGCCGCAAATCACCACGCATCTGAGTCATGGCACTGGTGACGACCACGTCGGGTGATCGTCGGGCTTCTCGATATACCGACGATGATGTGGCCTCCCGGTACCATGGTGGTTTGGTGGAGCACGGACCGGAGCTGTGGTGGCAACGGGATCCGGAGCCCGCCGGTGGTGGCGGCCCCAACGGCGAGCCCGGATCGGACCGGACCCGGTCGGCACGGCGGAGCCTGTTGGCCGGCGAAATCGCCGTCCTCTTGTCCTGGCTGGTGGTCTCCACCGTGGTGGCGCACTTCTTGACCGGTGGGTCGCACCGGGTCCTGTCGGGCCGAGCCGCCGCCTGGCTGTTCGTCACCGCCACCGGGATCATGGTCCTGGCCATCTTGAGCTTCGCCCGGTTGAGCAGCCGGCGAATCCGACAGGGACTGCGCGACGCCGATCTGGCCTTGCGCTCCATGGAGTTGATCACCGACCCGGCCTTGTCGTTCTTGCCCCTCGACGAGCTGCTCGACGAGTTGTTGGCCCGTACCCGGCAGGTGGTGGGCGGCGACGTGGCCACCATCTTCCTCAAATCCTCCGACGGGCGATTCCTCACCGTGCGCGCCTCGCGGGGCCTCGAGCAGTGGATGGTGGTGGGCGCCTTGGTGCCGGTGGGCGAAGGCGTCATCGGCCAGGTGGCCTCGCGGGCCGAGGCCGTCATCGTCCCCGACGTGGCCAGGGTGGCGGCGGCTATGCCGCTTCTACGCGACCGGGTGGCCTCCTTGGTGGCGGTCCCGCTGTTGGTGGGTGGGCGTGTGATCGGCGTGGTCCAGGTCGGAACGCGCCACCCGCATCCCTTCGCCAGCCGGCACCTCCGGCTGCTGCAGTTGGTGGCCGACCGGGCGGCCGCCTCGGTGGAACGGGCCCGGCTCGATGAGTCCGAGCGCCGGAGCCGCCTGGGTGTTGAGCAGGCTCGACGCCACCTCGACTTGCTGTCGCGCGCCGGCGACGTGTTGGCCACCGCTCTCGAGTCCTACGAGCACACCTTCACCCGCCTGGTGGAGGTGGTGGTGCCGTCCTTTGCCGACTGGTTCGCCGTGGACCTGGTATCCGAACAGGGCCAGGTGCGACGGGTGGCTTTCGGGGCCCGCGGGGAGGAGCCCCACGGCTTGGCCCCGGGCGCCGAGCCACCCGAGGAGGGTGTGACCGAGGCCGGATTCCACCGTCACCGCCATCCGGACGGTGATCGGCTCATCCGACAGGCCCTGTCCAGCGGCCGCCCCGAGCTGGTGCTCAACGCCCGGCGCATGGGAGCTCCCCACAGCGGCGAGCTGGCACCGTCCGGCTCGTATACAGACGCCGCGCCGGCCGCCGGGGTGGAGTCGATGATGGTGGTGCCAGTGCACGTCCGGGGCCTGGCCTTCGGAGCACTGAGCCTTGTCACGGGATCGGGCCGCCGGGGATATCGGCGTTCCGACCTCGACACGGCCGTGGGGCTGGCCGAAAGGGTGGCTATCGCCGTGGAGCGGGTGCTGCTGTGGCGCGAGACGCGCCAGGCTGAGCACGCGGCCACGCGCAACGCCGCCCAACTGCGTCGGCTGATCGAGGCCGCCCTGGGCGTGAACGCTGCTCTCGAGGGCTCCGAGGTCCTGCGGGTGTTGGCCGACTTCGCCTATCACCTCCTCGATGCCGATTGGGCCGTGGTGACGTCGACCGGGATCCCGGCCGTGGCCGCCGGCCCCGACGCTCATGGCGGCTCGGTCACCACCGAGGTGGTGGCCCCGGCCGGCGCCCCGGTCTTGCTCGGTACGGCAGGGGATGTGGCGGCCTCCGTCATCGCCCGCGCCGGTGCGGCGGTGACCGAAGCCGACCGACCGGTGCGGTCTATGAGCCCGTCCCCCGAGGGCGTGCCCTCGTGGTTGGGCGTCCCGGTGCCGGGCCCGGCCACCGGGCCCCGCCGACAGCGGGCCGTCGTTGCCTTCCGCGCCTCGGGGAGCGACTTCGGGCCCGACGAGGAGTCGGTGCTCGTTCTCTTGGCCCAGATGGCCTCGGTGGCCCTGGAGAACGCCGGGCTCTACCAGGCCGTGCAGAGCAACGAGGAGCGTCTGAAGGCGGTGGTGGACTCGTCGCCACTGGCCATCGCCGAGCTCGACCTGCAGGGTCAGGCCCAGTGGTGGAATGCGGCGGCGGCCGAGCTCTTCGGCTGGCCCGCACCGGGAACGCCGGGCACCCTGGTACTCGAGGTCCCGGCCGGCACCACCGACACCGAGCAACTGGGAGATCTGTGGGAGCGGGCCCGGGCCGGCCAGGAGACGGTGGGCATGGAGCTCGCCGCCGGCCGCTCCGACGGGCGGCCGCTACAGCTGTCGATCTCCACGGCACCGCTGCGCGACCATGCCGGTGTGGTTCGCGGCATCCTCGCCGTAATGGAGGACGTGAGCGAACGGCGTCGGATGCTCGAGCAGTTCCACCAGGCCGAGCGGCTCGGGGCCATGGCCCGCTTGGCCGGCGGGGTGGCGCATGACTTCAACAACCTCCTCACCGTCATCCTCGGCTCGAGTGAGATCCTGTTGCGGGGGCTCGACGACCAACAGGCGCGCCAGGAGGTCGAGGCCATCCAGCGCGCCGGGCGCCGAGCCGCCGCCCTCACCAGCCAGCTCCTGGCCATCGGCCAGCGGCCGCCGGTCCAGCCGGTGGTCATCGACCCCGACACCGCCATCGGGTCCATGACGCCGATGCTGGCGCGCGTCATGGGCGACGGCGTGCGGGTGGAGCACATCCCGGCCCCGGTGCCCCAGCGCATCCTGGTCGACCCGGCTGAGCTCGAGAGGGCCGTGCTCAACCTGGCCATCAACGCCAAGGACGCCATGCCCGAAGGGGGCCGGTTCGCCGTGATCACCGCCGCCCGGCCCGACGACGGACAGGTGGCCCTAGTCGTATCTGACAGCGGCGCCGGCATGGACGTTGCCACCGCCGCCCACTGCTTCGAGCCCTTCTACACCACCAAGGGCCGGGCCAAGGGCACCGGACTGGGCTTGGCCGCCGTGCACGCCATGGTCAGCCAAGCCGGTGGCCACATCGCCCTTGACACGGCGCCGGGGCAGGGCACGTCGTTCACCTTGACCTTCCCGGCCGCCGACGGCGAGCCCGATGCTGAGGGCGAGGAGGCTGACGAAGCCACCGGCGACGAGACCATCATGGTGGTCGAAGACGAGGACGAGTTGCGTCGCCTGGCCGTGCAGGCGCTCGAGTGGCGGGGGTATGAGGTGCTGAGCGCCCCCGGCGGGGCCGAGGCCGTCACCATGGCTCGCTCGTTGCACCGCCGGCCCGACCTGCTCGTGACCGATGTGGTCATGCCCGATATGAGCGGCGTGGAGCTGGCCGAGCGCCTCCGCAAGCGCTGGCGCACCTTGCCCGTGCTCTTCGTGTCAGGACACCTCGACGAGCATGCGCTCGGGGAGGACCCGCTTGGCGCCCCGGCCGACCTCCTGGCTAAGCCGTTCACCCCCGAGCAGTTGGCCCGGCGGGTGCGCGACGCCCTCGACCGCTCGGCGGCCCGCTCCAAGGTGGTGCGTCGTCCGGCTGCTCAGGGCTCGAAGCGGTAGCCCACGCCTCGCACCGTGTGGACCCAACGCGGGTGGTCGGGGTCGGACTCGACCTTGCGCCTGACCCGGCGGATGTGTTCGGTCACGGTCCCGGCGTCCTGCCAGTCCGAGGACGACTCCCACACATGGGCGAGCAGCTGGTCGCGGCTGAAAACCTGACGGGGCGAGGCGGCCAGAAAGGCCAGCAGGTCGAATTCCTTGGCCGTGGTGGTCACCAGCGCGCCGCCCACGTGGATCTCGCGGGCCATGGTGTCGATGACCAGGTCGCCGAAGTCCAACGCCGCGCCGGCCAGGGCCGGTCGCTGGCCCGAGCGGCGCAGCACAGTGCCCACCCGGGCGGCCAGCTCGGCCGCCGAGAAGGGCTTCACCACGTAGTCGTCAGCGCCGAGGCGAAGCCCCAGTACCCGGTCGCTCTCGCGGCCGCGCCCGGTGAGGAGGATGACCGGCACGTTGCTCGAGCGCCGGATGGCAGCCAGAAGGTCGAAGCCGTCTTCGCCGCTGAGCATGACGTCGAGGATGACGAGGTCCGGCCGAACGCCCGGCAGGGCGCTCAGGGTCTCGGCACCGGTGGCGGCCTCGGTCACCTCGTAGCCCTCCGAAGCCAGCAGCCGGCTCAACATGGACCGCACGTCGGGGTCGTCGTCGACCACGAGCAGGCGACCGAGCGAACGCGAAGCGGCGAGCTTCGAGTGGTGGGGCGCAGGCGGGGCCGTCGGGGCTGGCACTGGGTGAAACCTCCGTTCGCCGCTGCCGCCAGCGGCTCCTTCCTACGGTACGGAACCGGCCCCAGCGCCCGGCAGGGTCGAAAGTCCCATGCCTGAAGCCAGGGGACCCAGTCGGGCCGAGTTGACCGAGGATTGATCTCCCGTAGCGCCTGGGGTGGATTCGGCGTCGCACACTGCCCCTGTGACCTTCCGCACCGCAGGCCTAGAGGTCCACAGCGTCGACCGGGGAGACCTGGCCAGTGGTCAATCACCTCCGGCCGAGCGCGCCGGCCCCACCAGGGTGCTCGTGGTGGGCACCGACGACTGGGCCATCGAGCAGACCGTCCCCATGCTCGAACGTCAGGGATGCGAGGTCCTGCGCTGTCACGCGCCCGGCGAGCCCGACTTCCCCTGCAACGCCCTGATCCCCGGTCGCACCTGTCCCCTCGACGCCGGTTTCGAAGTGGTGGTGACGGTGCGGGCCAGGGCCCTCACCACCTTGGCCCCCGGCGAGTTCGGAGTGGTCTGCGCCCTGCACAACGACATTCCCCTGGTGGTAGCCGGGGTCGGAGCCGATCAGCCTCTCGACCGCTGGACCACGCGACTGGTGGCCCAAGGCGGCGACGTAGCCAGCGCGGCCAAGGCGGCGGCGGGCAGAACCACCTCATGACCACCGTCGACCGCCAGCGCACTCGTGTCCTCGACGAGATCGACCCGTGGCTCGAGACCCTGTGGGAAGCGCGGGGCACCGACTTCCTTCTCACCGCCGGCGCACCGCCGCTCGTGCGCATCGACGGCGCCATGCGGGCCGTGGAGGGGGCCGCCCCTCTCACCCCGTCTTCGGTCGAGCGCATCGTCAAAGCCGTGCTCGGCGACGCGCTGGTAACGCGATATGAGCAAGAGCGCGAAGTCGATTTTGCCTTCGCCTGGCAGGACCGGGCCCGGCTCAGGGGCAACGCCTTCCACCAGCGCGAGACGTGCGCCCTGTCACTGCGCATGATCCCCTACGAGATCCCGTCCTTCGCCGAGCTCGGGATCCCTTCGGCCGTGGAACGACTGGTCAACCTGCCCCAGGGTCTGGTCATCGTCACCGGGCCCACCGGCTCGGGTAAGTCCACCACCCTGGCCGCCATGGTCGACTACATCAACCGCCACCGTTCGTGCCACATCGTGACCATCGAGGATCCGATCGAGTACCACCACTTCCACTTGCGCTCGGCCGTCACTCAGCGCGAGGTGGGAACCGACACCGAGTCCTTCGAACGAGCCCTGCGATCAGCGTTGCGCGAGGACCCCGACGTCCTCATGATCGGCGAGATGCGCGACTTGGAGAGCATCCAGACCGTGCTCACCATCGCCGAGACCGGTCACCTGGTGTTCGCCAGCCTCCACACCAACGACAGCGCCCAGTCCATCGACCGCATCATCGACGTGTTCCCCTCCGACCGGCGCCCGCAGATCGAGGTCCAGCTTGCCGCGTCGCTCGAAGGCGTGATCTACCAGCGCCTGGTGCCGCGCCGCGGCGGCGGCATGGTGGCGGCGTACGAGGTGATGATGGCCAACCACGCCGTGCGCAACCTGCTGCGCGAGGGCAAGACCAGGCAGCTTCGCAATGTCATCGCCACCCATCAGGGCGAGGGCATGCAAACGCTCGAGAAGGCGCTCAGCACCTTGGTCCACGACGGCGTGGTGGACTACGACACCGCCCTCAGCGTGAGCCTGTACCCGGCCGAGATCGGCCGACCGGCGCCGGTCGTCACCGTCGCCTGACCCTCGCCCGGCTACGCGCCCTCCGCCGGCCCCGTCTCCGTCGCCGCCAGTCGGTAGGGTGCGCGGGTGTCCATGATGTCCAACCAGCGCGGGGCCCGGCTGCCCTACCGGCTACTGGCCGGGGTGGTGCCGTGCCCGGCCGGGTGGCTGGTGGCCAGGGCCAAGCTGCAGGGCATCACCATTTCCCCCGAGGAGCCCTTCACGGTGCACAGCTTCGTGGAGGTGCTCGACTACAAGCCGGCCCATCAGGTCATCGCCCTGGCCGCCCCGGTCGGCTTGCCCGACGACCCCGCGCCCGGGGGGCGCACCTGTGACCGCCAGGCCCGGCACCTCGTGGGTTGGCCCCGTTGTGGCGCCATCACCAGCGCGCCTTCGCGCTCCGACTTGCAGGCGCTGTCGGACGGCACCGAGGTCCACGTGAGTGCCGTGAGCCGGCAGATGGCGGGCCGGGTGGCCGAAGTGGACCGGGCCCTGTCGCCGTATTGGCAGCGCACGGTTTTCGAAGTGCACCCGGAGTTGAGCTTCCACCAGCTCAACGAGGATCGTCCCCTGTCGGCGCCCAAGCACGGGCCCGAGGGCCTGGCCGAGCGCCGGGCGCTGCTCGAGCATCGGATGGCCGGCGTGAGCCGCATCCTCGACGCCCATCTACCGGGGGTGGACAAGGCGCATCTGGCCGACGGCGCCGTGTGCCTGTGGACGGCCCGGCGGGTGGCCGCCCGGGCCGTGACCCGCCTCCCTGACATGCCCGAGTGGGACAGCAAGGGGCTCAGGATGGAGATCGTGCGCTAGTCTCGTACGACCTCACCCGAAGCGGACGGGTGGGACTTCGGGGGGCGGAATCCGGAGTCGAGGAGAGAACGCGCATGTCGAGGCGGATCGTCGTGGCCGTTGCCGGGCCCTTGGTGCTGCTCGCAACGAGCGCCATAGCCGTGGCCCAAGTTGTCGCCCCGTCGTCGGTGCGGGCCGTGGCCGGCGCTATCCCCGGCGTGCCCCCTATCCCCCCGGTGCCCGGGCTGAGCACGGGCTCGGGCTCGACCGGCTCGAGCCAGACCGGCTCGAGCCAGACCGGCTCGGCAACCGCCGTCCTCGTCAACGGTGGCGGCGGCCCGGTGTTCGAAGCCGGCGCGGCGGTGGGCGACTTCACCCCGCCGCCGTTCGGCACGCCGATCGACGGCAAGCCCGACCCGGCTGACTGCATCGCCGGCACCCCGCTCGAGGCCAAGTTCAACGGACCCCGCAAGTTCGACTTCGAAGAGCCCTACATCGACCAGAACCACCTCGGCCACTACACCGAGGGCGACCCCTACGTGGACTGCAACCACGACGGGCGCTGGGACGGCAACTACATCGGTGGTGGCACCAACAACCACCGCTACTACAGCTACGTGCTCGACCCGGTGACCGCTCGGGCCCTCGCCGTGAAGAACACCGAGGGCCACACCGTGGTGGTGGAGGTTCTCGACCAGGAAGGCCTGTTCAACGTGTTCCAGGCCCAGATCCGCGACCAGGCCACCGCCCTGCTGGCCGCCCAGGGCAAGACCGTTGACAACATGTTCCTGTCGGCCACCCACGACGAGGAGGCCCCCGACAGCCTCGGCCTCGGCGGCGACACCTCGGTCACCTCGGGCGTGGACCAGTACTGGGCTGCCTACATGGTGGAGAAGTCGGCTGAGGCCATCGTGGCCGCCGTCGACAACATGACAAGCGCCCATCTCCGCTTCGCCGAGCCCCTGGAGCCGGCGAATCTCCGCCAGTGCTGGTCGTCGTACCCCTACGTCGACGACCAGCTGATGCCCACCTTGCAGGCCGTGTCCACCGGCGGTCAGGTCATCGCCACCTTGACCAGCGTGAGCCAGCACGCCGAGACCCTGGGCTTCAATGGAATCGCCCCCGAGAGCGCCTCTTTGAGCGCCGACTGGCCGTTCTGGTTCCGCAGCCATCTCGAGCAGACCTACGGGGGCGTGGGCATCGAGATGGCCGGCTCGGTGGGCTCGGTGGAGACGCCGCAGGTCTTCTCCGCCCTCGTCAACCGGGTTCCCGAGGCACATCAGGGAGCGAGCCACCCGGCCGGGTGCAACACCTTGTTCAACGCGCCGGCGGGAAACCCCACCCCTGAGGCACTCGGCTACCAGAACGAGACCAAGGACCTCGGCATCGACCTGGCCGACGCCGTCATCGGCTCGCTCGGTACCACGTCGACGTGGTCCACCACCGACACCGTCTGGGGCGAAAGGGCCACCATCTGCGTGCCGGTCAAGAACGTGCTCTTCGCCGCCGCCGGCGCCGCCGGGGTCTTCGCCGACCGCTCGGCCTCGGTGGGCGGCTGCCGGGCCACGCTGCCCGCCGCCCCCAACGGCTCCACCGCCGGCACCGAAGCCCAGAGCGAGGTGGCGGCCTACCGCATCGGCGACGGGGAGTTCATGTCGGTGCCCGGTGAGGTGTTCCCCTTCACCTTCCTGGGCAGCTTCCTCGGCCCCGAGGATCTCCAGTACCCGCAGTACGACATGACACCCATGCTCATGGCCTACATGCACGCCCCTTACCGCTTCGTCGACGGCTTGGCCGAGGACATGCTCGGCTACATCTTCCCCCAGGGCAACGCCGTGGGCATCCCGGGCCAGCATCCCCTCGACAACGAGTTCGGCACCACCGATCAGGACCGCTTCGGCTGCGGGCACTCCGACGACTCGGAGTCGGCCGGGGCCAAGACCGGCGACATTGTCGGCCAAGCCCTGGTGCAGTTGCTCGAGCAGAACGGCGCGGCGGCCGGCTCCACCACTGCTCCCGAGGAGATCGAGCTCGGCCGCTACGCCCTGCCCGACGGCCATGGCGGGTACACGTTGTCGCGGGACCCGCTCGGGAACCCCGAGTCGCTCCAGTGCAATGCCAACAGCACCTTCGTTCCCAATGCGGCCGGCCCGGCCACCGCCGTGTGGGTGGCCGCTCCCAACGGGGCGGCCGGCCAGGGCCAGGTCATCGTGCCGGCCGCCTGGCTGTCGCTGTCGGGGCGGCCCCAGGCCACCCCCGACCGCAACACCAGGGGTTGGATAGACGCGGCGGGAACCCATCACTGGCTCGACGTGTTCCCCGACCTCACCACACCCCCTCCGCTGACGCTGCAGCAGCGCGTGGACAAGGTGCCGCCTCTGCTCACCAAGGTGGAGCAGGACCTGCTCAACCTGCCCGGCGCCGCTCGGTCCCAGGCCTGAGCGGCCCGGGGCCGAGCTCGAGCATGCGACTGCGCTGGCTGGCCCCGGCTCTGATCGGGACCCTGGCCGCTCCGATGATGGTGCCGGCCTCGGCCGTGGTGCGGGCGGTGGCTCCCGGCGCGCCGGTGGCGCCGACCATGGTGCGGTCGGCCGACGTGGTCGGTTCGCTGAGCCCGTCGGGCGCCGAGCTGTCGGACTCCCTGGTGGGTCGGTCCTGGCTCGTGGCCTCCCGCCGGGTCGGCCCGGCGGACAGCGGTGTCCTGGGCGGCCTGCGCACCACCGCCCTCACCGACGAGGTGACCGGTGCCCAGTGGGTGGGAGCGACGTCACCTGACTTCGACATCGTCCTCGACGGTGTCACCCTGTCGTCCGACGGGGCGTGGCAGGTGCTCGGTACCTCGGTGGGCCTGGCGCCCGTCGACCCGTCGCGGCCCTCGGCCCATCGCGGCGTCACCATCACCTTCCGCCTGGCCACCGTGGCGGCCCAGGGCGTGCCGGCCGGCATCGAGGTCGACCGCCGTGACACCCTCGACCCGGGCTCGGCTGTCCTCGACGCCTCGTTCACGGTGGTGAACCACCTACCCGTGGCGGTGTCGGTGGGCGCATGGACCATCGATCAGGTCACCTCCCCCTCCACCGAGTCCGCCCCCGTGCTGGTGGACGCCTATCACGGGGGCTCGGACTGGCAGGCCGACAACCGAGACACCTCGGTGGCCGGCGCCACCTTCGACGACGCCGGCCAGGTAGCCCAGGTGGCGCCGACCGGCGCCCAGGCAGGCCAGGGCTTCTTCGTGGTGGGCGACCGCCGGGGCGGGGTAATGAACAGAGTCGGGCGCGACGCCGGCGGACGTACCTGGGTGGGCGTGGAGCCGGCGCGCGACCTGCTCGACGCCGGCCCCGAGACACTGAGCGCCGGTTCGCTGTGCCCGGGCCAAGGAGGCCCGGTGACCGAAGGACCGGTGACCGTCTGCCCGCAGCTTCCGGTGTCGGGGTCCACCGACGACGTGCCCAACCCGCTCTACCCCGCACCGGTGCGGGCCCGCACCCTGCCCGCACTGGGTTCGCTCGACTTGGGCACGGCCTACGTGGGGGTGTACCACGGAGGGGCCGGCCAAGCGGCGGCGGCCTTCTCCTCCCACCTGAGCGGCCAGGTGTCGCCGGCGTGGGCACACAGCGTGGACCTCAACACCTTCCATCCCTGGGGCCACAGCCCGTCCTACGACGACGCCAGCCTGGTGCCCCAGGTGGACGAGGCGGCCGCCCTCGGGGTGGACGTGTTCATGTTGGACGACCAGTGGCAAGGGTCGTCGTCGGGCGACTGGGTGTTCGACACCAGCCGCTTCCCCACAGACGCCGACGGAGTGCCCGACATCGTCGACCAGGTGCACGCCAAAGGCATGGCGCTCGGGCTGTGGATGTCGCCGGTCGAGTTCAACCCGTCTAGTGCCACCTACAAGGCCCATCCCCAGTGGGCCTGTGCTCCCACCGGAGACGTCACGGCACAGATCCCCAACGACGCCGGGCTCGGGGTGTGGAACGTGAACGACCCCGGCTTCCGGTCTTATCTCTCGTCGGTCATCGACCGGCTGGTGGCCCAGTACGGGGTCACCGAGTTCAAATTCGATTACGAGACCTGGCTCGACTGCCCACCGCTCGACTACCTGGACTACGAGGACGGCTTCGTGTCATTGGTCCAGAGCTTCGAAGCCCGTCACCCCGGCGTGACCTTCGAGATCGACGAGACCAACGACCAGCGCCTGTGGGCCGTGCGCTCGGCCACCATCGGCCCGTCGTGGTTCGACAACGACCACATCTCGCCCAGCGTGCCCAAGTTGCTGCACGACCTGTGGTCGGCCGCCCCCTGGATAGCGCCGTCGTCGCTGGGATTGGCCGTGGACGACAACACCCTGGGCGGCCCGTACTCGGT
>Ga0307374_10002451_pt1 | contig 32967 bp, 28 predicted proteins | sample OX3MG_FD_202532 | JGI IMG/M metagenome (GOLD analysis project Ga0307374, IMG submission 202532) | Soil microbial communities from Risofladan, Vaasa, Finland - OX-3 | ecosystem: Environmental > Terrestrial > Soil > Coastal area > Acid sulfate soil | place: Finland: Risofladan, Vaasa | collected... | reverse complement strand
GGGGACGGTCTCGATGAACATGGTCGCAACCAAGCCCGTGCGCTACCTCGGCGCTCACGAGCCAGTCGGCCCGCTCAAGCGGCTGCCGCGCACGATTGCAGCCGCGATGCGCGTACGCCACGACCGGCGCGATGGCAGGGCTCCTGTGAAGGTGCCCCGCACGCCAGAGCAGGCCGCCAGGGCGCTGGGACGCGGGCGCTAGAGGTTCTCGGCGACCATTGGCGCCGAGCGGTTGAACACCCAGAAGCCGAGGGCGAAGATGACCAGCACGATCGCGACTGGCTCGAGCAGTGCTGTCCAGCTGCCCAGCGCCTGTCCCGTGCTGGGGGTTCCGTGCGTGATCATCGCGTGACGGAACTGCTGGAAGACCCCCGCGAGCGGGTTGAGCATGTAGAGGTGGAACAGGGTATGGCTGACCTTCGCTTTGACCGTCTCGACCGAGATGATCACCGGCGAGGCATAGAACAGGATCTGGCTGACGACGTCCCAGATCGGCTGGATGTCGCGGAAGCTCACGAACAGCGCCGACAGCAGCATCGCGATACCCGTCGCCAGTACCGCCAGCGCTCCGACGATCAGTGGCAGCTCGAGCCAGCTGAGCATCGGCTGGACTCCTTCCACGAGGGCGAAGCCGAGCACCACGATCAGGTTGAGCGATAGGTTGAACAGGGCCAGGAGCACCACCGAAAGAGGGATGACCAGGCGGGGAAACTGGATCTTGCGCACCAGGTTCTCGCGGTCCATCACGCTGCGCACGGCGCCGCTGGTGGCTTCGCCGAAGAACGTGAACAACACGATCGACCCGAGCAGTTGGGCTCCGTAGTGCTGCTGGCCCAGCGTGTTCTGGTTGTTCACGTGAGCGACCTTCGTGAAGAACACGTACAGCACGCCGAACAGCAGCAGCGGCCGCACGAGTTGCCAGACGTAGCCGAGCACCGAGCCGAAAAAGCGCAGCTTGAACTCGTTACGGGCGATGTTGTACGTGAGGTGCCAGAAGCGCGTCCAGTCGTCGGTCAGCGCCCGGGGGCCCCTGATCGGGCGGCCCAAACCCTCGAACGGAACCGCCTCCGTGTTCATGCGCCCACCCGCTGGGAGATCGCTGGCGAGCCGTGGGTCACGCTCATCTCGACCGGAAGATCGACCAGACCGCCCATCGCCTCGGAGCCGGTGGCGACGAACGAGAAGGCGCCCTCGAGACGGTCCATCAGGTCTAGGCCGCTGCCGCGGTGAGCAAGCGTGAACAGCGGGCTGTAGCGCCCTGGGGCGAGCACATTTTCAAAAGAGAAGGAGAACAGAACCTCATCGCCGGCATGAAAGTGGCCGCTGCGCTCATTCTCGCGGGAAGTTGTGGCGACAACGATCGCGACGTGCTCCTCGTTGAGCACGTACACGCTGGCGACGGGATCCTCCACGTCGACCATGAACTTGACGAGCGCCTTGAGCGTGATCCGCTGGCCTTGTGGCAGCGATGTCTGACGTTCGCCGTGCTCGTCCTCGCTCCACGCCTGGACCACGCGCGCATCCCCGTCGCCACTGCGCTCGCCTATGGCGCTGCCAACCGCCTCCGGGTTGCGTCCGAAGTTGAGCTCCAGGTAGCGGTCGGCCACGTCGTGTGGCTCTCCAAGATGGACCATCGAGCCACGCTCGAGTAGCAGTGCGCGGTGGCAGAAGCGGTTGAGCGAGCCCATGTCGTGAGTCACGAACACGATCGTCCTGCCCTCGTCGCGCATAGTGTTGAAAACGTCGAAGCACTTCTGTGCGAAGGCGGCGTCGCCAACCGCAAGCACCTCGTCGACGAGCAGGATCTCGGCGTCGACCTGGATCGCGACGGAGAACGCCAAGCGCACGTGCATGCCCGAGGAGTAGTTCTTGAGCTTTAGCTCCTCGAACTCGCGCAGTTCGGCGAAGTCGATCACCGCGTCATAGCGCGCGCGCGCCTCGCGCGGCGAAAGGCCCATCATGATTCCGTTGAGCACCACGTTGTCGCGCGCGGCCAAATCTTGGTTGAAGCCGACCCCGAGCTCGATGAAGGTCGACAGGCGCCCGTTCATCCAGATTCGCCCGCTGTCCACACCGTAGATGCCGGCCAGGCACTTCAGCAGCGTGCTCTTGCCGCTGCCGTTGCGCCCCGCGATGCCGAAGAACTCGCCCCGCCGCACATCGAAGGAGATGTCGTTGAGTGCCTGGAAGGTCTGGTGCCGACTCTTCCTCAAAGGGTGCAGGGCGCGCTCCTTGAGGGTGTGTGACCGCTCCTCGGGCACGCGAAAGGTCTTGCTGACCGAGTCGGCGACGATCGGCGGGGAACCGTTACTTGTCGGTTGAGGCATCGCAGCAAGGGTATCGTGGGGCCTCCCCGAGAGACCTAGGTGTCTTCCTCGCCCGCCGCTAACATTGGCGACCCGTGACGCAGAACTTCAGCGCCATCGGCTTGCGTGCCGAGGCGCCCGCTGAGAGTGACCGGACCGTGCTGATTGCAGCTCGGCTCCGGCAAAACGCCGCTAACTCCACTTCACTGGACAGACGCCTGCCGTCGTTTGCAATCGAGCACGCGCTGTCGGGGGATGTTGGACATCTGCACGCGGCCCACGATCTGCGTGCGCTGCCGATCCCCGCACGCCGACGCTGGACCAGGCCACTGGTCGTGTGGCTGCGTCGCGGCCTACGGCGAGGTCTGCACCCACTGCCCGAAGCCCAGTCCGTCTGGAACGGTGCCAACGCGCGCGTCATCACCTTCCTAATGCGCCAGCTCGCGGCGCAGGCGCGCGCCATCGAGTCCCTAGAGCAGCAGGTGTCCGATCTCCACGACGAGTTGCACCGATGACGCTCGCCGTCGGGTCGCGGCGCCAAAATCCCGGCTGTCCGTGAGGGTGCTCATCGCCAGCACCTTCGTGCCGTTCATCGAGGGCGGAGGGCGCATGATCGTGCGTGACCTTGTGCGCGCCGTAAGCGATCGGGGCCACGAGGTGGACACGATCGAGATCCCCTTCGTCTCGGTCTGGGACCAGATGCTCGAGCAGATGCTGGCGATCAGGCTGATGGACGTCAGCGAGGAGGCCGATGTCCTGATCGCGATTCGCACGCCCAGCTATCTGTTGCGCCACCCCAACAAGCGACTTTGGTTCATTCACCACCATCGCGGCGCCTACGACCTGTGGGACACCCCTTATCAGGACATTCCCGACACTCCCGAGGGTCTGGGCGTGCGCCACGCGATCATCGCCGCGGATGAACTGTATCTACGCGAGTCCCAGCAGATCTTCACCAATTCGCAGATCGTCGCCGACCGCCTGCGAGAGTTCAATGGCCTGGAAGGCCACGTTCTGTACCCGCCGCTGGGGGAACCAGAGCGGTTCATGCCTGCGCCCGCCGAGGACTATGTCTTCTATCCATGCCGCATAACTGCTCACAAGCGCCAGCACCTTGTCGTGGAGGCGGCGGCACACCTGGCCAGCGACGTGCGCGTGGTGATCGCCGGCGCAGCGGACAGCCCTGAGCAGCTGGATCCATTGCACGAGACGATCGCCCGTCACGGACTGGAGGATCGCGTGCAGCTGATCCCGCGCTGGATCAGCGAGGAGGAGAAGGCAGAGCTGATCTCCCGCAGCATCGGCGTTCTCTATGTCCCCTTCCTGGAGGACTCCTATGGCTACGTAACGCTCGAGGCATTTCACGCTCACAAGCCTGTCATCACCTGCTCGGACTCGGGCGGCACGCTGGAGATCATCGAGGATGGGGTAAACGGCCTGATTACCGCTCCGGAGCCTGCAGCGCTGGCAGCCGCAATCGATCGTCTGCGTGCGGATCAACAGACGGCGGCTGCGATGGGTGAGCGTGCGCACGAGACCCTCCAGGCGAAGGGCATTGGCTGGGACCGCGTGGTGAACAGCCTGCTCGGATGAAGATCGCCATCGTCAACAACCAAGCCCCGTTTGTGCGGGGCGGAGCCGAGCTGCTGGCCGAGTGGCTGCACGACAAGCTCGAGCAGTATGGACACGAGGCGGAGATCGTGAGGATTCCGTTCCAGTGGAATCCATCCGAGCGGATCATCGATCACATGCTCGCCGCTCGGCTGATGCGCCTGGCCAACGTGGATCGCGTGGTGGCGCTCAAGTTTCCGGCCTACTACGTATCGCACGAGAACAAGGTGCTCTGGTTGCTGCACCAATTCCGTCAGGCTTACGATCTGTGGGGCACTCCCTATCAGGACATACCCAACAACCCCACGGGTCATCGGATTCGCGACGCGATCGTTAATAGCGATCGTCGCTATCTCGGGGAGGCTCGGCAGATATATACGAACTCGAAGATTGTGGGCAATAGGCTGAAGCTCTACAGCGGGCTTGACTCGGAGGTGCTGTTTCCCCCGCTCTTCGATGCGAGTCCCTACCGCTGTGATGACTATGGGGATTATTTCTTCTTTCCAAGTCGCATCACCGCGGGCAAGCGCCAGCACGTCGCCGTGCAGGCGATGGCCCGCGTCAAGAGTGCCACCCGGTTGGTTATCGCGGGGCAGGCGGAGACGCCCGAGGATCTCGATCGGTTGATGGCGGTCATTCACGAGCACAGCCTGCACGACAGGGTGGAGGTAATCCCAAGGTGGATCAGCGACGAGGAGAAGCTGCACCTGCTGGCCGGCGCAAGGGGGGTCCTTTACCTGCCGTTCGGGGAGGACTCCTATGGCTACGTAACGCTCGAGGCATTTCATGCACGCAAGCCCGTCATCACGCTTGCCGATTCCGGCGGCACGCTCGAGCTCATCGAGGATCGCCGCAACGGCAGAGTTGTGCAGGATGTCGATGAGCTTGCGCAGGCGATCGACGAGCTAACCTACGACCGTGCGCTGGCGGAAAGCCTCGGCCAAGCTGCACTGGAGACGATCGACGAGTTGGACATCTCGTGGGATCGGGTGATTGGATGTCTCACGCAGTGAGTCCACGATGAGGATCGCCTGGTTCACACCGCTATCGACTCGCAGCGCTATCGGAGAGTTCAGCTGTCATGTGACCAGCTCGCTTTCGGCTTTTGCGGAAATCGAGATCTGGACGTCGGACGAGCCCCCCTACCACCCCACTGAGCAACCGGTAATCCAGTACTCGCCCGAGGCAGAGGACCTGAAGCTTCTACCCATGAGGGACGCGATCGTCTACAACATGGGCGACTATCTGCCTTTTCATGGCCATATGCACACCGTCGCGCAACGCGAGCCCGGAGTAGTCATCCTGCACGATCGCGTTCTTCACCACCTATATGCGGGAATGTGGCTCCAGAGCTCCGAGCCGGAGCGGGAGACCTACGTGGAGCGTATGCGAGCGTATTACGGCGAAGAGGGGGCCGAGGTGGCGCGTGCTTCACTGGAGGGTGGGCGTCCCCCGGTTTGGGAGTCCGATGAGGATGCGCTGCGCTATCCGCTGTACGAGGAGGGCATCCGCGGGGCTCTAGGAGTGGTGACCCACTCAGAGAGCCAGGCCGCCGACGTGCGCGCTCGCTGGCTGGGGCCCGTGCGCGCCCTGCACCTTCCGTGCTACAGCGAGATCCTGGCACGGATCGATGGCGCTGCCGCGCCTGAGTCCGAGAGACCCCTGAGGCTGCTCACTGTCGGACATCTCAATCCCAACAAGCAGGTGCACCGTGTGGTGGAAATGCTCGTCGCCGATCCCGAGCTGGCACGCCGCGTTCACTACACGGTGGTTGGTCCCGACGACGGCTTCAAGAGCTACGTGGAGGATCTGCGACGCCTCATCGCCCGTCATGCTGACAGCGTGACAGTGGAGATACTCGGCTGGCGCTCCGATGCGGAGCTCGACCGTCTGATGGCTCACGCCGACGTGTTCGTGAACCTGCGCCATCCGGTCATGGAGGGAAGCTCGGCCTCGCTGATGCGCCAGCTCGCCTTCGCAAGACCGATTCTATGCTTCGAGTCCGGCTTCTTTGCGGAGCTTCCCTGGGAGGCTGTCGCGCGAGTCCCCGCCGGCGATTTCAACGCCGCCGCCGAGGCCCTGCGGGAGCTCCTCGCAAGCTCAGACCAGCGGCGCTCGCTGGGCAAGTGCGCACGCTCCCTGGCAGCGTCCTACAGCGAGCGCAGCTACGCTGAAGGTCTCCTGCAGTTGATCGAAGAGAGCCGTCGAGCCGCGCCGGCGCTGTGCTTGCTTGACTCCGTCGCGGGGAAGCTGGGTGAGATGGGTGTCGATAGACGGCTGCCGATCTTCGATGAGATCGCGAGTGACTTTGCTCGCATCCTCGATGCCTGAGCAGGCGGCGGAAGAGGGGGTGGGCCTGCGCTTCGAGACGGTGCAGCCCAAGCACGCCGACGCTCTCGCCGAGCTGTTCGAGCGCAATTCGATTGCTGGCGTGAGCACTAACTTCGACCCCTTCCCACTCACGGCAGTGCAGGCGCGTGCAATCGCACTGGATCGACATAAGGACGCCTACTATCTGGCGCTGCGCGGAGGGAGCACTATTGGTATGTCGATGCTGCGCGGCTTCGACGAAGGCTATGAGATCCCCAGCTTCGGCATCTTCGTAGATCACAAGAATCAGGGCCGTGGCATCGGGCGCGCTCTGACCGTGTGGACGATCGAGCAGGCCCATCTGCGAGGCTGTTCGGCTGTGCGTCTCAGTGTCTATGCCAAGAACAACGCGGCTCGCGGCCTGTATGCGTCGCTGGGTTTCGAGGAGCAGGAGCGCCAGCAGGTCGAGGGCATGGACACGTCACGCGAGAAGATCATCATGCGCTTGGATCTCGGTGGCTGAGATGGGCGAGAAACGAATCCCCGTGGCTGCGCCGGCGCTTGAGGGGCGCGAGCGTGAGTACGTCCTCGACTGTGTCGACTCGACGTGGATCTCCTCCAACGGCAAGTACATCGAACGCTTTGAGGCATCGTTCGCCGAGTTCTGCGGGGTCCGCCATGCGATCTCATGTTGCAACGGGACGGTCGCCGTGCACCTCGCCTTGCTCGCGCACGGTGTTAGCCCCGGCGACGAGGTGATCGTACCGACACTGACGTACGTCGCGACGGCGAATCCGGTGGTCTACTGTGGCGCCACGCCGGTCTTCGTCGACTCCGAGCCGCGCACTTGGAACATGGACCCGGAACGCGTGGCCGAGGCGATTACGCCGCGCACGCGAGGGATAGTGGTGGTGCACCTCTACGGGCACCCGGTGGACATGGACCCGATCCTGGCGCTGGCGGAGCGCCACGGTCTGTGGGTGATCGAGGATGCCGCCGAGGCGCATGGCGCCACCTATCGCGGTCGCATCGCCGGCTCCATGGGTTCGCTGGCGACGTTCTCCTTCTACGGCAACAAGATCATCACCACGGGCGAGGGCGGCATGGTGGTGTGCGACGACGAGCAGCTCGCGAGGACGGTGCGCCAACTCCACGGCCAGGGCCAGGACCCGCAACGCCGCTACTGGTTTCCGATGGTCGGATTCAACTACCGTATGACCAACATTGAGGCCGCCATCGGCTTGGCGCAACTGGAGCGCATCGACTGGCACATCGCCCGCCGGCGCGAGATCGCCGGCTGGTACCGCGAGGAGCTGGCGGGGGAGGAGGGTCTGGAGCTCTCGCCCGAGGAGCCCTGGGCGCAGAGCGCGTTCTGGATCGTGTGCGCGGTGCTTGACGAGGATCGCTTCGGCGCGCGCGACGCAGTGATGAGTGCGCTCGACGAGGCTGGAATCGAAACGCGGCCCTTCTTCTATCCGCTGCACACGCTGCCGATGTACCGGGAGGGCAATGTTGGCAAGGAGTTCCCCGTCGCGGAGGATCTGGCGCGTCGTGGCGTCAACCTGCCTTCCTCGGCGACACTCACACGCGAGGACGTGGCGCGCGTGGGTGCGCGACTGCGAGGCCTCGCACGCTGATGGAGCGTGTGCCCGGGGTCGAGCTTGCCGGTTATTTAGGCGCTGCGGTGGGAGTGGGCGAGGCAGCACGACGCTACGTGGGGGCGCTGCGCAGCTCCGGCGTGCCCGTGCTGGAGCGCGACGTTGCGCTGGCGGGCCGGGATGCGGCACTGACAGACCTGCGTCCCGGCCCCCGTCCGGCGGCAGAGGACGTGGCCTTCAACCTGCTCTGCCTCAATCCCGAGCAGATGGTTCCCTACATGCAAGGGCCAGACGGACCGAGCAGCGAAGGCCGTGTGACGGTCGGACTGTGGAGCTGGGAGGTGGATGTGGTGCCGCAGGGCTGGCGCGAGGCCAGCGAAAGCTTGAGAGAGGTGTGGACATACTCGCGCTTTGCCGCTGAGCTGATCGGTGCCGAGCTGGACGTCCCTGTGCTCGGTTTTGCGCCTCCCTTGGCTGATCGCCTCGCTGAAGGTGCCGCGCCCGCGTCATGGTTCCCGGAGCTTCCCGCGGGCTTGCGGGTGCTGATCATGTTCGACTACCTCTCCACCCTGGAGCGGAAGAATCCGCTCGGCGCGATCGAGGCGTATAGCCGCGCCTTTCAGCCCGGCGACGGCGCGGTCTTGATCGTAAAGTCCATCAATGGCCGGCATCGCCCCGGGCGGCAAGCCGAAGTGGCGGAGGCCGTCAGGGGACGTGAGGACATCGTGCTGATCGATCGAACCATCTCGGGCGCGGAGCGCGATGCCCTGATCGCCGCCTGCGACTGCTACCTGTCGCTGCATCGCAGCGAGGGGCATGGAATGCCACTGGCCGAGGCAATGGCTCTCGGCAAGCCGGTCGTGGCGACCGCCTACGGTGGCAATATCGAGTTTATGAACGAGGCGAACTCCTACCTCGTCGCGTGGACGCCCACTCAGGTCGGTGATGGAGCCGAGCACTACCCGACCGTGGCGAGCTGGGCGGAGCCAGATCTGGAGCAAGCAGTGCGACTGTTGCGTGCGCTCCACGGAGATCCGGAGGAGGCACGACGGCGCGCACGGCAGGGACAAGCGGACGTGCAGGCCCTGCTCGCGCCTGAGGTGGTGGGAGCACAGATGCGGGATCGGCTTGAGCAGCTCAGCCCTGCTGCGGCAGTTGGGCCGGGTAGTCGCCTGGCAAGACGCCTGGCCAGAAAGTCGCACAGACGCTCCCGCCAGGCAGCATCACGACGATGGGACTGATCACCGCCGAGCAGTGCCTAGACCGCGAGCGCGGCTCAGCGGTAGTTTGCATACCGGCTGTCATGAACTCTGCGCGGGGGCCTGCCGAGGACTTGGCACTCGCCAGCTCGCAAAGCGTCTTGGATCACACAGATGCTTCGACGCCGATACTGATCACGGGTACGAGTACGCTGCTCAAGAGTATCTCCGCTGGGCTCTCGCGAACGCAGGGCAGGGAAATAGTGGAACTCGCCCTGGGGCCGACTGTGACGGAGGTGCAGGCGGTCAACGCGGCTGCGAGTGTGAGCCTCGCCGCCGATCTGGTTCTCGTGACGCCGGGCGTACGTGTTACTCCCACCTGGTTAGAGCGCCTGCAGGCAGCTGCGAGGCACGATTCGACCATCGCCAGCGCCACGCCCCTCTCCCGAGGTGCCGGTGGGCTGGAGCTCGCCGATCGTGAGACGCTGTCTTTCGTCGGTATGCCGGAAATGGTGAACGACATCGATGAGGCTGCGCGGGCGATCGCAGAACGTGGCCTGCGGCTTCGTCCACGGATCGCGACGGTGGGAACCGGCTGCTCCTATCTCCGCCGCACCGCGTTGGAGCTGGCAGGGCCGTTGGAGGAATCACTGCCGCTCGACTGGGCACTCGCGGACTGGGCCCTACGGACGATTGCTGTGGGCATGGTGCACGTGCTCTGCGACGACGTGCTGGTGGAGGGCAGGTGCGAGCAGCCGACCGCGTACACGCAAGAGGCGTCGCCCCCGTCCGTGCGGATCGATGGCGAGCTGCGAGATGTCATCCTCAACGAGGAGCACGGGCCCCTACGCCGCTCGTTGGAGCGAACCCGCGCGGCGTTGCAGCCCCTATCTGTGACGATCGATGGGCGCTCTCTCGTGGACCGCGTCGGGGGTACGCAGACTTATCTAATCGGGCTGATCCTCGCGCTCGCGGACAAGCGAGCAGTAGCACTTAGAGTGCTGACTCCCCCGGATCTCTCCGACCGTGCTGCCGATGCATTCGCAACTGTGCCCCACGTAGAGCTTGTCGCCTACGAGCAGGCCGTCCGTGACCCTCGGCCCACTCACGTAGTGCATCGTCCGCAGCAGGTGTTCACGCGCGACGACTTCGATCTTCTGCGGCTGCTCGGGGAGCGCATCGTCATCGGCCACCAGGATCTAATCGCCTACCACAACCAGGCGTATCACCCGGATATCGACTCTTGGCAGGCCTACCGTCGTGCCACGCGGCTGACGCTCGGCGGGGTGGATCAGGTGGTGTTTTTCTCCGAGCATGCCCGCCAGGATGCCCTCGCGGAGGACCTCGTATGTGAGGCGCGGACACATGTGGTCGGGATCGGCGCCGATGGCAATGAGCCTGCCGGAGCGCACGCGAGCCTGCCGGGCGGCCGGGAGATAGACAGCCCATTTCTGCTGTGTCTTAGCGCTGACTACCTGCACAAGAATCGCCCCTTCGCGATCGAGCTGTTGAGGGAGTTGCGCGAGCTTGGCTGGGGCGGGCGGTTGGTACTCGCTGGAGCGCATGTCCCGCACGGCTCCTCGCGCGAGCGCGAGGAGCATCTGCTTGCGGAATACCCTCAGCTCGCTGCCTTCGTTGTTGATCTAGGAGAAGTGGATGAGTCCGGCAAGCGGTGGCTCTTCGCGCACGCCCGAGGATTGGTTTACCCGACCGTTTACGAGGGTTTTGGCCTGCTCCCACTCGAGGCAAGCAGAGCGGGCCTTCCGTGCTTCTTCGCCGCACAAGCCTCACTGTCGGAGATCGCGCCAGACACAGCGACGCTGGTCCCCTGGGACGCGCGTGCGAGCGCGGTCGCGGTGCTGGGTCTGCTGAGCGACGGACCGGCTCGGGAGAACCACATCGCTCGGCTGCGAAGCCTCGCAATTCCCGATTGGAGCGAAGTGACCGAGCAGTTAGTTGGGATATATGAACACGCCCTTGCCTCACCTCCCCTCGTGGCCGGTCCGCGGAGCTGGCAGGATGTCGATCGCGAACTCCAGATCGCCGGACTCGAGCAGGACGTCAGCCAGCTTCGGCCGATGGCTCAGGAGTACCAGGAGGCCTACTATACGCTCGAGTCGCGCGTGAGCAAAGGTCTACCGCTAATTGATGATGGTGGTCTGCTGAGCGACGCTCAGCAGCGCGGTCTCATGCGCGTCGCCGCACGCCAACGGCTTGGCGCATTGGTTCTCGCGCCCTTCGGTCTGCTCGGGCGCTTGGGGAGCGACAGCGGGGATGGTCGTCGCTGATGGGTTCTCCGTCGGTGGTCGAGCCCGACGCGCTGAATAGACCAGCCGCGGACAAACTTAACCGACGCAACATGCGGTGGCGCCTGTCTGGACGCGGCGTCGGCGCGATCGAGGTCGTGGGAGTGCATATGCGCGGCCGGATGGGGGCATCGCTTTGTGGCCTTGTCGGTGAGCCTCCTCGACGCGCGGCGCGGAGATTATGAGAAGGTGGCATGTCGGCTGGCGGGACTGAGACCGGTGGCATCCGTGAGCCTATTGCGACCGAGAGCGAGCTGCGACAGGCGGGCGAGGTCACCCGAGTCCCGACATCGCTTTCTCCGCGATCGTTGACGCGTCGCGCCGGCTCCGTGCCGAGGTGGGTGTGGGCGTTGGCCTTCTACGTATCGATGGCCGTTCTTACCGTCGGCCGATACGCGATCGTCCACCCAGGCACGGTCTGCGCGTGTGTCGGCACGCAGGACCCAGCGGCATATATGTGGGCGTTGTCCTGGTGGCCCCACGCGATCGTGCACGGGCTCAACCCGTTCGTCAGCCACTACCTATGGTCTCCAACGGGAGTCAACGTCGCCCAGGGCGCGATGATCCCCACCGCGGCGATCGCAATGGCACCGGTGACTGCGCTGGTCGGTCCGATCGTCTCCTACAACATGCTGACGGTTGCGAGCCCTGTGCTCGCAGCGATGACCGCCTACCTGCTTTGCCGACGCGTCGTGGGTCGCGAGCTACCGTCAGCAGTCGGTGGCTATCTGTTCGGGTTTGGCACATACGAGCTCGCGCAGCTTCAGGGTCATCCCAACCTGACGCTGATCTTTCTGATCCCGGCGATCGCTCACGTGGCGCTGAGGCGTGGCCGGGGGGAGATCTCGCGCCGCGTATACGTGGTCGCAATGGCAACGCTGCTGGTCCTGCAGGCAGGGCTATCGACGGAGCTGCTCGCCGACACGGTGGGGGTGGGAGCAGTGGCGCTTGTGGCAGCGCGGTTCCTGCTGAGCGCGCGACGGCGGGTCGACCGGCTGATCGTGGAGACGATCGGCGCGGGTGTGCTCGCCATCATGGTGGCGTTCCCGTTCCTGTACTACGCGCTCTTCAGCGGCTCTTTCCCCAAAGGCGCTCGGGCGCTGTCGGATGTCTACGGGCTCGATTTCCTCAACCTGTTCTTCCCCACCTACGCCACGTGGCTGGGCCACCAGGACTTTCTCTCGCTTGGCCTCTCCTTCAGCGGCAGCAATGTCACCGAGGCAGGCGGTTACCTGAGCATTCCGCTCGTGCTCGGCTTTCTGACGTGGGCACTGCGCGACGCCCGCAATCGTTCACTGGCGAAGCTGCTGAGCATCCTTGTGGCGGTGACGCTCGTCGCAGCGTTGGGCTCACATCTTCATATCGCTGGACATCAGACGGTGGCGCTGCCGTTCAACTGGGTGCGCGATCTGCCGATCTTCGACAACCTCATCCCCGTTCGCATTGTGCTGTTCACAACGTTGGCCGTGTCGGTCGGGTTGGCGGACTGGCTTGCAGCGGACGGCCGTGGGTCGATGGGTCGATGGGTGTTGGTGGCGCTCGGCATCGCGCTGTTGCTCCCCAACGTCGTTCGTCCTCTGTACGGCACCGCACCTCGCAACCCCCGCTTCTTTGCGACGGAGCTCTACCGCCAGCACATCTCCCGCGGTGAGACGGTGCTGGCACTTCCATTTGGAGCAAACGGCGTATCGATGCTGTGGCAGGCTGAGACCGGCTTCTTCTTCTACATGCCTGAGGGCTACGTGTCTGGTGTCGTCCCTGCGCCTTTCAACAGCCAGTTGACCGTTGGCCAGCTCGTCGCAAACGTCCCACCACCCGCACCCGCATTGGGGTCGTTTATCCGGGAACATCACGTCGGTCACGTGGTGGTTGATGCTGCCAATCCGGGCCTCTGGCCGGGTCTCCTGGCTCAAATGGGCTTGCACGACCAGCAACTCGGAGGAGTGCTTCTCTACACCGTCCCTCCCGAACCGCCTCCGGCTAGACGGCGAGCTATCTCAGCCCCGAGCTACACCACGGATCAAGGTCACTCGGCAAAAGGTCCGAACTGATGGGATCGCGCGAACCGATCAGCTCGTCGTCCTCGACGAGATCACCTATAGCGATGCCGATGGGCGTATCGGTGGACCGCGATGATGTGGTGCTGGCTGGGGCATTTGTGACCGCGATAGCGCTGGTAGCCTCGATGCTGATCCTCGCCTCGCCGCTTGGCGACTTCCTCCTTCCCACCGGTGGTTTCCGCTTCTTCCCCAGTGTCCTGCACCTGGTCGATCGCAAGCCGGCCGAGCAGATGCGATATCTGCTCGCGGTCGCCTTTGTGCTCGGACTCGGACTCGTCTTCGCGTGCGTTCAAGTTCCTCGCGCACTGACAGCCACACAGGCGGGACGCACTGGTCTACGGCTGGCGAGTGTCGGCGGATCGCTTGCAATACTCGGCGTTGCCGTATGGGGCTGGTGGGCGCAGTTTCATTACACCGACGGTGAGCCCCCCACGACGCACTTTAGTAACCGTAACTTGGTCGCGGCTATTGTTATCGCGGGAGTGTTGGCGCTGTTCGTCCGGCTGCGCCCGCGCTGGCTCGATCCCCGTTCCCTCCTTTCTCCTAGCCCGCGTAGCTGGATATGGGTCGCGATCGCGACCTTGCTCACCCTATGCTGGCTACTGCCTTCCGTTTTTCGAGAGCAGAACCTTGCGTCGGCGTCGCTGTCGGTAACTTATCATCTTCAGTTCACATTCGATGATTTCGTGGCACTGGTCAACGGTCGTACGCCGTTGGTCAACTACGTCGAGCAGTATGCATCTTTGCTTCCCTTTATTGTCTGGCCGGCACTTCGTATTGGTGGGACGCAGGTTGGCACATTTACCGCAACGATGTGCCTTTTCTCCCTATTTAGTCTGATAGCGGTCGAGCGTGTCTTTGCACTAATTACACGCAACGAGCGCTTGGCTCTTGCGCTCTACGTTCCGTTTCTGGCCACAAGTCTCTTCTTCGTCCTGCGTAGCGGTGAACAGCTATTCAGCTGGGCCAGTTACTACGCGGTATTCCCGATGCGCTACTTCGGACCATATGTGCTGCTCTGGCTATGCGTACGCCATCTCCGTGGACTACGCCCGCGGAGTTCAGCAGTCGTGTTTGCATTTGCCGGGTTGGTCGTACTGAACAACATCGAGTTTGGGTTGCCGTCGTTCCTAGCTGCCATCGTTGCGGTTGTCGTGGGGGCCAAGCCCGAGCCGGGTCGTACCGTGCACCTGATTAAAGATGTCGCCGTCGGAGTGGCGTCCGCGCTCGCTATCGTGGCCGCACTGACGCTCCTATCCAGCGGCGAGCTTCCTGACCTTGGTCTGCTGACGTTGTACTCCCGCATCTTTGGCGAGGGAGGCTTTGGGCTGCTACACACACCGGTCGCGGGTCTATACCTGATCGTTGTCATGACGTTTGCCGCGGCAATCCTCGTGGTAGCCGTGCGCTTTCGCAGTGGCGCAGCCGACGGTGCCCACACGGCGGCGCTCGCCTATAGCGGAATCCTTGGCCTTGGCACCGGCAACTACTACGTAGGTCGTACGCATCCCGCCGGCCTTGTCGTGCTCTTTTCGGTCTGGGCGCTCAGCGTTGTGCTGCTGGCGCTGCTAGCGCTGCGCGTCCTCGCGGCGCGCCGCGGCCGTCCGCGAGCGCCGTCGCTTCTGCTCCTCGCCGGTCCACTGGTGTCCTTGGGCCTCGCGGGCACTGCGGTTGCGCAGTTCCCCGCCCCGTGGACGCAACTTCATCGGATTGCCGCCAGCGCTCCTCCTCCACTACCGTACAACGTGTCGGCGGCCGTTGCCTTTCTCCGACGAACAGCGGCGCCCGGTGAACCAATAGTGTTGCTCGCTCCGCTTGGCCACCTGATTGCTCTCGACGCCGGCGTCGAGAACGTCTCGCCCTACAGCAATCAGGAAGGCGTTGTCACATATCAGCAACTCAACGAAGTGCTGACGGCGCTGCACGACGCCAGAGGGAGACGTGTCTATGCCGTGCCGGCATTCCCGGAGATCGCAGGAACCCTTAAAAGCGACGGCTTTAGTCCGACGATCGCGGATCCTGCCAGTGGGATCACCGAGTGGCAACGTTGAAATGGCGTGTGCAGATCGATTGCTAGAGTCCGCCGATCCGGCTGCTCATCGCGACACCGCTACATATATTCCTTTGCGACTTACAGTCAGGTCACCTGACGGAGCTTCGGTCTGGTGACGGTGAGTACTACGGCTTGACCTGGAGGCGTGAGGCCATATTCGTGGGCCACTCCCGCGTCAACAACGAGGATCTCCTGACGAACGCCGATCTGCAGGCGGCCGATCGGGGCGACGTGACGAGCTACGCCGTCGATCGGGTGTTCTCCGGCACCCCTCGGCGGCTGTTTCTGGCGCATCAGATCGAGTGGGCAAGCGACCGTCTGCTGGTCATTGACACGGGACGCGAGCGCTTGTCGGCCTACGACGTCGGCGGCGCTTTGATCCAGGAGGTGGCGCTTGGAGAGCATCGTTGGGCTGTGGGCCCTGACGGCCTTCGGGGCCACCATTTCAACAGTGTCCATCACTGTGGCGACCGCGTTTGGGTGGTGGCGCACAATTACGATCATCCATCAGAGCTCTGGGAGCTCACTTGGCCGGACCTTGAGCTCGCCGAGATTCATTCGACCACTGCCGCCTGGGCTCACAACACGTGGGATTGTGATCACGGTCTCATCACATGCGACTCGCGCTTTGGTTCCCTACATGAGGTGTATTCTGGCGAGACAATCTGGACAGCAGACGAGGACAACGTGATCACGCGCGGCTTGGCAGTCGGCTCGGATCACCTGTTCATCGGTCGTTCCGAGTTCGGCGGACGGGGTGAGCGTCTGGTGAACGATGGCGGACTGTGGATAGTCGATCGCTCGACGCTAACCACCGTAGAACGGTTGCGGTTCCCTGGCATTGGGTGTGTCAACGAGATCCGTCTTCTCGACGGCCCGGATGAGTGTCACAACGGCGAGCCCTTCAACGAGGAGCTACTTGCAGGGCTTTCTCGTCCAGGTCTCAACGAGAACCTGGAAAGACAGCGCAGTTGGCTCGACCCAGTGCATGCATCTGCCAGCTGGAGGGTGACTGCGCCGCTTCGAGCCGGCAAGCGCGGAACCCGACGCCTGGGGCCAGCCCGTCACAGGTCGGCGATCCCCGCCCGTAATCAATCACTTCTGGCCAGGTGGTCGGTCAGCCAAGTTTGGTGGTTCGCGCTCATCCTCAGCTCGATCATCGCAGCCACCGATGCGGTCCTAAGCCATGTCATCCTCATCGCTCTGCTCGTCGCCGGACCATTCTGCGGTCTGCTCACCGGGCGATGGGCAACGACGGCCACCGCTGGCATTTGGGCGGTCGTCCTTGCCGTCCTCCTAGGACTTCCAGATGAAATCTGGGACACCGGCACCCAACTGCTCGACGTGGGCGCCGTAGCGGCCGTGGCATTGCTGAGCACCTTCGCAGCCACACTCGTCGAGAGGCGCCGATTTCACCAGATACGATGATGTTCAGAGTGCACGCTGACGCCGGGGCGAGCCTCGGCATCCACGCTGCCCCACCCGGATAGCGCAAGCAGCGCCGTGCTTCTTGTCTGGTGGATTTCCAGGCCGTTCTGAGCCTTGAAGAGGGTCGGCATGAAGAAGAAGCCGACGATCACATTCGAATCGAGAAGGATCAATCCCACTCTTGACGCAGTCCACGCACCACTCGGCCCAGCTCGCCGCCCGTGCTCAGAGCACCCGCGAACTCATCCAGCAGTTCCCGTAGTTGCTCGTTGTCGCCTTGATGAGCTTCGCGTGAGACTCTTGCGTTGGTGTCGGGGTCCAGGCCGGTCCAGTCGATCGGGTGTCCCGCCTCGGTTGCGATCTGCCCAAGGAACGCGCGCTGGGTGCGGCCGTTGCCCTCACGGAAGGGATGAACGGCGTTGAGCTCAGCGAAGTAGTGAGCCAACCTGCCCACGAAATCCGCGCGGTCCAGGCCGCGAAGGCGATCCTCGCTGGCGAGGTCGCTCAGCACGCCGGCGAGATACGGCGCAATGTGCTCAGGCAGCGCAAACAGACTGGCGTCCTTCGCGATCGTGACCGTGCGCAACTGACCGGCCCACGGATATATATCCCCGAAGATGTTGTGGTGGACGGCCTGCAGATGGGCCGTGTCGTAGTCACCGGGAAGCGGTTCATCGGCAAGGGTCGCCAAGGCCACCGTCACAATGTCCGCCTCAGCAACCGCGAGCTGCCGCGGATCACGAATCCCCAGGTCATTGATGAGGACACCGGTGCCTGGATAGACATACGGATCCTCCGCCATCAGAAGAGCCGACCGGTTAGGGACTGAGTGCCCGCCCACCCGAAGCCAGGCGCTGACGGACTTGCTCGAGATTGAGCCGCTTGAACTGAGCGTTGTCGATGTCGCCCGCAACCCAACGAGCAGCGAGCGCTTCGTGCTCGGCACTAGGCTCCAGGCCCTCGGCACGGACCGAAGCCAGCGCGTTCGCCGCAGCCTGCTTGCGGGTCACTTTGACTGCATCCGGAGTAGCACCATTGGATGTCACCGAACGTTTGGGCACACCCTCATTGTACGACAAACCGATCGGACAATCACCGGGCGTAAGCGGTCGTCTCAAGGGCTGAGGAAGACCGAGCTCCCGGAGCCCGCCCAGCTTGATACCCTATGTTGGCTTGATGTCATCTAGGGGTTTCTGAAGCTTTCGTGTCCGGCGCCAAACCGACATCGTCGCCGAAGCCCGTTGAGCGTTACCGGCGCTTGCCGACGGGCGCTCACGGCATCGATCCGGAGGAGGTACAGCGCGACCAGCGCGAACGCCTGCGCAGCGCCCTCGTCGAGCTGATCGCGCAGCGTGGCTTCCAGGCCGTGCGCATTTTCGACCTGACAAAGCTGGCGCGCGTCTCGCGTCCGACCTTCTACAGCCTGTACGCCGACAAGGAAGAACTGTTCCTGTCCACCTACGACGAGATCGCCGCGCGCACGGCGAAGACCGTGACCGGCGCCTACCGCGGCGACGGGTCGCCACGGGAGCGGCTGCTTGCCGCGATGGGCGCCTTCGCCGGGCTGGCGGCGGCCGAGCCGGAAGCGGTGTCGCTGATGGTGCTGGGCGCCTTCGGAGCAGGACCGCAGGCACTCGAGCGCCGCAACCGCACGCTCGAGATGCTCGAGCAGAGCATCCGCGCGAGCCGCGAGCGCACCGCCGCGGGCGGGCGCCCGGAGAGATCGGAGGCAAAGGAAGCGGCGATGGCCGACCTCACCGTGAAGACGATCCTCGGCGGCATCCGCGAGGTGACCGCGGCACGCCTGCGCCAGGGGCGCGCGGGCGAACTGCCCGAGCTAGCCGGCGAGCTCGCCGCCTGGGCGGGCTGCTATCCGGTGGAGCTCCCGGCCGGACTGGAGGCTCCCACGCCTGCGCGACGCAAGGCGAGCGCCGCCGAAGCGCCCTCCACGCCCGCCTCCGAGCGGGCACTACACACCGAAGGGCGCCTGCCGAGCGGGCGCCACGACCTGTCACGCGAGTTCATCGTCAAAAGCCAGCGCGAGCGGATCGTCAATGCGACCGCCTCGATCGCCGCCGGGAAGGGTCTTTCAAACCTCACGATCCCGGAGATCGCCAAGCGTGCGAACGTCTCTCACCACACCTTCTATGAAATGTACGCCAGCAAGAACGATGCCTTCCTCGGCGCCCTGAAGGTCGGCATGCACCAGGCGCTGCTCGTGGTAGGGCAGGCCTACGGCACACACAAGGACAACTGGCCCCAGGGTGTCGCGGCCGGCCTGCGCGCGCTACTGCACTACCTCGCTTCCGAGCCGGCTCACTCTCACCTGATCCTCGTGGACACCTTCGCCGCCAGCCCCGAGGCGATCGAGATCCGTGACAGAGGCCTGCACGCATTCGCCTCCTACCTGCAACCGGGCTACCAATACGCCGCCAAGGAGCGCCCGGTGCCCGGCATCGCGCCCGAGGCGATCGCCGGCGGGATCTGGCAGGTCCTGCACCACTACGCCGGGGACGAGCGCACCGGCGAGCTCCCAACTCTCGCCCCGCAGTTGATCTACACGGCACTCACCCCGTTCTTGGGAGCAAAGGACGCGGCCAAGGTGGCGCAGCAGTAGCGCTCAGGAGGGGACTAACTATCTATCCGAAACTCCTCAGATCTGGGTGAGAGGGTCCCAATCCGGGGTGCAGGGAAATCTCGGAGTTTTCGGATAGTTCTTTAGCGCACGTCGAGCACGATCTTGCCGGTAGCGCGGCGTTCGTCGATCGCCCGCAGCGCGTCCGCGGCGCGCTCCAGGGGAAAGTGCTCGCCGACGACCGGCCGCACGAACCCCTGCCCGATCAGCTGGTTGACGGCAGCGCCGATCTCTTCACATACCTGCGGGCGGCTCATCACGTAGCCACCCCAGCCGGCGCCGATGACCTCGGTGTTTCCAAGCAGCAGCCGGTTGACCTTGACCTCGGGGATCGACCCGCCGGCGAACCCCACGACGACGAGACGGCCACCCTCGCACAGCGAGCGCAAGCTGTCGGTGAAACGGTCTCCGCCGACCGGGTCGAACACGAGCTCCACACCGCCTGCGGACAGCTCCTTCGCTTCGTCCTTCCAGGGGCCATCGGAGCGCACCACCTCATCTGCGCCGGCCTGCAGCGCGACCTGTTGCTTGGCCTCGCTTGAGACGACCGCGATCGTGCGCGCGCCCAGGCCCTTGGCGACCTGCAGGGCGGCGGTGCCCACCCCACCAGCGGCCCCATGGACCAGCACCGTCTCGCCCGCGCGCAGGCGCCCGCGCATAACGAGCGAGAAGTACGCGGTGTGGTAGTTGAGGATCAGGCTGGCGCCCTGCGCGAAGTCCAGCTCCTCGGGAAGCGCGAACGTGAGGAAGCCGGGCGCGACCGCTGTCTGCGCAAAACCGCCGAGCGCACAGAACGCGGCCACGCGCTCGCCAGCCTTTACCGCGGCCTGAGGCGGGGCGCTGCGGACAACACCGGAGACCTCGCTGCCGGGCACAAACGGCAGCGGCGGTTTGACCTGATACTCCCCGCGGGTCTGCAGCAGCTCGGGGAACGCAACCCCGGCACAGTGCACGTCGACCACGACGCCTGAATCGAATCCCGCCCACCCCAGCATGTTCGTGGGCTCGGGCTCGGGCACCTCTGAGAGCTCGAGCGCGGTGTCGGGACCGGTGAGGCTAGTGATCTGGATTGCTTTCATGACGGGGAATCCTACGGCTCACGCGGGCGGGGTCCAGTTTCGCCGCCGAGCTGCCGATGCAAGAGCCATGAGTCCGACCTCTGGGCCCTTCGTGCGGTCCAATCGCCACCTGAGGCCGTTCGTGGCCGTGACAGTACTGGCGTGGGCCATTGTGCCCGTCGGCTCCGCCATGCACTGGGGGACATATGCGCTGGCCGGGGGACTGGCGGTGCTCGCGGGCATGTGGTGCATCGCGCCGTTGCCGGGCGCCCTGGCGAAAGCGCGAGAGGCGATCCCAGGGCTGATCTTCATGGTCGCGGTCGCGCTGCTGCGCGACTCGGCGGGGGGCATCAACTCGGCTGTGGGTGCGCTGGCGCTGCTGCCGGTGTTCTATGCGGCCCTCTACAGCGATCGTGCTCAGCTGTACACGGTCGTGACCGGGATGGCGATGCTGTTCCTGGCACAGAGCCTGCTCGTGGGTCCCCCCGCTTACCCTCATACCCAGTACCGCGCCGGGCTGCTGTTCGTTCTCGTCAGCACGATTGTCGGCCTGACCACCCAGCGGCTGGTCGGGCAGGCGCGCCTGCAAGCCAGCGATGCCCAATACCGCGAGCACATGCTGGAGCAGATCGCCGGGGTCATACGCGGCCTCTCCAGCAGCCCGCGCGCCCGCGAGGAGGTATGCGACGCAGCCAGGACGATCAGCAACGCCAGCATGGCGATCCTGTACGAGCCGGCCGATGCGTCACGCCAGCTGCGCGCGGCGTCGATGGCCGGCATCGAGACCGATCCGCTGGAGATCAGTCCCGACGAGCACTCTGGCGTGCACGAGGCATTTCGTTCAGGACGCTCGCTGATGTTTGCGGAGAACTGTGAATCGCCGCTCTTCAACAGCAAGATATGGGAGCTCTCCGGCCGGCCCGCATCCGTCCTGTTCGAGCCCGTGCTCAGAGGAGGAGAGCCGGTCGGCGTGCTCGTCGTGGGCTGGCCCCAGACGGTCAGGGTGGGCGAGTCGCGCGCAACCGCGATCGCGCTGCTCGCGCATGAGGTCGCCACCGTGATCGAACGCGCCGACATGCTCAGCCAACTGACCGACATGGCGAGCACCGACGCGCTGACGGGCCTGCCCAACCGCCGCGCGTGGGAGATGAGCCTCGAGCGAGCGCTTGGCGAAGATCAGAAGATCACGCTCGCGATGCTCGATTTCGACCACTTCAAGGAGTTCAACGACACGCTGGGACACCCGGCCGGAGATCGCCTGCTGAGGGAGACGGCCGCCGCCTGGCGCGAGGAGCTCCGCGCCGGAGATTTCATCGCGCGCCTCGGCGGAGACGAGTTCGCCCTGCTGCTCCCCGACTGCAACGAGGCGAACGCGCTGGAGGTTGTCGAACGCCTGCGCCGTCGCATCCCCGGCGAGGAGACCTGCTCAGCCGGGATCGCCACCCACGGCCCCGGAATGCCCACCGAGACGCTGATGAGCCGTGCCGACACCGCGCTTTATGAAGCCAAGACCGCGGGACGCAACCGCACCTGCCTGACCGCCTGACCGGCTGGCGGTGAGCTCAGCGCGCGACGCGCAGGTAGGCAAGCACCGCGAGCACGCGCCGGTGGTCGTCGTCACAGACAGGCAACTCGAGCTTTCCAAAGATGTTCGTGATGTGCTTCTCCACCGCGCCGGGTGTGACCACGAGACTCTCGGCGATCGCCGTGTTCGAGCGGCCCTCGGCCATCAGCTCGAGCACCGCGCGCTCGCGGACGGTCAGTCGCTCGAGTAGGGCCGGCGTGCCCTCGGGCAGCCCGGGCAAGGCCTGCAACCGTCCCGCGTCCGGCGCCTGCGCGCCGGTGCCCGGCGCGAGCAGCCGCGTCACCGCCTCGCGGTCGAGCACCACACCGTGAGAGGCGAGACGGCGCTGCGCGCTCAGGAAAGCGCGCAGAGCGCCGATGCGAGCCTTCCCCGCGGACGTCCGCCGGCGCAGCGCCCGGCCCCCGCTGGCGATCAGCACACGGTCGTGCAGCGCGATCAGCGAGTAGGCGCTGCCGGCGGTCGCGAGGCCGAGCAGCGCCCACGCCGGCCAGAACGTGTGCACCTCCGCGAGCAGCCACGTGAGCAGCCACGTCATCACCAGGATCACCGCCGCGACGGCGATCACCGCCCATAGGAACGCGACCCGGCGCGGCGCGCCTGGCTGGCGCCGCCAGACCCAGCCCGCCGAGTAGTCGCACAGCACGACCACGACGAGCCCCAGCCAGGCCCACGCGGGCCAGAAGTACCCGTGCCCGGTCAGCGCCCAGATCGCGACCAGCAGGATGGCGGCGAGGGCCGCGAGGCGCCGCAGGAGCGAGCGGGCGTACTGGCCCCACGACAGCCCGGCAGCCGGTCTTGGCATCCAGCGCCGGCGCGGGGCGCTCGCGGGTGCGGCCGGATCATCAAGCGGGTAAGACGCCGGTGGAGCGGGTTGCTGGCTCACCCGGCAAATGGTCGCACGCCGGACCGGCGGCAGCGAAGCTCAGCTCGTGAGGGCCTTCGCGGCCTGGCGGTCCGGGCTGATCCGCTGCACATCCCACACGAGGCCGAGGCGCTCGAGGCCCGAGATCGTCAGGCCCGACAGGTCGACCTCGCGCTTGGCCATGCCGTGAAAGGCCGACGTGGGGAACGCGTGGTGGTTGTTGTGCCACGCCTCGCCGAAGGAGAACGGCGCGAGCCATGACAGGTTGTGCGATTCGTCACCGGTCGCGAAGCGCCGGCGGCCGAAGAAGTGACACAGCGAGTTGATCGAGTAAGTGACGTGGTGCAGGATGAAGATCCGCACGGCGCCGGCCCACAGCATCGCCTCGAGGCCGGCGGCGACGGTTCCGGCGATCAGCCAGCCGAGCCCGAACGGGATCGCCAGGCCGAGCAGCGACCAGAAGATGAACGTCTTGTCGACGAAGTTGACGACCGGGTCGGCGATCAGGTCCGGAGCGAAGCGCTCGCGGGCGCCGCGCTGCTGGTGATCGAACAGCCAGCCGACGTGCGCGTGGGCGAGTCCGCGCAGCGCGCCCTTCCAGCCGCCGCCGTGATCGACGTGGGGGCTGTGCGGATCGCCGAGGCGGTCGGAGTAGGCGTGGTGCTTGCGGTGGTCGGCGACCCACGAGATCACGGGGCCCTCGATCGACATCGTGCCGAGGACCGCGAGCAGACCGCGCAGCGCGGGCGAGGTCTTGAAGCTGCGGTGCGTGAGCAGCCGGTGAAAGCCGACGGTCACGCCGAGGCCGATCGGGATGTAGAGGGCGATGAACAGCAGGATGTCGCGCAGGTGCAGCTCGCTGTTCCACAGCTGCCAGCCGGCGAGCACCACCAGCGCCGGCGGCACCACAGTGATCAGGCCGGTGACGAACCGGTCGAGGTTCTCGAGCACCGGCTCCTGGATCTCCTCCGGAGTGGGGCCCTGCGCGTTGGGTACCGGATCCTGCTCGCTGATCCCGTCCTGCGGGCTGGGGTTCTGCTCGATTGGTCCTGCGGTGGCGCTCATACGTGGAATCTTGACGGAGCGAGAGGCCGTTGTCGCTGCGGCCGGCCACCGGCGGCCACTGGCCTGCCCCCTGATCTGGCCCCTCCCACCCTGGGGATAACCCCCTAAGTGGCTTAGACGCGCTCGGCCCTGTAGGGCCCTGGCTTCGGGCGGACCTTGCCCCCTGGGAAGGCCAAACGCAGGATCGTGCGGTGCACGGTGCCGAGCTGCTTACTCAGCGGGCCGGTGTTGTAGGGCAGCCCATAGCGGCGGCAGATGTCGCGCACCCGTGGCGCGATCTCTGCGTAGCGGCTCGACGGCATGTCAGGGTAGAGGTGGTGCTCGACCTGGAAGCTCAGGTTGCCGGCCAGCAAATGAAACAGCGGGCCGCCGTCGATGTTCGCCGAGCCGAGCAGCTGCCTGACATACCAGCCGCCGCGCGTCTCATCGGCGACCTCCTCCTGGCTGAATGTGTACGTCTGATCGGGGAAGTGCCCACAGAAGATGATCGAGTAGGCCCACACGTTGCGGACGATGTTCGCGGTGAAGTTTGCCGCGAGCGTCGCCTTGAACGAGCGTCGGCTCGACTTCAGCGAGCCCCGACCGGAGAGTAGCGCCGATAGCGCCGGAAAGGCGATGTAGTCCTTCACAATCTGCTTACGCGCCTTCAGGCCGATCGCCTTCAGCTCGGCGTTGACCTTCTTCTTGGACTTCTCCCCAGCGCGGATCGAGTCGAAGTTGAGGTCGTGCAGGGCGACGCCCCACTCAAAGAAGCCCATCAGCACGAGGTTGTAGAGCGGCTGCAACAGGTAGACGGGATGCCATTTCTGGTGGGGGTCGATGCGCATGATCTCGTACCCGAGGTCGCGGTCCTTGCCGCGGATGTTCGTGAACGTGTGGTGCTCGTAGTTGTGGGAGTGGCGCCATGCATCCGCTGGCGAGGCCGTGTCCCAATCCCAGTTCTGAGAGTTGATGTCGGGGTCGTTCATCCAGTCCCACTGGCCATGCATCACGTTGTGGCCGATCTCCATGTTCTCCAGGATCTTCGCGACCGACAGGGCCGCGGTGCCGCCGAGCCACAGCGGCTTGTAGCGCGAGCCGATCAGCATCGCGCGCGCGGCGAGCACCAGCTGGCGGTGCAGCTTGATCGTGGAGCGGATGTAGCGCGAGTCGCGCTCGCCGAGCTCGGCGTAGACCTCCTCGTGGATCGCGTCGAACTCACGGCCGAGCTGCTCGATCTGCTCCTCCGTGAGGCGGGCGAGGGGGTTGTCGGGCTCGTCCTCGAACCCTCTCTGCGCGTGGCGCCGGCTCGGCCCGTCCTTGGGCGCGGTGCGCGCAGGGGGTCCCTCGACCTCGTTCAGTCTCGTGGCGGCCGGCGGGCTGTGGGTGGCGGACATTTGTGCTCCTTCTCTTGCAGCGTGGACGGAGGGACTAGAGGGCGATCTCGACAGCGCCCTCAGGCGCGTTGATGCAGGTCTGGATCATTTCTCCCGGCTGGCCGTGCACGCGGCCGGTGCGCAGGTCGCGCACCTGCCCGGAGCACAGCTTGCCGACGCACGTGTGGCAGATGCCCATGCGACAGCCGAACGCCAGCTGCGCGCCGGCGCTCTCGCCGGCCGCGAGTATCGGCTGCTCGCCATCGGAGACGGTCTCGATGTCGCTCTTGGCGAAGCGGATCGTGCCGCCGGCGCCGCGCTCGCCGTCGCCTACGCGCGCGTCGGGCTGGAAGTGCTCGCGGTGCAGGCGCGCGGGGTCGCCGTCGCGCTCGAAGCGCTCGCCGATCGCCTCCAGCAGCCCGGCCGGACCGCACAGGAACGTCTCGCGCTCGCGCCAGTCGGGGCACAGCTCGTCGAGGTCCGCGGCGGTGAAGCGGCCCTGCTCGCCCGTGCGCCGCTCGTGCAGGCGATAGCCGGGGTGGCGCGCATGCAGCCGGCGTAGCTCGTCGCCGAAGATCACGCCCTCGGCGGTGCGCGCGCTGTGCACGTGCGCGACGTCGCGCAGCGCGTCCTGACCGGCGAGCGAGCGCAGCATGCTCATGATCGGCGTGATGCCGCTGCCGGCGCTGATGAACAGCATCCGCTGCGGCAGCGGGTCGGGCAGCACGAACGTTCCTTCCACCCCGCCGAGGCGCACGATCGCCCCCGGGCGCACACCGGCGAACAGGAACGGCGATACCTTGCCGCCCTCGACGAGCTTCGGCGTGATCGAGATGAAGCCGTCGTGGCGGCGCGGGTCGGAAGTCAGCGAGTAGGCGCGCCAGTGGTGGATGCCGTCGACCTCGATGCCCAGGCGCAGGTACTGGCCGGGGCGGTGGCCCGGCCACTCCCAGCCGGGCTTGATCGTCACAGTTGCAGCTTCGGGCGTCTCGCGCTCGATGCGTTCGATGCGACCGCGCAGCTCGCGCGTCGACCACAGCGGATTGACCAGCTCCAAGTAGTCGTCTGGCAAGAGCGGCGAGGTGAACGATCTGATCAGGCGCAGCGCTTTACGCGTGGTCTTTGAGACGCGTGGAGGCGCGCCGCGCTCAGCCATTGGCGGGCCCTGCTGGGTGCTTGCGAGCAGACAGATTCATATCGACCTGAGCTTATGTTACCTCAAATGAGGGTACGTCAAACATGGTATCCTCAAATTAGAGATGGCGGCGTCACGGACCGACACGATTGATGTACCCCCTGAGGGGCAAGGATCACCCGGCTATGAGCTGACGATCGAGCAGCTCGCCGGCGAGGTCGGCATGTCGGTGCGCAACATCCGCAATCACCAGTCACGAGGCCTGTTGCCGGCGCCCGAGGTTCGCGCCCGTGTCGGCTACTACGGTCCCGACCACGTCGCACGCCTGCGGCTAATCATCGACCTGCAGGCCGACGGCTTCAACCTGACCGCGATCGAGCGGCTGCTGAGCGGCTCGGACGGCCTGGCCGAGCGGCTGCTCGGGCTGCGCAAGGCCGTCACCGCACCATTTGAGGCCGAGTCCCCGGAACTGATCACGACCGAGGAGCTGCTCAAACGGTTCGGCGAGGTCGACGCAAAGGACGCCGAACGGATCCGCAAGCTGAGACTGCTGGTCCCGCTCGGCGACGATCGCTTTGAGATCCCCAGCCCCGCCCTGCTTCAAGCGGCCGAGGAAGTACTCGCCCTAGGCATATCGCTGCATGCAGCACTGTCACTGGTCGAACGCGTCAGTCGCGACTGCGAGTCGATCTCCCGAGCATTTACAAAGCTCTTCCTCAAAGAGGTCTGGGAGCCCTTCGAGCAGGCCGGCCAACCCGACGAGCATTGGGATGAGATCATCTCCGCCGTCAACTCCCTGCGGCCGCTCGCGTCAGAGGCGCTCTTGGCGCTCTTCAAGCAGCGGATGACGACTCAGCTCGAGGACGCCTTCGGCAAAGTCCTCGAACACCAAGCCAAGCGCTAGGAGCGCCCTCAGGCGGCCAGTACGCCGTCGGGCTCGGCGGCCAGCACTCCAGTGCTGCGTGGCCTGCTGTGCACGAGCGTTCCGTTGCGTGGCGAGAACGTGATGTTGCGCCGCGTCACCCGCTCGGCCTTCCCGCTCGCTGGGCTGAGCACGCTGCGCTCAAGGACCGTCTCGAGCACCACCCGCATCTCCATTTCGGCAAACGCCGCCCCCAGGCAGCGGCGGACTCCCCCGCCGAAGGGAATCCATCCGTATTTATTGATGGGATGCCCACCCTCCCCCTCCAGGAAGCGCTCGGGACGGAACGCATAAGGCTCGGGGTACAGATCGGCGCGGGTGTGCGTCAGCCAGATCGCAGGCGTTACATCCGTGCCGGCGGGGAGGTGCAGATCACCGGCATCGAGGCCGGACGCAAGGCGCCGTCCCGCGAGCGGTACGACTGGGCGCAGTCGCAGCGCCTCGGAGATCACCGCCCGCAGATAGGTGTCCTCGTCCCCCGCATCCACCTCGGCGGTAAGCCGGGCGAGCGCAGCCGGATGGCGCAGAAGCAGGTCGAAGGTCCAGGCCAGTGCGGTGGCGGTCGTCTCGTGACCGGCGAGCAGCAGCGTAACCAGCTGATCGCGCACCTCGCGGTCACTCATCTCGGTCCCGTCCTGGAAGCGTGCCGCGACGAGCAGCGAGAGAATGTCCTCGCGCTCTGAATGAGCTTCCTCAGCGCGACGCTCGGCGATCTCCGCCAGCAGCAACTCGTCAATCTCTGCAACCAGCTTGCCCAGGCTCTCCAGCGGGTCGCCGCGCCCAAAGCGGCGGGAGAGCAGCACACGGAACTGCAGGGCCGCCGAGGAGGTTTCACCCAGCAGCAGCGGCAGACGCTCTCGCAGACGCGCGTTGCGCGCCGGGTCGGTGACGCCGAACACCGCGCTCAGGATCACCTCGAGCGTAACCGCCTGCATGCGCGGGTGGATCGCGAACGGGCGGCCCACCGGCCAGCTGTCGATCTCGCGTCCGGCGACCTCGCGCACGGTCGTCTCATACGAGCGCATCCGCTCGCCGTGGAACGGCGGCAGCATCAGCTTGCGCCTGGCGAGGTGCTCGCTGCCCTCGAGCAGCAGCACCGAGGCCGGGCCCATCACCGGCAGCAGCGCGATGCTGCGCCCCGGCGGCAGCCCATGCTCGTGCGCGGTGTAGAGCGCGCGGATCGCCTCGGGATCGGACAGCATCACCATCGGCCGCTCGAACCCCATGAAGCGCACGCTGAACGCATCGCCGAAGCGCCGCCTGGCGGACTCCATGAACGCGACCGGCCGCACCAGCCAGCGGGCGGTCTGGATCGCGGGCGCCTCAGTCGGGCCTTGAGGGAGTGCGCTCATGCACACAGCGTGACACACGACGGCAGGCGCGGGCTCGCGGGAGGTAGGATCGCTGCTCCGATGTAGCAGGCAGCATGATGTCCACACACCGAGCCCTCCGATACGTTGATCCATGCAGGCCTCGCGGTCCTATCTACCGCGCTTATGTCGGTCTCGCCGGCAGCCGGATCGCGAGGTGGCTTGCGATGAAGGCCATTTGGAGCGCCATTGTGTGGAGGATCGACCCATACCTGTTGCGGCTGACCAGAGGCCGCCTCGGCACGGGGCTCTTGCTCCCGACAGCTCTGCTTCAGACGCGAGGCGCGCGCACCGGCCTCGTTCGCCGCAACGCCGTTATCTATTTCCACGACGGCGAGCGCGTGACGATCGTCGCCTCGCAGGCTGGCCGCCCCGAGAACCCCTCCTGGTTCTACAACGCGCGCGCGAACCCCGATGTCCTACTCGGCGGCCAGCCCTTCCGCGCCGAGGTCATCGATGACGAGGCTACGCGAACCAGGCTGTGGGAACTCGCCGACCGTGTTTTCCCGGCGTTCGCCGCCTACCGAGACAGCGCGGCCCAAGCTGGACGGGTGATCCCAATCTTTCAGCTGATTGCGCGCTAGCGCTATAGAGGAGCCATAAGGCGAGCTTCTGGTGGATTTCCAAGCCGTTTTGGGCTTTCAACAGACTCGGCATGGACAAAAAACCCATCTCCACGATCCCACAACCGCTCATTTGCAGGCGAAACGAGAGCGGCCATTGCGGGGGAAACGGGAGCGACGGGACTCGAACCCGCGACCTCTGCCGTGACAGGGCAGCGCTCTAACCAACTGAGCTACGCCCCCGCGATGTTGCACCAGAGGGCTCTCCAGCACTCCATGCCTCCCCAGTATGCCAAGCCTCCCCGCACAGCGGGGGACGGGGACCCCGGCGCCAAAACTGGCTATCTGGCCAGTTTCGTCTAGGCTTCTCGCCATGGCACTCGCCGGTCCCCCTCCCCTCCTGGACACCAACCCCTTCGCCGCCTTGCTCGGCGACCTGCGTGAGGAGCGCTCCGCCACCGTCCCGTTCCCGCCCGGCGAGACCCGCTTCTCACTCGCGCGCACCCGGCGCTTTGCCAATGACCCGCTGCCGCTGCTGCTCGAGTCCTATGAGCGCTTCGGGCCGGTCTTCACGCTGCGCCTGTTCCACTCGAACGTCGTCTTCATGCTCGGGCCCGCCGCCAATCACTACATCACCGTCTCCCACGCCGCCAACTTCACCTGGCGGGAATCGCACTTCCGCGACCTGATCGGCCTGATGGGCGACGGGTTGCTCACGATCGACGGCGATTTTCACCGCCGCTCACGCCTGGCCATGCTCCCCGGCTTTCACCGCGAGCGGATCGCCGCATCGGTTGACGTGATGGTCTCAGAGACCAACCGCGCGCTCGATATGCTCGTTCCGGGCGAGCGCATCGACCTGTACGCGTGGACCCGCCGTCTCGCCCTACGGGTCGCGATGCGCGCGCTCTTCGGTCTCGACCCCGACGGCGCCGCCGCGCGCTCGGTTGACGCCGCGGGCCTGTTCGAGCAGGCCCTCTCCTTCTACTCCTCCGACTACGCCCTGCGCATGCTCCGCGGCCCCTTCTCGCCATGGGCGCGCCTGCAGCAGGCCGCCCGCTCACTGGACCGGCTGATCTACTCGGAGATCTCCTCCCGCCGTCGCAGCGGCGACCGCGGCGAGGACATCCTCTCGCTGCTGCTCGACGCCGCCGACGAGGACGGCAACACGCTCACCGACCTGCAGATCCGCGACGAGGTGATGACGCTCATGTTCGCCGGCCACGACACCACCACCTCGACCGTCGCCTTCATGTTCTACGAGCTCGCCCGCCATCCCAAAATCGTCTCGCGCCTGCTCGCCGAGCAGGACGCCCACCTCTCGGGCGGTGAGGCGGACGGCGGGGCGGGCAGGCAGCCAACTGCCGATCAGCTGATCTCAGGGGAGCTGTCCGAGCTGGAGATGGTCTTGGACGAGACGCTCCGCAAGTACCCGCCCGCCTGGATCGGCCCGCGGCGCTCAGTCGAGCCGTTCGAGTTCGAAGGCCACACCATCCCCGGCCGCGCCTTCGTCAACTACTGCTCCTGGGCCTCCCACAACCTGCCCGGTGTGTTCGCAGAGCCGGCGGAGTTCCGTCCCGAGCGTTTTACTGCAGAGGCCAAGGCCGCCCTGCCCAAGGGCGCCTACGTCCCCTTCGGCGGCGGCTCGCGCACCTGCATCGGCATGCGCTTCGGCCAGCTCGAGATCCGCACGATCGCCACGCTCCTGCTTGCCCGCTTCACGCTCACCCTCCCCGAGGACTTCCAGCTCACCATCCGCCAGATGCCGACGATCAGCCCCAAGGACGGTCTGCCCATGCTCGTCCACCCGCGCACCGCCACGCCCATCTCAGGGCTTGCAGCGGTGGCATAAAGCGCCTGTCGCGCCACTCAGCGCAGGCTCGCCCGCATCGTCAGCTCATAGCCCGCCACGCCGCCGGGGCCCACAGCGGCGCTCGCTCCCACGCCTTCGACGCGCACGTGCGGGTTAGCGAACAGCGTCAGCTGCAGCGAACCCAGCAAAAAGCCCAGCGGGTGCACCACCAGCTTGCCTTCCTGCGCGCGTGCCACCGCGTCGACGGAGGCGCCCACTCCAAACAGCCCGCCGCTTACGCGCACCTCCACCTGACCACCGCCGCTATTCAGAAGCTGCACTTCGAACCCTTTCCCCAGTGCCGCCGTCACGTCCGCCCGTGCGGCCCATGCACGGGCCTGCAGCGCGTTGCCGTGCTTCTGAAAGCGCGCATCGTGCAGCTGCAGCGGACCCTCTCTGACGCTGGCGGCCGTGGTGGTCATCCTCTTCACCCCGCGGGCTTGCAACAGCAGCTTCACCGCCTGCTGCGGGCTCATCTGAAGGCTCTTCGCGCGCACGGTCACCGAGTCCGCGCTGCCCCACAGCAGCTTCACGGCCGGCCACGCCTTCACGCTCACGCTTTCCACCGTTCCGTACTTGCCGACGCGCGCGCGCACCCGTTCGGCCGCTATCGCAGGCAGCAGGAGCTGGGCCAGAACCAGCACCAGCACGATTGCAACCGCCAGCCCCACGAAGATTCGGCCAGCTCTGCCCACGCGCACAGCTTCGCAGGCGCACAGCTTCGCAGGCGCACACCGAATCGTGCCCTCGCGGCCGCTAGCCTTGAGTTCCCTCAGCAGGGGCGCGTAGCTCAGTTGGCCAGAGCACCTCGCTTACAACGAGGGGGTCGCCCGTTCGAGTCGGGCCGCGCCCATCAGACAGCCAATGACCGACCAACCCATCCGCATCGCCGTCATCGGCTCCGGCCCGGCCGGCTTCTACGCCGCGGGGCACCTGCTCAAGGACTCTGTCGGGGGCATATTCGAGGTGGACATGTTCGAGCGCCTGCCCACGCCCTGGGGGCTCGTACGCTCCGGCGTGGCTCCCGACCACCCGAAGATCAAGTCCGTCACGCGGGTCTACGAGAAGACCGCCGCCCACCCGCGCTTTCGCTTCTTCGGCAACGTCGCCTTCGGCGAGCACATCTCGCGCGATGACCTGCTCGCCCACTATCACGCGATCGTCTACGCCACCGGATCGCCCGCGGACCGTCCTCTGGGCATCCCCGGCGAAGACCTCCCCGGCTCGCACGCCGCGACCGAGTTCGTCGGCTGGTACAACGGCCATCCCGACCACACCGACCTCGAGGTCGATCTGCTCTCGGCAGAGCGTGCCGTCGTGATCGCCAAGAGCCACGTCTCGGAGGTTGTGATCCTCGGCCGCCGCGGACCCGCGCAAGCGGCCTTCACCAACCCCGAGCTCCTGGAGCTCGGCGAGCTCTCCGGCGCCGATGTCATCGTCGACCCCGCAGAACTCGACCGTGCGCTCGCGGTCGCCGATCCTGGCGCCGGGGAAAACATCACGAGCCGGCGCAACGTCGAGATCCTGTGCTCCTACGCCGAGCGAGCTCCAGCCGGGCATCCCAAGCGCATTGTCCTGCGCTTCCTGCTCTCACCGGCCGCCTTCCTCCCCGGTGAGCAGGGTCGCCTGGGCTCGGTCGAGCTCGTGCGCAACGAGCTGGTGGACGCCGGCGACGGCCGGTTGCGGGCCCAGGC